>ERZ802821.1167-NODE-1167-length-14059-cov-12.5179_pt1 | contig 14059 bp, 14 predicted proteins | sample MGYA00345648_ERZ802821 | MGnify/ENA primary metagenome ERZ802821 (study PRJEB30503, sample SAMEA104212357) | marine metagenome | biome: Westerlies Biome; feature: [SRF] surface water layer (ENVO:00010504) within the epipelagic zone...; material: water... | reverse complement strand
CATTATGTCAAGAATACATAGATCAAATTCTGATCTGTTAAATTTTTCAAATCCTTCAATACCATTAACAGCAAGAGAAACCTCGTAGTTGTTAATGGTTAGATAGTCTTTCAAGATTCTTCCGAAATTTGGATCATCTTCAACTAGTAATATTTTTTTATTTGATTTCATTTAAATATTTTTTAAAGTTATATAAAACTTTGTTCCAGTACCTTTTTTACTTTCTAATAAAATTTTTCCATTATGAAAGTCAATAATTTTTTTAACGTAAGATAAGCCTAAACCATGACCTTTAATATTGTGTATATCTCCATTTTGTTCACGATAAAATTTTTCAAATATTAATTTTTGAGTATTCTTATCCATACCTATTCCGTTATCTTCAAAACAGAGCCTAATATCTTTATTAATATTAGTTGATGAAACAACTATCTTTGGATTTTCCTTTGAGTATTTAACTGCATTGTCAAGGATATTTATAATAATGTTTTCTAAATGATTGCTATTACCACTGATATTACTATCTAAAGCTTTGAGAGATAAATCTATAGAGCCTTTTTTACTTTCAACTATTAATTTTACATGCTCTATAGCATCCTCAATTACTTCATGAATATCTATTTCTTCCATGGTAAAAGGATTTGAACTTTTTTCAAGCTGTGATATTCTTAGTATATTTTCAACTTGAGATAACATTCTAGAGTTCTCTTCTCTAATCATTCCAAGATAGGACATAGACTTATCATTTAAACTCTTTGTTGAACTTGAAATTGCATCCAATGCTAAGTTTATTGTTGCAATTGGAGTCTTAAATTCATGTGATATATTATTTATAAAATCATTTTTAATCTCAGATAATTTTTTCTGTTGAATTATTTGGTAAAGGGCACTGGTTGCAATAACAACAACAATTAAAGTAAGCATAAAAGACAAAGTAGCAACTCCGATAATACTAGAAAGAACATATTGTTGCTTATCTGGAAAGGAAACTACTAAATTATATGAAACAGAACTTGATTCGTCATTTAAAAATGGAATGGAGTATTTAGGACCAGATTGAACTTCCATGTAATTATTTGATTTAACCTTAGTAGATAATCCATTACTATAAATACCAAACTCATATGGAGTAATAATATTTCTATCATTAAAACCATTATTTAGAAGGATTTGAATTTCACGAGAAGTTGTTCTTTTATGAATAGGGAGAGATGAAGCGTATTCTTGAAAAGCAGACTTATATTTTTCAAATTTAAACAAGTCAATATCTTCAACACTCTTTAATTTAGAGATCGATGCATTTAACCTATTCTCCCTTCTATCAAAAATATTTTTATTCACAATAGTTGTTTTAACAGCCTTGTAATCTTTAATATCATCATCACCATATCTATTTGACAAATTATCAGGTAGATTTATATTATAATCTTCTTCAAGAATTCCATAAGCAAAAAAAGTAGATAAATTTGAAGATTGATCTTCATCTAGGAATAAAAAAACATCTGTAAAATTAGACTCATCTGGTGTTCCAATTGAATCAATTAACATTTGGTATGTAAAAACATAATCATTAAGTTCTCTGCTTTGAATTTCATCTACAACTTCACGAAGTGTTCTATTAACAGCAAGTGAAAACTCTTCTTCTTTATTTTGCCATGAAGAATAGATCCAGTAACCTTGCATTAGAATAATACCAATCAAAGAGAAAGACATTAATAGAACTAATGATGTGTATAGCTTTTTATTCATTTATATAAAATTCTCAATTTTAAAATTAAAATTTCTTAATGAAATGTTAATATGTAAGTATTAGACTGATAACTCTTGGTGTATACTTAAAACTTTTTCATTTAAATCTTCTTCATTATAATTATCAATTATATAATCACATTTGTCAATTATAGATGATTCATCCAATTGATTATCTATTCTTTTCATCACTTCTTTTTTAGAAACTTTGTCTCTATTCATCACCCTCTCAATTCTGCTTTTTAATGGAGCTCTTACTAAAATTATTTTATCATAGTTGTTCTCTGACTTTGTCTCAAATATTATTGCAGCTTCTTTAATTATATAATGGTCTTTATTCATATCCAGAAACTCTTTAAAGTCTGATGCTACTGCTGGATGAATAATTGAATTAAGAGTTTTAAGTTTGTTAGGATTATTAAAAACAATACTAGATAACTTTTTAGAATCTAAAATATTATTTTTATAGATATCATTTCCAAAAGAATCTTTTATTAGATTTATCAATATTATATCAGAATTAACCAATTTTTTTGCAGATAAATCAGCACTGAAAGTTTTTACACCGCAACCTTTAAAAAGATTCAAGACAGTAGATTTACCAGATCCTATACCCCCGGTCAATCCAACAATTTTCATTTTAAATTTAATTTATCAATAATTTCTTGACTAACTCCAACATTTGAAAATCCTCCATCATTAAATATGTTTTGAAGTGTTACTCTCTTTGTGTAGTCCGAGAATAAAGATATAGTTAAGCCTGCACAGTCATCTGCTGTTGCGTTACCAAGAGGTGAAGTTAATTCAGCATAATTTAAAAAATCATCAAGTCCTTTAACTCCTTTACCTGCAGTAGTTAATGTTGGAGATTGAGAAATAGTATTAACTCTTACATTTTTCTCTTTACCAAGGATATATCCGAAGCTTCTAGCAATAGACTCTAAGTATGCTTTATTATCAGCCATATCATTATAATTTGGGAAAGTTCTTTGTGCTGCGATATAAGTTAAAGCTACAATACTACCCCACTCATTCATAGCATCTAATTTAAATAGAGATTGCATTAATTTATGAAAAGAAACAGCAGAGACATCCCAACCTTTTGTAAGCCAATCATAGTTCAAGTCTGTATAATTTCTCCCTTTTCTAACATTAACTGACATTCCTATAGAATGAAGAATAAAATCAAGCTTACCACCAAATTTATTTGTAGCTGAATTAATTAAATTTTCAAGATCATCAATCTTAGTTGCATCTGCAGGAATAATTTCTGAATTTGTTTTTTCGCCAAGTTGATTAATTGTACCCATTCTAATTGAAACTGGAGCATTTGTTAAAATAAACTCTCCACCTTCTTCATGAACTTTTTCTGCTGTTTTCCAAGCAATAGAGCTATCATCTAATGCACCAAATATTATACCTTTCTTGCCTTTTAAAATATTATTTCCCATCGTATTGTAAATATAGTTTAATTCAATAATTCGTTAGCTAGTTCATTTGCAGATTTATTTGACTTGTCTCCAGATAACATTTCCGCTATCTCATTTACTCTTTCTTTATCTGAAAGTAACTTTACATCAGTTATAACTTTATTATTTTCCTCTCTTTTGTATACTTTGAAATGAAAATCACCTTTAGATGCTACTTGGGGAGTATGCGTAATAACAATTACTTGCATTTTATCTGACATATATTTCATTAATTCTGCTACTTTAGAGGAAACAGAACCTGATATTCCAGTGTCAATTTCATCGAAAATTATAGAAGATAATTTTGTAAAATTTGATAAAATAGATTTAATAGAAAGCATTACTCTAGAAATTTCACCTCCAGATGCAATTTCTTTTAATTCATTGTAATGATTTCCTTTAACAGACCTGAATAAGAATTTACCTTCACTAACCCCATTCTTTTGTATTGTATCACTTTTAGATAAGTCAATTTTAATGTTAGATTTTTCCATTCCTAATTCTGATAAATTTTTATTCATTAGAATTTCAAATTCAGGAATTATAGATTTTCTTTTATCATGAATTTTATTTGCCATTAGAAGAAGATCTGTATTAAGTAATTTAACCTTAACCTCAAGTTGTTCAATTTCCAAATCTAAATTATCATGACTAGATATTTTGTTAGCTAAATCTTGTTTTAATTTTAATAATTTATCAATTGAATCAACTTTATGCTTGTTTTGAAGTGAGTATATCTTATCTAGAGTGTCTCTTAAATTATCTATGTTTTCATTAGAATTTGAAATATCTTCAAGAATTGATTCAGAATCATTAACTATTTGATTTAAGTTTTCATTAACTAAACTAAGATTTTGAGTTAAGTCATTAAGTCGACTTGAGGTATTTGCGACTTTACTTAAACTCTTTATTATTTGAGATATTTTCTCTGAAATTCCTATATCACTAGTATTAAATTCATTATTTATATGAGAGAGTATTTCTTTTATTTGGTCAATATTATCTCCCTCTTTGACTTTATTATCTAGATCTTCAACATTAAGATTGTCAAAATTTAATTCATCAAATTCATTAAATAGAAACTTGTTATAATCTAAATCTGAGTTTAGCTTATCTCTGATTATTTTTTTATCATCTATTTGTCTTTCAATCACTTTCAATGATTTAAATCGATTTAAATAAACACTGTACTTGTCTTGATTTTTTGATAGTGAGTCTAGAATAAGAAAAATAAAGTTTGAGTCTAGAATGTTAAGATTATTAAATTGTGAGTGAACATCAATTAATTTATTTGTTAGACTGGACAAGAGATCAAGTTTTACTGGAGTATCATTAATAAAAGCTCTGGACTTTCCACTTTCATTAACTTCCCTCCTAATAATAGTTATATCCTCATAATCTAGATCATTGGTTTTAAAGAATTCAACAAGATTTTGATCCCTAAGGTCAAATTCAGACTCAACAAAACATTTTTTATTCTTGTTAATAATTTTTGAATTATCTATTCTGGATCCTAAAACCATAGATAGTCCTCCTAAAATTATTGATTTACCAGCACCAGTTTCACCAGTAATAGATGTCATACCCTTATCAAAAGATATTTCGATAGAATCAATTAGAGCATAGTTATTAATCTTAAGTCTCTTTAACATTCTTTATTATCTGGTTTAAAATATCACCTGAAACATCTGTTTTTAATTTTTTTTCAAATGAGGTTATTTTTAAATCTGAATTTATAAAATCAATTTGATTATAATCACTTGAAATAGGATTAAAATCATCAATTTTATTAACCACTATCGCATCAAGGTTTTTAGATTTTAATTTATTTTTTGCATTCCTAATAACATTATCTGTCTCAAGAGCAAAACCTACTAGGAACTGAGAGGTTTTAATTTTACCTAGCTCTAACAATATATCTTTAGTAGGTTCTAGTTTAATAGACTCTAATCCCTTCTCTTTTTTAATTTTATTTTTAACAGCTTGAACTGGTTTAAAATCTGAAATGGCTGCAGAACATATTATAACATCTGAATTTTTAAAATATTTAATTGTTTCATTAAACATTTCCTCTGAATCTTGAACTCTAATAGATTGAATATTAGAAAGATCCATAGAAAGATTAGTTGGACCAACAACGAATGTAACATTAGCACCTAGTTCATTTGCTTTTTTTGCAAGAGAGTACCCCATTTTACCAGATGAGCTGTTACCGATATATCTTACTGGATCAATTTTTTCATGGGTAGGACCTGCAGTAATTAAAAAGTTTAAGTTATTTAAAGGTAAAGTGTCTTTGATTTTAGCTTCAACATATTGGATTATCTCAACGGGCTCTAGCATTCTTCCCTCTCCTTCCAATCCACTTGCAAGTGATCCAGAACCTACTGGAAGAACGTCTGTTAAATTAGTTTGTAACTTCTTTAAATTGTTTTGATTAAGACTATTTTTATACATTTCAAGATCCATTGCAGGGACGACAAAAACTGGACATTTAGATGAAAGAAAGCATGCTAGTAGTATGTTATCGCATTTAGCATTTACCATCGATGAGATTGTATTGGAAGTTGCAGGAGCTATAATAAATATATCAGCCCATTCAGCAAGCTCTACATGGTTATTCCAAGATGGATTATTATTTTTTTGGGTAGTAAATTCTGAAAAAACATCATTATTAGAAACAGTTGATAATGTTAAAGGAGTTACAAACTCTTTTGACGAAGGTGTCATTACTACCTTAACTTTACAATTAAGTTTGATAAGTTGTCGAATTAATAGAGGTATTTTATAAGCAGCAATACCTCCTGAAACTCCTACTAAAATATTTTTCTGAGCTAAAACACTCATATAATTCGAGATTATTGCTCACTTTCAGATTCAGGATCTCTAAAGTAAATCTTATTATCTAACCATTCTTGAACAGCAATAGCATATGGCTTAGGAAGTTTTTCATAAAATCTTGAAACTTCAATTTGTTCCTTATTCTCAAATATTTCTTCTAAACTATCATTGTGAGTAGCAAATTCATCAAGTTTATCATGAAGCTCTTTCTTGATTTCAGAATTGATTTGGCTTGATCTTTTAGCAATTATTGAGATTGCCTCATATATATTATTAGTAGGATCCTCAATCTCATGCTTATTGTAAGTTTTTGTTGAGCTCGCTGCGTTAGTATTTCTGTATTTATTCATTAGTTTGTTTATAAAAGTTGTTTTGCTGTGTTGATTTTATCTGATAAATCTTCAATAAAAATAGTATCAGGGTAATATCTTAAAAAGTTATTAAACGATCTTTCAAGCTCAGTAACTCTCTCATTTATTCTAGATTCTATACTGTTTATAGCAATTTGATATTGAGATAACCATCTGTAATATAATGCTTCTTCTCTAAATACTGTGCCAGGATTATCTGCTATAAAATTATCTAATGATTTAATAGCAGAATTATAGTCTCTGATTGTATAGTATTGCTTAGAAACTTCGAATTCCTTTTTTTCTAATTTATTTTGTAATTCTTCCATCAATTCAAGAGCTTCAACTACAAATTCACTATTAGGGAATCTATTTATAAATACTTGAAGTTTGTCAATCCCTGTAAACGTATCATCTTGATCAAGAGTATAAAGTGGAGAAAGCATATAATAAGATTTGGCTTCCATAAAATATGCTTCTTGAATTCTTTGACTATTAGGGTATGATTTAATAAAATTTTCAAATTGAATTGCAGCAGAATAATAAATCCTTGTTTCAAAATATGAATTAGCAAAAAAGAATACTAATCTTTCACCTTGTGGTTTTCCTCTGTAGGATGGTATTATCTGTTCTATTAAAGCATTAGCTCTTCTAAATTCACCATTATCATAATAACCTTCAGCAGCAGTATACTTATCAACCTCATTATCAGGACTATTTAAAAGTTTTTGATAATCATTACACGAAAGTGCTAAAAACGAAAGTAAAAGGAGCAAGGAAAATCTGTACATATAATATTTAGTATTTTGGCAAATTTAATACAACTTTATGAAATTAAGTCAATTAATGATACTTCATTAATAACTGGAACTCCAAGTTCATTTGCTTTATTAAATTTTGATGGACCAATATTCTTTCCTGCTAATAGATAATTAGTCTTAGAACTAATAGAAGAACTTATTTTACCTCCATTCTTTTCGATTAATGATTTTAGCTCTTCCCTACTATGATTTTCAAATACACCTGATATAACAAATATTAAATTAGATAGGCTATGAGAACTATTAACTAAATCAACCTGAGTAAAATTCAAACCTGAAGAAATAAGTCTATTAACTAAATCTAGATTTAAATCATTTTTAAAAAAATCAACAATACTATTGGCAGTCTTATCCCCAATTTCATCAATTGATGATAAATACTCTACATCTAATTTTTTAAGTTCATCAATTGATTTTATTTGATTTATAAGGGTTTTTGAGGCAGATTCTCCTACATATCTAATCCCCATTCCAAATAAAACTTTCTGGAATGGTTTTTTCTTTGATTCTTCAATTCCATTCTTAAGATTTTCAACAGATTTTTTTGCATGACCTTCAATTTTTGAAATCATATCATAATCAAGATTATAAATGTCTGAGATATCTTTTAAATAGTGTTTGTCATACAATAGTTTAATTGTCTCATCTCCTAATCCATCAATATTCATTGCTTTCCTTGAAACAAAATGTTGAATTTTACCTATGGCCTGAGGTCTACAATTCATTGTATTTGTACAAAAAAAGTTAGCTTCAGACTCTAACTTAATTAATTCAGTATTACACTCTGGACAATTGACTGGAAAAGGAATTTCATCTTCTTCAAGTCCTCTATTAGTATTGTCAATACCAGTTATTTTTGGAATTATTTCACCTCCTTTTTCGACAAAAATACTATCATTAACTCTTAACTTAAGTTTATTCATTTGATCAAAACTGTGAAGTGAAGCTCTTTTAACAGTTGAACCTGATATTAAAACAGGTTCCAGGTTTGCAACTGGAGTAATGGCTCCAGTTCTTCCAACATTAAAAGATATAGACTTTAATTTAGTAACTAGGTTCTCAGCTTTGAATTTATAGGAGATTGCCCATCTTGGGAATTTTGAGGTAAAACCTAATTTTTTTTGATATTCTATACTATTAACCTTAATAACTATTCCATCAATTTCAAATGGAAGATTCTGTCTATTTATATCCCAATAATTTATATATTTTTTAACACCATCCAAGCCTTTTACAACTTTCTCGTAATTAGGAACATTAAAACCCATATTTCTAGCACTATCTAGTAATTCAGAATGATTATTAATGTTTATATCATTTGAGACTACAGAATAAAGAAAACACTCTAAGGGTCTTCTTGCTACTTCTTTAGAATCTAATAATTTAATACTTCCAGAAGCAGTATTTCTTGGATTCATAAATAATGGAAGTCCTATTTGTTTTCTTTTTTCATTAAGTGAATTAAAAGCATCTGAAGGAATTATAATTTCACCTCTAATTTCAAACTTATTTGGAAAAAATTTATTTTTTAACTTTAACGGAATAGAGTTAATAGTCTTAAGATTGTTAGTGATATTATCACCTTGATATCCATCACCCCTAGTTAAAGCTCTTACTAGTTGTCCGTCTTCATATAAAAGATTAACAGATGCGCCATCATATTTAAGTTCACAACAAAATTCAAAATCATCTACCTGGATTAACTTAACAATTCGATTAAACCATGTTTCTAGTTCAGTATCTGAGTATGTATTATCTAGAGAATACATCTGGAAAATATGAGATTCTGAAATAAATTTATCAGAAAGTCCACCGCCAACTCTTCTTGAAGGAGAATTTTGATCCTGAAATTCAGGATATTGATTCTCAAGTTTTATTAACTCATTTATTAGATTATCATACTCAAAATCTGAAATTAGATTCTTATCAAGATCATAATAATTATGATTATGTTCAATGATTAAATTTCTTAACTGTAGTATTCTAGATTTTACTTCACTCATTTTAAAATAAAACTTTTACTAATCTTTTTTTACCCCTAAAATCCTCTCTAAAGTTAACATCATTTGGATTAAATCTTGATAATAATTGACGAAAATCTTTAATAAAATTAGGATTAATTTCTAAATAAATTTCTCCATTTTTATTTAAGTTAGTAGATGCAAATTCAAATATTTTCTCATAAAAATGAAGAGGTTTATTTCTTGGAGCAAATAATGCAATTTCAGGCTCATATTTTACATTTTCTCCAATCTCATTAGCTTCATCTCTGCTTAAATATGGTGGGTTTGAGACTATTAGGTCATATTTTTCATGATGTTGAAGTTTAGAGTTAAGATCAAGTTTAATCAACTTAACTCCAGGGTTAACAATGATTTTATTTCTATTGCAGACTTCAAGAGCTTTATCTGAAACGTCAGATAGGGTAACATCCATATTATTATTTTCTTTAGAAATTACAATTCCTATACATCCAGATCCAGAACACAAATCAATTACTTTCTTTGTTCCTGTTAAATTATTATTATCATCAAGGATCCACTTAACTAATTCTTCCGTTTCAGGTCTGGGTATTAAAACATCTTCATTTACAAAAAAATCATATCCATAAAAATTTTTTTTACTAATTAAATAATCAAGTGGATAGTTATTACAAATTTTTTTTAAACTATCTAAAATTAACTTCTCAGAGTCTTTTCTTATAATAAAATTTGGATCTAAAGCAATTTTAATCGGGTCTATAAAGCATAAGTCTTTTAAAACTACTTTATATATATAGTCACATTCTTGATTTGAAAGATTAAGTCTGTCTCTGTAAATATTTCGTAATTCTAAAATGCTCATCTTATTTTTTTTATCATCCATACAGGGCAAGCACTATGACCAGTATTTCCAAGAGGAGCATTAATGTATTGAAATCCTTTTTTTAAATATAATTTTTGAGCATTAATCATGTTTGGCATTGTCTCAATATAACATTTTTCATAACCAGACTCAAGAGCAAAATTTAAACATATTTCTATCAATTTTTGACCGATCCCCCTTCCTCTTATAGTTTTATGAAAATACATTTTTTGAAGTTCACAAATATTAATATCTCCATCTCTTAAAGGGCTTATACCTGCACCTCCTAATATTTTTTTATCCTCTTCTACAACAAAATATTTTGATCTAGGAAATTGATAAGCTTCGAACATATTATCTAATTCTGGATCTTCATATGCAGAACCCTTTTGAGGAATTTTCATTTCAACTAGAACTTCTCTCAGGATAACTGATAAAGATTTATTGTCAGGTTGATTTACTGATCTTATCAACATTATTTAGGTTTTTGCCTTAAATTTACAATTCTAATTTTATTAGTGATAATGGAGGATAACTTAAAATATATAAAAAGGTGTTTAGAGCTTGCATCAAAAGAAATAGGAAACACTTATCCAAACCCGCTTGTAGGGTGTGTAATAGTTCATGAAAATAAAATTATAGGAGAGGGATCTCATAAAGCTTATGGTGATGAACATGCTGAGGTAAATGCAATAAATAGTGTTAATGATAAAAACCTTCTCGCAAAATCTACACTATATGTTAATCTTGAGCCATGTAATCACTACGGGAAGACACCACCTTGTTCAGATTTAATTCTTAAATATAAAATTAAAAATGTAGTGATTGGGTCAATAGATCCAAATAAAACAGTAAAGGGAGGTGGAATTGAAAAACTAGAATCCAATGGGTGTAATGTCACATATGGAATTTTAAAGAACGAGTGTGATTATTTAAATAAAAGATTTTTTACTTATCATAAACAAAAAAGACCTTATGTAATTTTAAAATGGGCTGAGTCAAATGATGGCTTTATAAGTCCATTTAAAAGCAAAAGGGAAGTATACTGGATTTCTGGAGAAAAGTCCAAAAAATTATCTCATAAATGGAGAAGTGAAGAACATTCTATTTTAGTTGGTGTACAAACAATTATTGACGATAATCCGATACTTACAACAAGACTTGTTAGAGGAAAAAATCCAATTAGAATTGTATTAGATCCTAATTCTAGAATTCCTATTAACTCTAAAGTTTTTTCAAAAGATTCGAAGACAATAATATTATCTAAAACTGAAAATAATTCAATTGAGAAAAACATAAAAATTGTTAATTATGATAAAATAGAATTTATTCTAAGATTATTATATGATTTAAAAATTCAATCTGTAATAATTGAAGGTGGTGCTATAACAATTAAAAATTTTCTAGACAGTGATACTTGGGATTCCATCAGGATATTTAAGTCTAATAAAAATTTAAAAGATGGGATTAAAAGTCCTGAAATAGATATTTCTATATTTCAAAAAACTAAAATTGGGGATGATACTCTCTATGAAATTGAAAGATAAATAGCTAAAATAATTCACTTAATATTTTTGGGCACCTCAACGGTTTTCTTGTCAAAGAATCTAAAAATGCGAGTGTAGTAATACCCTCTGTAGTTAGTTCATTGTTATCATTAAATATTTCATAATTAAACTCAATTGTAGATGTTGGTTTTTTTGAGCAAAAAACTTTGATTGAGAAATAATCTCCAAAAACCAGTGGTTTTATAAATTTTAACTCACATCTAACAACAGGAAGAATAATATTATTTCTTTCAATTTCTTCATAGGGCATATTTAATTTCTCAAGCCATTCAATTCTTGCTAATTCAAAAAATTTCAGATAATTGCTATGATGAACAATCCCCATTTGATCTGTTTCATTATACCTAACTTTGATTTTACCTGTTCTATACTTCATTTATTATATTTTGTGAAGGAAAATTAAGTTATTCCTACAAATTTATCATTAGTGATTTTAACTAAAAAAAAATTAATAATCAATAGTAAACATATTTTTTTTTCACTTTTTTTAACTAATATTTGTAAACAACCAAAAACATTATTTCTTAAATATATTCAAATAATAATTAGTCAATAAAAATGAGTCAAACACCCTCTGCTGTATGGAACAATTGTTTATCCTTTATTAAGGATAATATTCAACCGCAGGCATACAAAACGTGGTTTGTGCCCATAATTCCTGTAAAGGTTACCAATGATGTGTTAAGTATTCAAGTTCCAAGTAAATTTTTCTATGAATGGCTTGAAGAACATTATGTAAAAATTTTACGTATAGCACTTACCAAAGAACTAGGACCAAAGGCTAGACTTGTATATATAATTAAGATGGAAAATACTTTTGGTAACAAAATGCCATTTACTGAGAAAATTCCAAGTTCATCAAGCTCCAGTATAAAATCTCAATCAATTGAATCTCCATTTAGTACTTTTGCTTCTGAGTTAAAAAATCCATTTGTAATACCAGGTATTAGAAACCTACAAATTGAATCTCAACTTAATCCTAATTATACTTTTGAGAATTTTTTAGAAGGTGATTCAAATAGATTGGCAAGATCTGCAGGGATTGCAGTTTCAAATAAACCTGGAGGCACTTCGTTTAACCCTCTTTTAATCTATGGAGGAGTAGGATTAGGAAAAACTCATTTAGCTCATGCAATTGGAGTGGATATAAAACAAAAATATCCAGATAAAACTGTATTGTATATTTCAGCTGAAAAATTTACTCAGCAATATGTAGATTCAGTAAAAAAGAACAACAGAAATGATTTTATTCATTTCTATCAAGTGATAGACGTCTTAATCGTTGATGATGTTCAGTTTCTCTCCGGCAAATCTGGCACTCAAGATGTTTTCTTTCATATTTTTAATCATCTTCATCAAAATGGTAAACAAGTCATATTAACTTCTGATAAAGCACCAATTGATATGCAAGACATAGAACAAAGACTTTTATCTAGATTTAAATGGGGGTTATCTGCAGAATTACAAAACCCTAGCTTTGAGACTAGAGTTTCAATTCTAAAAAATAAACTTTACAGAGATGGTGTTGAGATTGAAGATGATGTAATAGAGTTTGTTGCTAAGAACATAAATTCTAATGTTAGAGAATTAGAAGGTGCTATTATATCACTTATAGCTCAATCATCATTTAACAAAGCAGAAATTACTGTAGAACTTGCAAAAGAGGTTATTAATAAGTTTGTTAAGAATAACAGAAGAGAAGTCTCTATAGATTACATTCAAAAAGTTGTATCGGATTATTTTCAAATGGATATTCAAACCTTACAATCTAAAACCAGAAAGAGACATATTGTTCAGGCTAGACAAATTGCTATGTACTTTGCAAAAAAATTCACAAAAGCCTCACTAGCAAGTATTGGGACTCAAATTGGAAGAAGAGATCATGCAACTGTTCTTCATGCATGTAAAACGGTTGATAATCTTAGTTTCACAGACAAGCAATTCAGAAAGTATGTTGAAGATTTGAACCAAAAGCTTTCAAACTAAACTATCTATATATTCCTCTACTGTTAAGCCATCTAGTGTAGACTTTTTTATTTCTATTGTGTTCAGATAAGTTCCTAGCAAAAAGATGATAACCTCTATTGTAGGGATCAGCTACAAAGAAAATATACTTATGTTTCTCATAGTTTAAAACTGCATCAATAGCTGATATATCAGGCATTGAAATTGGCCCTGGAGGTAAACCGTTAATTCGATATGTATTGTATCTTGAATTTAATCTTAAATCTCGATATAAAACTCGCCTAATAATAGTATCAAAATTCTTATAATAATCTTTTATAGAATAGATTACTGTAGGATCTGCTTGTAAACGCATTCTAGTATTTAATCTATTAATATAAACACCTGCAATTGTTGGTCGCTCATCCACCTTAATACTCTCCTTCTGAACTATAGAAGCCAATTAGGTTACC
>ERZ802821.1164-NODE-1164-length-14085-cov-19.2975_pt1 | contig 14085 bp, 13 predicted proteins | sample MGYA00345648_ERZ802821 | MGnify/ENA primary metagenome ERZ802821 (study PRJEB30503, sample SAMEA104212357) | marine metagenome | biome: Westerlies Biome; feature: [SRF] surface water layer (ENVO:00010504) within the epipelagic zone...; material: water... | reverse complement strand
ATAACCGCGCCGCAACGATCATTGAAGAAATGGAAAGCAACGGCATTATTTCAGCTGCGAATCATGTCGGCAAACGCGATGTTCTGCTAACGAATAACGAAAATGGTGGCCTGTAATGCCAATCACCGTACTTCCGAAAAATCTGCCATCATTGATAATGTCACTGATAATGATTAGAGAACGAATCACAGTTTTCGGGTCAAGGGTGATGTTCCTTGTCAGCTTGCCCATCATGCTGGTCTCGATGCCCTTGATGGCCAATGATGATGTGATGCGCGCCGAAACATGGTTTAACAAGATCAGAACGATTTCAGCCGATTTTGTGCAGGTGGCGTCAGATGGCACAAGCGCCGAAGGCAAATTGGCATTTCGCCGTCCATCACGCATGAAAATTACCTATGGCAAAGGCGATGAATTGCAGCTGATCACCAGCAGTATCTGGCTTCATGTTGACCGTCCAGATGAACGCCTGCTGACAAGCTACCCAATTTCTGAAACCCCGCTTTCGCTTATTCTGGCGGATAAGGTCTCGCTTAGGCTTGATGGATATGAAACGCGTATTTTGCCGTCGATTGCTGGCATTGTGCGGATTCAAATTGGTAAAGATGATGGCGAAGGCGCTGGCCGTTTGACCCTTGAATTTTCCGAAAAACCATTTCAGTTTCGGCGCTGGATCGTGCTTGATGCGGCTGGCATTGAAACCAGTGTGACATTGCAAAATATTGTTTATGACCAGCCCATCGCCAATGAGGTTTTTCGCCTTCCCGAATATTCTGATGGAAATTAACCCACCTTTTTTGCGGCCAACAAATTTTGGCTGGCACTGCGGTGGCAGTGATTAAACCGCCACTTTGAGGAGCCATTCAAAATGAAAATCGCAACTTGGAACATCAATAGCGTTCGGCTTCGCCTTGAGACAGTGCTGGTATTTTTGCAGCAGGCCGATATTGATGTGTTATGTCTTCAAGAGACGAAAACCCAAGATATGCATTTTCCAGCCGAAGCGTTTGCTGCGGCAGGCTGGCCGCATCAGGCCATTCGCGGTGAGAAAAGCTATAATGGTGTTGCGATTATTGCGCGCCAGCCCTTGGCCAAAATCGACCATATGGAATGGACAGGCAAATCCGATTGTCGTCATATCTGGGCAATGACCAATGATGGCATTGGCATCCATAATTTTTATGTTCCGGCTGGCGGTGACGTTCCGGATATTGAGGCAAATCCGAAATTTGCCCATAAGCTGCAATTCATTGACGAGATGACAAGCCATTTCAGCGCAAATCAGCCAAAGGCCGAAATTCTGGTTGGCGATTTGAATATCGCGCCATTGGCAAGTGATGTTTGGTCATCGAAACAATTATTGAAAATCATCAGCCATACGCCGGTGGAAACAGATGGGTTAAAACGGTTGATTGCCGATGGTGGCTGGCATGATGCGGTTCGGGCCTATTTTGGCGATGATCAGAAATTATATTCTTGGTGGTCTTACCGGGCGCGCGATTGGGCGGCCAGTGATCGCGGCCGCCGTTTGGATCATATCTGGGTTAGCCATGATCTTGCCGATAAGGTGACGCATGCAGAAATTCACCGAGATTGGCGCGGCGTTGACAAGCCATCAGATCATGTGCCGGTCAGCCTGACCCTCTAACCTGCGATCATCACCATGCCGACCCCCTTTCGCGATGGGGAAAAACCGGCTATATGCTTTGCTATGACAGCTTTTTTAAAGATGCATGGCCTTGGCAATGATTTCATTGTTCTTGATGCGCGCGATCCGGCAAATGGCATTCCCGATGTGATTGGGGCTGCTGTGGCAAAGGGTCTTGCCGACCGTCATTTCGGCATTGGCTGTGACCAGATATTGGTTATCCGCACTTCGGCCAAAGCTGATGTTTTCATGCAGATTCTTAATAGCGATGGCAGTGACGCTGCTGCTTGTGGCAATGGCACAAGATGCGTTGCCGATTTGGTGATGCGTGATCTTGGATTATCAAAACTGTCGATCGAGACGGATGCTGGCATTTTGCAAAGCTGGCGTGCGGCCGAAGATGCCGATAATATCGCGGTTGATATGGGGCCGGCGCGGCTTGCATGGGATGAGGTGCCTTTGGCCAGCCCTGCCGATACGGCGGCGGTTGATCTTGGCGCATTAGCGCCGGTGACGGCAGTTTGCCATTCAATGGGCAATCCGCATGCGGTGCTATTTGTCGATGATGCCGAGGCGATTGATCTTGCGCATATCGGGCCTCAGCTTGAGCATCATCCACTATTTCCTGATCGGGCGAATATTTCTTTTGTGACCAAGGTTGGTCCAGACCAGTTTCGCATGCGCGTATGGGAACGTGGCGGCGGCATTACCTTTGCCTGTGGGTCTGGGGCATGTGCTGTTGGGGTTGCGGTGAAGCGATCAGGGCGCGGTGCGCGGCGCAATGAAATCATCATGGATGGCGGCAGTGTGTTTATCGACTGGCAGGATGATGGCACATCAGGCGGGCGGGTGATTATGCGCGGGCCGGTTGCCTATGTTTTTGAAGGGGTGCTTCACGGCGATTTATTGGCATTGATGAGGACAAGCGCATGAGCAAACGCAATGCGCCTGACGTGCAAACCTTTGGCTGCCGGTTGAATATTTGGGAATCTGAAGTGATCCGTGATCAGGCGGGTGCTGCCGGCCTGTCTGATGCGATAATTTTTAACACTTGCGCGGTAACCGCCGAAGCCGAAAAACAGGCACGCCGAGCCATTCGCAAAGCCCGCCGCGATCACCCTGATGCCAAAATCATTGTCACGGGATGCGCTGCCCAGATTGCACCTGAAACATGGGCGGCAATGTCTGAAGTGACGCAGGTTGTTGGCAATCATGATAAATTGCAGGCGGCAAGCTGGACAAAATTAGCGGCCAATGATGCGCCATCGCTTTTGGTGAGTGATGTGATGGAAGTGCGCGAAACCGCATCGCATATGGTCGATAGTTTTCACGAACATACCCGCGCCTTTTTGCAGGTTCAGCAGGGCTGTGATCATCGCTGCACCTTTTGCATAATTCCCTATGGACGCGGCAATAACCGGTCGGCACCAGCAAGTGATCTGATTGATGCAGCGCGGCGACTCGTTGCCAATGGCTGCAAGGAATTAGTGTTAACCGGTGTTGATATCACCTCATGGGGAAGTGATTTGCCCGGAAGGCCACGGCTTGGCAATCTGGTTCGCCAAATTTTGGATGCGGTGCAAGATTTGCCAAGATTGCGTCTATCGTCAATTGATCCGGCTGAACCTGATGCTGAATTGATGGATGTTCTTGCCGAAGACCAGCGTCTTTTGCCGCATTTGCATTTATCATTACAGCATGGTGATGATTTGATTTTGAAACGGATGAAACGCCGCCATCTGGCCCGTGATATTCTGCGCTTTTGTGACGAGGCGCGTCGCCGCCGGCCGGATGTGGTTTTCGGGGCTGATGTCATTGCCGGATTTCCAACTGAAAATGATCAGGCACATCAAGCCAATCTGGCGATCATCGCCAAAGCGGATATCACGCATCTTCATATATTTCCCTATTCACCACGTCCGGGAACACCGGCTGCCGATATGCCTCAAACACCTGCCTTGGTGATCAAGCAGCGGGCTGCCGAATTGCGCGCCCTTGGTGCGGCGCGGCTTGCTAATTTTCTTCATAGCGCCATTGGCAAGCGCGATCAGCTTCTTGTTGAGGTGGGCAATCGCGGGCATGGACGCAATTTTGCCAAGATCCGGCTTGAGGGCGATTTTATCCCGTCAGGCCAGCTTGTTGATGTTGAATTGATCGGGCGTGATGGCGACAGTCTTGTTGGTCGTGCGGTTGCAAAGGGGGCGCAGAGCGCATGAACTGGTTCAAAAAACTAAAAGACGGTCTTAGCAAATCAAGCAAAAAGGTCAGCGAATCACTTGCCAGCCTACCCTCTTTATCGGCGCTGATTGGCAAATCCAAACTGGATGCAGCTTCATTGGAAGAAGTTGAAGATGCGCTGATTGCGGCTGATCTTGGGACGGCGTCGGCAATCCGGCTTGCCACTGCTTTAAAGGCGCATAAATTTGACGGGCCGGTTGATGCTGATTCAATTGCGCTTGCCTTGGCCGATGGGCTGGAGGCAATTTTAAAACCGGTTGCCAAACCGCTTGAGATTGACCCCCAAAACCGGCCGCATGTTGTGCTTCTTGTTGGCGTTAATGGTTCGGGAAAAACCACAACCGCAGGCAAGCTTGCGCAAAATTGGCAGGCCGAAGGCAAGACCGTATTGCTTGCCGCTGGCGATACATTTCGGGCGGCCGCGGTTGAGCAATTGCAAATCTGGGGCGAGCGAACCGGCACAAAGGTGATCGCCGATGCAACCGGCGGTGATGCGGCGGCGCTTGCCTATCGGGCGATGGTTCAGGCCAAGGAAGATAATGCCGATGTGTTGATCATTGATACGGCTGGCCGGTTGCAAAACCGAAGCGAGCTGATGGATGAGCTGGCCAAAATTGTTCGTGTAATCCGGAAATTAGATGACAGCGCGCCGCATGATTCGGTGATTGTTCTTGATGGAACCGTTGGCCAGAACGCGATGTCGCAGGTCAAAGCCTTTTCTGCCGTTGCTGATTTGTCGGGCCTGATTGTAACCAAACTTGATGGATCGGCCAAAGGCGGTGTTGTTGTTGCGCTTGCCGAAGAATTCGGCCTTCCGGTTCATGCTGTCGGGGTTGGTGAAGGCGCTGATGATTTACAACCCTTTGCCGCTGATGAATTTGCCAAGGCGCTTGCCGGTGTTGATGCTGAAATGGATCGTCGTACCGTTAGTGAATAAAGGCTAATCGGGCAAAAGTATTACGCTTCGCCCGGACAGATAATAGACCAATAGCCCTGCATATTCATGCAAGGCTTGGCGTATAAGCAAGATCCCCTGATCAATGTCCCAAAAATCGGCATAGCCTGTTTTCGGGGTTTGAAAATCAACCGGATAGGGAATCACGCCCGACCAACCAGCGGCGGCAAAGCTGCCAATGGCACGCGGCATATGATTTGCCGAAGTGATTAAAATCCAATTTGTACCGGGTTCCGCTGCTAGAATTTGACGGCTATTCACTGCATTTTCATAGGTGTTGCGGCTGTTTTCTTCATAAAGGACGGTTCGGCTTAGCCCGCCAAGCTGGTTGACCAGATCACGTATATTGTCACTTTCGCGCCAGCCGCGCTGAATCAATTCCCCCGAAAAGCCACTAAACAGTATCGGCGTATCGGGATGCGCGCGCGCCAGCGTCATGGCGGCGGTAAATCGTTCAGCCGCCCGGCCTAAAGTATAATGTTCGCGGCTTTGCGCAACAATGCCATTGTCGGTAAATCCACCAAGAACAATGATCCCATCAATATGGCGTTGGCCGATATCGCCGCGGGCAATCCGGTTTTCCAGAAATTGCAAAGGGAGGCTAGAAACCGGCAGAAAGCCATAGCCAAGCGGCAGGGTAATGGCGGTCAAAATGGCCAGCCGCATAATCCAGCGCCAGCGCCGCCAGCGTGCAAAAAGCCCTACCGCCAGAAATAGATAGGGGATGATCAGGGGTTCAAGAAGAAGGCCAAGTGTTTTCGACAAGATAAAGAACATCACTTATTCTTGACAATTCGCGGTAAAAAGCGCAATAGCTTCTAATAAATCAGGCCATCGCCGAATGAAATGACCTTAGCGGGTTCCACACGTCCTTGAAGTTTTCGAGCACGGGTGCCAAGAGGCATTTTGCAATTTGGTTGATGGTGGTAACGCAAAATAACAAGGGGCAAGCAGGTTCAAAACCATGTTTGATACGCTGAAAAGTAAATTAGCTGATGTCTTTGACGGGCTGGCACGCCGCGGCGCGCTTAGCGAGTCAGATGTTGATGCTGCGCTTCGTGAAGTGCGGCTGGCTTTGCTTGATGCTGATGTCGCCTTGCCTGCGGTAAAAGCCTTTACCGAAAAAGTGCGTGAACAGGCGGTTGGTGTTGCCAGCATGCGGGCCGTGCGCCCCGATCAGCAAGTGATCAAAATTGTCCATGATGCTTTGATTGAAATGCTTGGCGGTGATGCTGCGCCATTGAATATTGCCACCAACCCGCCAGCCGTCATTTTGATGGCCGGTTTGCAGGGTTCGGGTAAAACCACAACAGCAGGTAAATTGGCATTACGGCTGCGTAGCCGCGATCGCAAAAAGGTCATGCTGGCCTCGCTTGACGTGACGCGTCCGGCTGCGCGCGAGCAATTGCGCATGCTTGGTGATCAAGCCGATGTTGGCGTGCTGAACGAGGTTGATGGCGAAAGCCCAACGCAAATTGCCAAACGCGCTTTGCAGGCCGCAAAATTGCAAGCCTTTGATGTTTTGATTTTGGATACGGCTGGCCGTCTTAGCATTGACGAAGGCCTGATGGCCGAATTGCGCGATATCAAACAGGCAACCAACCCACATGAGATCCTGCTTGTTGCCGATGCAATGACTGGACAGGATGCGGTCAATACAGCCGAAGCGTTTCATAAGGCGGTTGGCGTTACCGGCATTGCGCTAACCCGTCTTGATGGTGATGCGCGCGGTGGTGCCGCTTTGTCGATGCGCCACGTGACGGGCTGCCCAATTAAATTTGCCGGTGTTGGCGAAAAGCAGGATGCGCTTGAAGAATTTGATCCAGCGCGTTTGGCTGGCCGAATTCTGGATATGGGCGATGTTGTCGCGCTTGTCGAAAAAGCTTCTGAAGCCATCGAGGTCGAAGAAGCCGAACGGCTGGCCAAGCGCATGGCCAAGGGTCAGTTCGATATGAATGATTTTCTGGCGCAAATTCGCCAGTTACAGAAAATGGGCGGGCTTGGCGGTTTGATGGGCATGCTGCCCGGCATTGGCAAAATGCAGAAACAAATTGCGGCTGCCGGCATTGATGACAGCATGATCAAACGGCAAGAAGCGATCATTCTATCAATGACCAAAAAAGAGCGTATTGCTGTTGGCTTGTTGAATGCGTCACGGCGCAAACGCATTGCGGCCGGGTCTGGAACAACGGTTCAAGATGTTAACCGGCTGGTCAAGCAATATCAAGATATGGCCCGAATGATGAAAAAGATGGGCGGCAAAACCGGTGCTGCGGCGATGAAAGCAATGCTTGGTGGCAGTGGTATGCCTGGCGGTGGCGGTGGAATGCCTGATCTTGGCGCGCTGTCTCGCGGGCTTGGCTCATCAGGACTTGGCCCATCGGGGCTGGGCTCATCTGGGTTTGGAAAAGGATTGGGCGGCGGGCTTGCCAAAGGATTGGGAAGCAGCCTTGCCAATGGATTACCGGGATTGGGTGGCAAACCTGACGGTAAGAAAAAATAGAAATTATTGACGACTAACGCCAATGAAAGGGATAAATTCATGGCTTTGAAAATCAGACTGGCACGCGGCGGTGCAAAAAAACGCCCATTTTACCGGATTGTTGTTGCCGAAGCTTCAGCACCACGTGATGGTCGCTATGTCGAGCGTGTTGGCACTTATAATCCTATGGTGCCAAAAGAGCATGAGCAGCGCATGACGCTGAACAGTGAGCGCATCACTTTCTGGCTTGGACAAGGCGCCAAACCAACCGATCGTGTTCATAAAATGTTGGCTGCGGCTGGCCTTGCCGAGGCACCGGTTATTCGCGACCAACCAAAAAAATCAGCACCCGGTAAAAAGCGCGCTGAACGTGAAGCTGAAGCCGCATCTACGGCAGAAGCAGCAGCCGAATCTGCAGCAGCTGACGCTGCGGTGGCCGAAGAAGCTCCGGCCGAAGAAGGTCCTGCTGAAGAGGCACTTGCTGCTGAAGCTCCAGCAGAAGAAGCTGTTGCTGAAGAGGCTCCAGCAGAAGAAGCGCCTGCTGAAGGAGCTGTTGCCGAAGAGGCACCTGCTGAAGAAGCTGCTGCAGAGGAAAAGGCGGACAGCTAGTGATAAGCGGCCATTTGCCGATTGGCGCGATTGTTGGCCCACAAGGGATCAAGGGGCAGTTCAAGGTAAAACCCTTTACCGCGACGCCTCAAGCGCTGTCGGCTTATGGGCCGGTTACATTGGATGATGGTCGGCAATTACAGTTGCAGGTCACCTCGGTCAATGCCAAGGGATTGGCCATTGTTCGGGCAAAAGGCGTTGAAACGCGTGAGGCCGCTGAGGCGCTTCGTGGAGTCACGCTTCATGTGTCGCGTGACCGGCTTCCCGATCTGGATGATGGTGAAATCTATCATGCTGATTTGCTGGGAATGGCGGTGACTGACCAAAATGGTCAAAGGCTTGGCAAATTGGTTGCCATCCATGATTTTGGGGCTGGTGAAATTGCCGAACTTGCGGTCGAATCAGGGCCAACGATCATGGTTCCTTTTGGTGGTGACCGGCGGCTTGCGGTTGATATGGTGGCAAAAACAATCGATTTGTTGGTGCCGGCTGGTTTGCTCGATGACACCATGGATGGTGATGCACCCGCCTAATCCGGCCTAAACCAATGGCTTCTGTGATCAGGGAAAGGATGGGGAAAATGACAAAAACCGAACCTCATCTAGACTGGCAAACCGACGCTAATCCGGCTTTGCCATATTGGCAGGCAACGGTTTTAACTTTGTTTCCGGATATGTTTCCGGGACATTTGGCCCATTCATTGGCAGGAAAATCGCTAAATGAAGGCATTTGGGCGCTGAAAACGCTGGACATTCGCGACTTTGCGCGCGATAAGCACCGGACTGTGGATGATACCCCCCTTGGCGGTGGTGTTGGTATGGTGCTAAAACCGGATGTTGTTGCTGCGGCCTTGGCCGCAGTGGTGGATTGTCCGGGCCCGCGACTTTACCTGTCACCGCGTGGCAGGGTGCTGAATCAGGCGCTGGTGCGCGATCTGGCCGCTGCCAAAGGGGCGGTGTTTTTGTGTGGGCGGTATGAAGGGGTTGATCAACGCGTGATCGATTCGGCCGATATGATGGAAGTCAGTATCGGTGACTATATTTTGTCAGGCGGCGAAACAGCAGCGCTGACAGTGATGGATTCGGTGATTCGTCTGTTGCCCGGTGTTATGGGCAAAGAAGCCAGCCATCGCGAAGAAAGTTTTGAGACCGGGTTGTTGGAACACTCGCATTATACCCAACCCCGTGTCTGGAATGGCATCGAAGCGCCGGAAATTCTGGCATCGGGCCACCACCGCAAGATTGCCGAATGGCGACAGGCGGAGGCAGAAAAAGAGACGCAGCGTCGGCGTCCGGATTTGTGGCAACAATATCTGGATCGGCAGGCACTGCAAAAGGGCAAAAGTAAGTGACCCACCAGCACGGGGCTGGCCGCCGGTAGAATAACCGGCAAGGGTAACACGGAATTTATGAAGGGAATCGGGCGATGAACATCATTGACCGCATAGGCAATAAACAGATCGAGAAAGTGCTTGGCCAACGTCAGTTGCCAGAATTTGCACCCGGTGACACCGTTCGTGTTGATGTGAAAGTTATTGAAGGTACGCGCGAGCGGATTCAGGCCTTTGAAGGGGTTTGTATTGCGCGGAAAAGCGATGGCGTGAATTCGTCATTCACCGTTCGGAAGATTTCCTATGGTGAAGGCGTCGAGCGCGTATTCCCAACACATGCGCCACAGGTTGCCGGTGTAACGGTAATGCGTCGTGGTCGTGTTCGTCGTGCCAAGCTATATTATTTGCGTGGCCGTACCGGTAAAGCGGCTCGTATCGCTGAAAAAGTAACCTATCGCGAGGCGTCATCTTCTTAAATTGCCAGACCGGCTTTGAGATGACCTCCTCGCCGGCAGCAATCAGGAGAATGATATGTCGGCTCCAAAAACTCTGTTTGATAAGATCTGGAATGCACATCTTGTGCATCAACAGGAAGATGGCACATGCCTGATCTATATTGATCGGCACCTGGTTCATGAAGTGACCAGTCCACAGGCGTTTGAAGGGCTTCGCAATACTGGCCGAGCTGTGCGCGCCCCAAACCGCACGCTTGCCGTTGCCGATCACAATATCCCAACGACCGACCGCTCGGTTGGTATCGAAGATGAAGAAAGTCGTATCCAGGTTGAGGCCTTGGAAAAAAATGCGGCTGATTTCGGCGTTCCCTATTTTGCGATGGATGATATCCGGCAGGGGATTGTTCATGTGATTGGGCCGGAACAGGGCTTTACCCTTCCGGGCATGACCATTGTTTGTGGTGATTCGCATACCGCAACCCATGGGGCATTTGGCGCGCTGGCCTTTGGGATTGGAACGTCTGAGGTTGAACATGTTCTGGCAACGCAGACGCTCATTCAAAAGCCAGCCAAAAACATGCGCATCACCGTTGATGGCACCCTTGCCGACAGCGTGACGGCCAAAGATGTGATCTTGGCCATCATTGGCAAGATCGGCACCGCTGGCGGTACGGGCCATGTGATCGAATTTGCCGGATCAGTGATTCGCGGCTTTAGCATGGAAGGCCGGATGACGGTCTGTAATATGGCGATTGAAGCTGGCGCCCGCGCTGGCATGATCGCGCCTGACCAAACAACCTATGATTATCTGGCAGACCGGCCAATGACACCAAAAGGTGATCATTGGGATCGCGCCGTTGCCTATTGGCAAACGCTGCCATCGGATGATGGTGCGGTCTATGATGTGGAAATCACGCTTGCTGCCGAAGATATTGCGCCAACCGTAACATGGGGTACCAGCCCTGAAGATGCGCTTGCCATCACCGATGCCGTGCCAAATCCGGACAAGGAAAAAGACGCCAATAAACGCGCTAAAATGGAGCGAGCCATTGCCTATATGGGGCTGACACCGGGTCAAAAACTGACCGATATCAAGGTTGATACAGTGTTTATCGGCTCATGCACCAACAGCCGGATCGAAGATCTTCGCGCGGCGGCAGCGCTTGCCGAAGGCCGCAAAGTCGCTGATGGCATGCGGGCACTTGTCGTTCCCGGATCCGGCCTTGTGAAAGAACAGGCCGAGGCTGAAGGGCTTGATAAGGTCTTTATCGATGCTGGATTTGAATGGCGCGAACCGGGCTGTTCAATGTGTCTTGCGATGAATGCTGACAAACTTGCCGAAGGCGAGCGCTGTGCCTCGACATCAAACCGCAATTTCGAAGGCCGTCAAGGCCGTGGTGGACGCACGCATCTTGTTAGCCCGCAAATGGCTGTTGCCGCGGCGTTGTCGGGTCATCTTGCCGATGTGCGGAATATCTAAGGAAAACGGAGTCATCCCATGCAGAAATTTGACAAGCTGACCGGCGTTGCCGCGCCGCTGAATATTCTGAATATCGACACTGATATGATTATTCCGAAGCAGTTTTTGAAAACCATCAAACGTTCGGGCCTTGGCAAGAATCTGTTTGATGAAATGCGCTATCGTCAGGATGGCAGCGAAATTGATGATTTCGTGCTGAATCGTGCGCCTTATCGCAATGCTGAAATTCTGGTGGCTGGTGATAATTTTGGCTGTGGATCAAGCCGTGAACACGCCCCATGGGCGCTTCTTGATTTTGGCGTCCGCTGTGTGATTTCAACGAGCTTTGCCGATATCTTTTACAATAACTGCTTCAAGAATGGCATTCTGCCAATCGTTGTCAGTGCTGATGATCGCGATGCCTTGATGGCCGATGCGTCTGATACGGAAAATCCGGAATTATCGGTTGATCTGGTCAATCAAACAATCCACCGCCCAAATGGCCCGACCGTGTCATTTGAGATTGATCCGTTCCGCAAGAAATGCTTGCTTGAGGGGCTTGATGATATCGGTCTTACGCTTGCCAAAGCAGATGATATCGACAGCTATGAAGCCAAGCGTGAGAAGGATCAGCCCTGGCTGTAAAAACCGGTTCTCAAGACCGGTTTTGGTCATAGCAAAAACTTGAGGGAAAAGATGATGGCGTCCAATCGCAAAGTAATGGTGTTGCCCGGTGACGGGATTGGCAATGAGGTCATGCAAGCCAATATGAAGATTATTGACTGGCTGGCAAAACATCGCAGCCTTGGCTTTGATCTGTCTGAAGGTCTTGTTGGTGGTGCCGCCTATGATGTTCATGGCACGCCGCTTACCGATGAAACCCTTGCCGATTCGATTGCCAGTGATGCGGTTCTTTTTGGCGCGGTTGGCACGCCAAAATATGATGGCGTCCCTTTTGAGGTTCGCCCCGAAGCTGGGCTTTTGCGGCTTCGCAAGGAAATGGATCTTTTCGCCAATCTGCGGCCAGCGATGGTGTTTCCAACTTTGGTTGATGCCTCAACGCTAAAGCCTGAAGTCGTCTCCGGACTTGATATCATGATCCTTCGCGAATTATGTGGCGGGTCTTATTTTGCCGAACCGCGCGGCATTGATGATTTAGGCAATGGCATCAAAAAAGGCTACGACACCAATGCCTATACAACGCCGGAAATCGAACGGATTGGCCGCGTTGGCATGGAATTGGCGCGCAAACGTGATGGCCGGCTTACCTCGGTTGAAAAGGCCAATGTGATGCATTCAGGCGTGTTGTGGCGTCAGGTGATGACCGCGCTTCATTCTGCCGAAGGCGAAGGTGTTGCCTTGAGCCATATGTATGCTGATAACTGCGCCATGCAGCTTGTTCGCAACCCAAAGCAGTTTGACGTTATTGTCACGGATAATCTGTTTGGTGATCTATTATCGGATTGCGCGGCTATGTTGACAGGCTCGCTTGGCATGTTGCCATCGGCTTCGCTTGGCACGCCTGATCCCGAAACCGGCCTACCAAAAGCGATGTATGAACCCGTCCATGGGTCGGCACCTGATATCGCTGGTAAAGGTCTTGCCAATCCGCTGGCGCAGTTCCTCAGCTTTGCCATGATGCTTCGCTATAGCTTTGATCAGGCCGATGAAGCTGATCTGGTTGAAAAGGCGGTGAATATAGCACTGGAAAGCAAACGAACCGGTGACATCATGGCGCCTGGCTGCGAGCAGACCGGCACCGACGGCATGACCAAAGCCGTGCTTGACGCAATGGATCGTCTGGCACGTTAGACCAAACTGCCATATCTGTTCATGGCGGAAATTTAGCCGCCCAGCCAGACAGATATGGATCTTGGGCCTTTACTGGAGGATGAAATCATGGGGTATAGAGTCGCTGTTGTCGGCGCAACCGGTGCGGTTGGCCGTGAGATGCTGCAAACATTGGCCGAGCGGAATTTTCCGGCGGACACGATTTATGCGCTTGCCTCAAAAAAATCAGTTGGCAAGGAAGTCTCTTATGGTGACGACCAGATTTTGAAAATCGAGGCGCTTGATAAATTCGATTTTTCGACCGCCGATATTGCGCTATTTTCGGCTGGCGGTGACACGGCCAAAGTCTTTGCCCCTAAAGCCGCTGCGGCTGGATGTGTGGTCATTGATAATTCATCGGCATTCCGCATGGATGACGATGTGCCGTTGATTGTGCCTGAGGTTAATCCAGAGACTGTTGATGGCTGTTTGATCAAAAATAACGGCCGCAATATCATTGCCAATCCAAATTGTTCAACAGCCCAGCTTGTTGTTGCACTCAAGCCACTTCATGATGCGTTTTCGATCAAGCGTGTTGTGGTTTCAACCTACCAGGCGGTGTCGGGAGCAGGCCGGCCTGCGATGGACGAGCTGTTTAATCAGACAAAAGGCATTTTTGTAAATGATTCGGTGCAGCCGGAAATCTTTACCAAGCAGATTGCCTTTAACGCGATCCCGCATATCGATGTGTTCCTTGATAATGGCTTTACCAAGGAAGAATGGAAGATGAGCGCCGAAACCAAGAAAATTCTTGATCCGGCAATTGAGCTTGTCGCGCATTGCGTGCGAATACCGGTTTTTGTTGGCCATAGCGAAGCGGTTTTCATCGAGACGGATAAGCCAATGACTGAAAAGGCAGTCCGGTCTTTGCTGGAAAATGCACCTGGCGTGATTGTTGTTGATCACCGTGCCAATGAGGGATACGTGACGCCGCATGAGGCGGCTGGCGAAGATGCAGTTTATATCAGTCGTATTCGTCAAGACCCAACGGTTCCAAATGGCTTGGTGTTTTGGTGCGTGTCAGACAATTTGCGCAAAGGCGCGGCGTTGAATTCGGTTCAGATTGCTGAATTATTTGC
>ERZ802821.1158-NODE-1158-length-14120-cov-65.8088_pt1 | contig 14120 bp, 12 predicted proteins | sample MGYA00345648_ERZ802821 | MGnify/ENA primary metagenome ERZ802821 (study PRJEB30503, sample SAMEA104212357) | marine metagenome | biome: Westerlies Biome; feature: [SRF] surface water layer (ENVO:00010504) within the epipelagic zone...; material: water... | reverse complement strand
ACAAAGCTCAGTATGAAAAAGTCCTAAGAATGATTGAAATTGGTATTGAAGAAGGGGCTACTTTAGTTGCTGGTGGTGTTGATAAGCCAGAGGGATACGACAAAGGTTATTATGTTCAACCTACTGTATTTGCTAATGTAACTAATGATATGACTATTGCAAAAGAAGAAATATTTGGACCTGTATTATCTATTATTAAATATGAAACAGAGGAAGAGGCAATAAAAATTGCTAATGATACTGAATATGGATTAGCTGGATACGTTCAAGGCGAGCCAAAACATGCTCATGAGGTTGCTAAACAAATTAGAGCTGGGCAAATTATTATTAATGGAGGCGCAAGAGGAACAGGCGCACCTTTTGGTGGATACAAGTCTTCTGGAAATGGAAGAGAGCATGGAGTACATGGTTTAGAAGAATGTCTAGAAACAAAAGCAATAATTGCTCCGGGAGCTTAATCTAATAAGTCTGGTTCTTTTTTAACTATCATATCAAAAGCTGGTTGATAACTTGCCCAAGCAGCAATGTCATTAGCTATAAAATTTCTAGTTTTTACTGCTGTATCATGAGACACAGATATTGGTTTTCCTGCTGCTTCTGCCATCAGTTGAGCTTGGCAACATCTTTCCATGGACATATAAAACCATAATGCAACATCGACTGATGGACCGGTTGTTAAAATGCCATGGTTTTGCAGAATGATAACCTTCTTATCTCCCAATGCTTTTGCAATTTCGTCTCCTTCATCTACTTCCTCTACAACTCCAGAAAAATCTTTATATATAGCTTGAGTTTCATAAAATGCACATGCATCTTGTGAAATAGGATCAAGAGGTCTGCCTAAAGTTGAAAAGGTCCTCCCATATATAGAATGAGAGTGAGCAGCTGCGTTTACATCTGGACGAGCAGCATGCAGCCTTGAATGAATTGCGAAAGCTGCGATATTGACATCTTTGTCTCCTTGAACAACTTTTCCATCATGATTAACTAATATTAGGTCAGATACAGAAATTTGTGAAAAATGAACGCCAAGAGGGTTCACCCAAAAATGATCTGAAAATTCTGGATCTCTAAGAGTAATATGCCCAGCAACTCCTTCATTAAAGCCAAAATGAGCAAACATTCTAAATCCAGCTGCAAGTTTTTCTAATTGATTTCTTCTTAACTCAGCTACATTTTTAAATTCTGTCATTTCAAGGCCTTTTCCTTTAAGTGGAAGCCTTCCATCTGTTATGTTTATCTTAATTGGCGAAACATTTGTCATTCTATATCCCTCTATCCTTTATTGAATGTTAAAATAGCTTACCAAAAAAAGGCATTATTATGAAATTTAGAATTGAAAAAGATAGTTTAGGTGAGGTCAAAGTCCCTCAAAAAGCATTATGGGGTGCTCAAACTCAAAGAGCACTTGATAACTTTAAAATAAGTGGGATAAAGTTTGCTTTTCCTTTTGGACGCTCATTTATAGAAGCTTTGGGCATTATTAAATATTCTGCAGCATCAGCAAATAATAAATTAAAACTCCTTCCTAAGAATAAAGCTGCAGCCATAAAGACAGCTTCAAAAGATGTCATGCTTGGTGTATATGATGAATCCTTTCCATTAGATGTTTTTCAAACAGGTTCTGGTACAAGTACCAATATGAATGCAAATGAAGTAATTGCAAATGTAGCTTCTAAGAAATCTAAATTGACCATTAATGCAAATGATGACGTTAATATGAGTCAAAGTTCTAATGATGTTATACCAACAGCTATATGTATTAGTGCTTTAATTGATATGCACAGAATCCTTCTTCCAAATATGGACGGGTTAATAAAAGCTATAGATGCAAAAATGAAAAAAGTTAAGGGTAATACTAAAACTGGAAGAACGCATCTTATGGATGCCATGCCAATCGATTTTGCTCAGGAGCTTTCTGGCTGGAAAGCTCAACTTGAATCTTCTAAAAAAACTTTAATAGCTGCTACTAGTAGAATGAATGAATTACCCCAAGGGGGAACAGCAATTGGAACCGGCATAAATACCCATAAAGACTTTTCTAAAAACTTTTGTGAAGAAGTAAATAAAATCTCTAAATTAAAAACAAAACCAGCTAAAAATTTTTTTCAAGGATTAAGCTCTGTTGATAATGCAGCTGAACTATCTTCAGCTTTAAAAAACTTGAGTACGATATTAATGAAAATATCAAACGATTTAAGGTGGATGAATAGTGGGCCATTAACTGGGCTTGGAGAGATTGAATTAGAGGCACTTCAGCCTGGAAGTAGCATAATGCCAGGTAAAGTAAATCCTGTTGTTCCTGAAGCTGTAGCTATGGCTTGTGCTGATGTAATTGGTAATGATGTGAGTATTACTGTTGCTTCACAAAGTGGAAACTTTCAATTAAATGTAATGCTTCCACTAGTTGCATATAATCTTTTAAAAAGTATTAACCTTCTAGGCAATGCAATGCCTTTACTATCAAATAAAGCTATAAAAACTTTTAAAATTAATGCAAAAAATATCAATGAATCTTTATCAAAGAATCCTATTTTAGTAACTGCTTTAAATAGAAAAATTGGTTATGGCAAGGCTGCTTTGATTGCTAAAAAGGCTTATAAAGAAAATAAAGCAATTATTGATGTTGCTAGTGAAGAAACTGGTATCAGTAAAGCTGAGTTAAAAAAATTACTTGATCCTTCAAAACTAACCAAAGGTGGTCTAAGTGGCTAATTTATCTGATGAAACCTGTGAGGCATGCCGAATAGATGCACCTCTTGTTTCTCAGGAAGAAGCTAAAGCTTTGTTGACTAATCTAGATGGTTGGCAATTAATAGAAACACCTATTAATCAGCTGCAAAAAGTCTTTCATTTTCCTGATTACCAAGGTTCTTTAGATTTTTCTAATAAAATTGCAAATTTGGCTGAGCAAGAGGATCATCATCCTAAAATATCTTTAGAATGGGGAAAAGTTTCTGTATTGTGGTGGTCGCATAAAATAAATGGACTTCATAGAAATGATTTTATTTGTGCTTCAAAGACTGATGATTTATATAAAGAAAATTGAAAAAAATAACTTTAATATATTCAGGTGGGTCTGATTCATTTACTTTATTACATGATGCTCTTAATAAAGGATTTAATGTAGATTGCATTACTTTTAATTATGGGCAAAAGCATTTAAAAGAAATTGAATTTGCTAAAAGTGTATGTGATGAACTAAATATAAAACAAACTTTTATAAAGATTGGAAATTCAGATGAAATTTTTGGATCAACGTCCTTAGTTCACGAAGATAACGAAATTCCTTACGGAAGTTATAAAGAAGAGTCCATGAAATCTACTATTGTTCCAAATAGGAATATGATTTTTCTTTCCTACGCTATAGCTTATTCCATTGCAAATGAGATTGATGAAGTATGGTATGGAGCTCATGCTGGAGATCATTTTATATATCCTGACTGTCGACCAGAATTTTTGAAATCAATGGACCAAGCTGCAAATTTATGTGACCCATCACAAGTATCTATTAAGGCTCCTTTTATAAATCTAGATAAAGGAGAAATTTTTAAAATAGGAATTAATTTAAATTTGGATTATTCAAAAACATGGACTTGTTATGAGGGAAAAGAATTAGCTTGTGGAGAGTGTGGCTCCTGTGTGGAGAGACTTGAAGCATTTGCAAATAATAATCATATTGATCCTATTGGATATAGATAATGTATTCAATTAAAGAAATATATAAAACTATTCAAGGCGAGGGTGCTCAGAGTGGAAGAACTGCAGTTTTTGTAAGATTCACAGGTTGTAATTTGTGGTCTGGAAAAGAAAAACATAGAGAATCTTCTATATGTAATTTTTGTGATACTGATTTTGTAGGTACTGATGGCATTAATGGAGGAAAATATTCTTGCAAATCGTTAGTATCAAAAATTAAGGATGTTTGGCAATCTAAAGAAAGAGGTTACATTGTTTTTACTGGTGGTGAGCCAATGCTCCAACTAAACGAAGAACTTATTTTACTCTGTAAGGAAAATAATTTTGAGACTGCCATAGAAACTAATGGGACTATAAAAATTGATTTTGAAATAGATTGGATATGCGTATCTCCAAAAGCTGGAAGTGACTTAGTTGTTAAAAATGGAAATGAATTAAAGGTAGTTTTTCCTCAATCAGAATTTAATTTAGATATGATGAAGAAGCTATCTTTTGAGCATTATTTTCTGCAACCTATGGACAGTAAAGAGATTGATCAAAATACTAAAAATGCTATAAGTTATTGCTTAAAAGACCCTGTTTGGAAATTAAGTATTCAACAACATAAATTACTCGGAATCGACTAGATACTTTTTTTTCTTTCAAGTCTTGGTTATAATCCGACATGGACAAAGTAAAATCAAAAGCATTAACGTTTGACGATGTACTTCTCTTGCCTCGGTATAGCGATTTTATACCTAGTGAAGCGTCAACTAAAACCCAATTAACAAAAAGCATATCAATTAAAGTGCCATTAGTGTCTGCAGCTATGGATACCGTAACCGAATCTAAAATGGCAATTGCATTAGCGGAGGCTGGTGGAATTGGCATAATTCACAAAAATAACACTATTGAAGAACAATCTTTTCAAGTAAGAGCAGTTAAAAAATATGAAAGTGGTGTTGTGAGGGATCCAATAACAATAAGTTCTAACAAATCTATTGCAGAATTAAAACAATTAACCGATGAATTGAATATTTCAGGTATGCCAGTCGTTGACGATGATGAGCTAAAGGGTATCGTTACGAGCAGAGATTTCAGATATGCTGATAATATGGATGATAAGGTCTCATCGATCATGTCGCCAGCTGAAAAACTTATAACTGTCTCAGAAGGAACATCTCAAGAGAAAGTAAAAAAGTTAATGTATGAGAACAGGATTGAAAAAATTCTTGTCTTAGATGAATCAGGCTCATTAAGTGGTTTAGTTACCATGAAAGATATAGAAAAATCAGCTGAACATCCAGATGCCACTAAAGACTCCTCTGGAAGATTAATAGTTGGAGCAGCATTGGGAACCGGTTCCGATACTTTAGAAAGAGCGACTGCACTTAATGATGTTGGTGTAGACGTATTTGTTATAGATAGTGCTCACGGTCATTCTAAGAATGTCTTAGATACAATAAAAATGATCAAAAATGAATTTCCTAATATAGATATTATTGGAGGCAATGTTGCTACACCTGAGGGCGCAATAGAGATTGTTAAAGCTGGTGCTGATGCTGTAAAAGTTGGAATGGGTCCAGGATCAATTTGTACTACAAGAATTATTGCAGGCATTGGTGTACCTCAAATAACTGCTATTTTAAGTATAAAAGAAGCACTTAAAGGAAGAGACATTAGCATTATTGCAGACGGAGGAATTAGGTTTTCAGGCGATATCTCAAAAGCAATAGTTGCTGGTGCCGACTCAGTAATGTTGGGTAGTCTTTTTGCTGGAACTGAAGAAGCTCCAGGTGAAGTTGAATTATTTCAAGGAAGAAGCTTTAAAACTTACAGAGGCATGGGATCTATTGCGGCAATGACAGAAAGACAAGATGCAAATAGATATTTTCAAGAAGATGTTGATTCAGAGAAATTGGTACCTGAGGGTATCGAAGGCAGAGTGCCTTATAAAGGAGCTGTAATTAATGTTATTGACCAATTAATAGGCGGCTTAAGACAGAGTATGGGTTATGTTGGCTGTAGAACCATTGAAAAAATGCAAAAAGATAGCCAGTTTGTTGAGATAACAAATGCTGGAATGGCTGAGAGCCATGTTCACGATGTAATGATTACAAAAGAAGCGCCAAATTATCAAAGAAGTTAAAACAAATATTCCAAGTGACAAATCTATCTACTAAACGTAAAGAAATAGATACTATTTTGGTTCTAGACTTTGGATCTCAATATACTCAACTCATTGCTAGAAGAGTAAGAGAGAGTAATGTTTATTCTGAAATATTACCTTGGGATATAGATGAAGATAAAATTAAATCTATGAGCCCAAAGGGAATAATTCTTTCAGGTGGGCCAGATTCAGTTACTAATACATACACACCTAGGGTTCCTAAAATAGTTTTTGAGTTAAATATTCCCATTCTTGGAATATGTTATGGGATGCAGACTTTGGCTGAGCAAATGGGTGGCCAAGTGATTTCTGCAGACCAAAAAGAGTTTGGATATGCTGAGCTTAAGATAAATAACGAATCAGTTTTATTTTCTGATTTACAAAAGTCCTTAAATGTATGGATGAGTCACGGCGATCAAGTTCAAGATCTTCCGGATGATTTTGAGCTTGTAGCTTCTACCGAAACTGCACCTATTGCTGCAATGCAGCATAACTCGAAGCCTATTTATGCACTTCAATTTCACCCAGAAGTTACTCATACTGAAGATGGAAAAGTTGTCCTCGATAATTTTATTTTTAAAGTATGCAATGCAAGCAAAGATTGGAAAATGGATGATCTTATTTCTAATAGAATCGACGAGATAAAAAAACAGGTAAAAGATAATAAAGTATTACTAGGTTTGTCAGGAGGTGTTGATTCTTCAGTAACTGCAGCATTACTTCATCAAGCTATCGGAAATAAATTAGTTTGTGTATTTGTTGATAATGGCCTACTTAGAAAAGGCGAAGCAGAAGAGGTGATGGAAACATTTAAAGAAAATATGAATTTAAATGTAATTAAGTCAGATAGTGAAGAGGTCTTTCTTAGGCACTTAAAAGGAATTCATGATCCAGAACAAAAAAGAAAAATAATTGGTAGAACTTTTATTGATGTCTTTGATACTGAAGCAACTAAATTAAAGGGTATTCATTTTTTAGCACAAGGAACTATTTATCCAGATGTTATTGAGTCATCTGGTTCAGAATCAAAAGAAGCTAGAGTTATAAAATCTCATCACAATGTTGGTGGATTACCTGATGAAATGAAAATGGAATTAGTAGAACCATTAAGGGATTTATTTAAAGATGAGGTAAGAAAGATGGGGGTTGAGTTAGGCCTTGCTCCTGAGATGCTAAACAGACATCCTTTTCCAGGACCGGGATTGGGTGTTAGGATTCTTGGTGAAATAACTAAAGAAAAAACTAGTATCCTAAAAGAAGCCGACCATATATTTATACAAGAACTTATAAAAGCAGATCTTTACAATAAAGTTAGTCAAGCTTTCGCAGTTTATTTACCAATAAAGTCAGTTGGTGTAGTAGGGGATGAGAGAAGATATGCAGAAGTAATTGGTCTTAGAGCAGTAGAGACTGTAGATTTCATGACAGCTAGATGGGCTCATTTGCCTTACGAATTTCTTGAGCATGTCTCAAACCGAATTGTTAATGAAATAGAAGAGGTTAGTAGGGTTGTTTATGATATCTCAAGCAAGCCTCCAGCAACTATTGAGTGGGAATAAACTAAAAAATGAAATTTTTTGGTTGGAGAATGGTATTTACTGGTCTTGCCCTTGAATTCACTGTTGTAGGTTTCCTTTTTTATAGTTTTCCTGTTATCTGGCCCTACTTAATATCTGAACTAGGCATGACTGAAAGTCAGCTTGGAATGGTCTCTGCATTCTATTTTATACCTGTAGCAATTTTGGCAATTATTATAGGCCGCGCCCTCGATAAATATTCCGTTAAAAATTTTATGATGATTGGAGCAATAATTTATGCCATAGGACTTTTCTCTTTGAGTTTTATAAATTCTTATTGGTCTCTTCTGACGATTTACCTTACCATTCTTGCCTTGGGATCTATTATGATGGGAAATTTAGCCGTAGCTAAATTAATCTCAAATTGGTTTGATAAAAATGCTGGCAGAGCACTGGGTTTTGCAGCAGTAGGTATTTCCTTTTCTGGGGTTGTGCTTCCATTGGTTGTTGATCCTCTTCTTGATTTAGTGGGGTGGAGAAATGTTTATGTAATCTTTGCTTCTGTAGTCCTTTTCATTATTTTGCCTCTTATCTTTTTTACTGTCATTGATGATCCAAAGACCGTCAATCAAGTTAAAGACGGTATAAAAAAAGATAATGAAGGAGAATCCTTACCCAAAGAGATGACTGCAAAAGATCTTTTATCTAAAAAAGTTTTTTGGATAATTTCTTTAGCATTTGCCTTTCAATTTCTTTCCATGATGGGTGTGCTTGCTTTCTTACCCGTCCATGCAAGCAAAATGGGGCTAGATGAAATTTGGAATTTCTTAGGTATTCCAGTCAAACAATATGTTTTTGCTTATACTTTATCTGCTTTTGGTGGACTCCTAGGAAAAATAATATTTGGCTATCTCATGGATATTATGAAAGCTTCATATCCCTCAATGATGGCGATGTTACTTCAAGCGATTGGCATCTTTGGGATTACTTATTTTAATGAACCAAGTATATTTCTTATAAGTGCATTCGTATTTGGTTTAGGTTTTGGTGCTGCAACACCTCTTATGACCGCTTGTTACCTAAGAATTTTTGGAGCACACAATCTTGGGAAAGCCAGAGGTATATCATCTCCAATTGTTGCACCACTTCAACCAATTGGAATTCTTATAACAAGCATTTTAATAGGTTTTCAAGACACTTACTTTGTAGCTTTTAATATTATGGGATGTTTTGCTCTAGTTGCTGTAGTTTTGGCAAGCCAAATTCAAGAGCCTGAGATTAACATTGCTTTTGACAAAAGAGTAAGTGACTAAAGCATTGTATAATCTCTTAATACAAACTTTGTATGAAGCACCTAATCTATAGGTATGTTTATACAATGTTGACAAAAAAACCTATAAAGTGGGAATAATATGAAAATTTGTATAGTTTTTGGTCACTTCAACACTAAAGATTCCTTTAATGCGTCTGTTAGAGATACCTTTATTGAAGAAGCAAAAAAAATTGGACATGAAATAGATTTAATTAATTTGTTTGATGAAGAAGAACAATTGCCATTTTACAGAAGTGATATAAATCCTCCACCGCAATTGGTAATGGATTACAGAAGTAGACTTGAAGAAGCAGATGTTATGTTTTTAATGAGTGCTTGTCATAATTTACGAATGAATGTGATCCTCGAAAATTGGATTGATTGGGTTCTGCATCCAACTTGGTTCTTTACATATAAATCATTACTTCCGGATAGTAAGTTTTTTGGGAACTATGGATATCCTGTTGCAGGAGCAATGAAGAATAAAATAGGTATTGTCTCAATGACTTACGGCGGACCAATGGTGAGTTATTTTAACTTCTCTCTTTTTGACAATATTCCATATAGAAGATTAAAAAAGTCAGTATTCCAACTAGGAGGATTAAAAACAAAATATTTAAGATTCTATTCAGTGCTTCCTAATATGAAAAAAAGAGACTTTGAAAAGAATATGCAAAAAGTAAGAAAGTTTGCAAGAAGTATAAAATAATAAAATTGAAACTATGAATGACCCTTTAGATCTTAAAAAATTCATAAGAAATGTAAAAGATTTTCCAATTGAAGGAATTGAATTTAGAGATATAACTAGCTTAATCGAAACTCCTGAAGCATTTGTAAAAACATGTAAAGAGTTAACACGTATCTCTAGAGAATTTAGTGCTACAGCAATTGCAAGTATCGAAAGTAGAGGGTTTATTTTTGCAGGATCAATCGCTTGTGACTTAGCTTTACCATTCGTATTGGCAAGAAAACCAGGAAAATTACCAAATAAAACTTTTAAAAAAGACTTCGATCTAGAATACGGAAGTACATCAATTGAAATTCAAGAAAATACTTCTTTTAAAGACTCTGATCGTGTGGTAATTGTTGATGATTTGGTAGCTACTGGAGGAACTGCAATAGCTTGTGCAGAATTACTAACAGAAAATTTTGAAATTAAAAAATCAAATATTCTTATTCTAGGAGTTATTGATTTACCATCATTAGGCGGAAGTAATCTAATTAAAGATCAAGGTTATAATATTGAGACACTTGTTAGCTACTAAATATCAAGAATGAAAAAAAATTACTTAAAAATACTAGTTATTGCCTTAGGGCTTAATTTTACTAATTTATCTGCAAATGACAGGCCTGAGTGGTTTATTCCTCCTCCTTTAAATCCTGAAGGAGTTCAGCTTGAAACTGTAAAGCTAGATGATGGTGTATATGCTCTTCTTTCAAACACTCCGTTTGCTGACAATGCTGGATTTATCGTTGGTAAAGATAGTGTTTTAGTTGTTGACGCTCATTTTAACGGAAAGATGGCATCACAAATCATCACTGCTGTTAGGGAAGTAACAAATTTACCAATAGAGTATTTGGTCAATCTAAATGCATTTGGTGATCATGTTTTTGGAAACTATGCCTTTCCTAAATCAACTAAAATCATTTCTCATGAAAAAACTCTCAATTTTTTAAAAGAAAACTCATTAGAAAAAAGAAAAAAAATAATTTCTGTAACCGTTGAAGGTGATATGTCAATTTTTGATGGAGTAGAAGATAGACTTCCAGAGATAACCTTTTCGGATATATTACGAATAGATATGGGCAACAAAGTTGTCGAATTACACTTCTTTGGTCCAGGAATGTCTAGCAGCGATACGGTTTTATATTTGCCTGATTCAAAAATTGCATGGACCGGTAATTTAGTTTTTGGAAAAGGTAGCATTCCCTGGGCAAGAACTGAAAAGATATCAGAGTATCTTGAAACTATGAAAAAATTTGACAGCAAAATTAGCCCAAATATTATAGTTTCAGGTCATGGAAAAATTGCAGACAAAAGCATAATTGATAAATATATATCCTATTTAAGCAACGTAATTTCTATTTCAGAAGAATTAACAAAAAAGAATATAAACATTAACTCTCATGTGCAAAAAATTTCGCTTAATTCAGATATTTATATAGAACCAAATATTGAAGATTTAATGGAAGGCTTTCATAAATGGAACATTCTTAACGGTTTCAAGCAAATTCAATAGAAAACTTTATTACCAATAATATCTAAAAAAATGATATTGATTATAAGTAAATAAATTTCGTAAGAAAAACTAAAGTTAAAAACCATGCTCCAGAAGTTATCTTGTTAAACTCTCCAGAACCAACTTTTAGGGTTATATAAGATAGAAAGCCCAAAGCAATTCCATCAGCAATAGAAAAAGTTAATGGAATCATAACTATAATTATTAAAGCAGGTAAAAGATCTGATAATTTTTTCCAGTTTAAATTTTCCATTCCACTTAACATTAGTATTGCAACATAGATTAATGCGCCTGAAGTTGCATATGCTGGAACCATTGCTGCTATGGGTGAAAAAAATATTGCCAATAAAAATAAGAAACCAACCGTAACAGAAGTTAATCCTGTTCTTCCACCTGCTTCAACTCCAGCAGAACTTTCAACATAACTTGTTACAGGGGAACAACCAAAGAATGTACCAAGAATGCTGGCACTACTATCAACTTTTAGAGCTTTATCAAGATTAGATACATTGCCATCTTTATCAACCAATCCAGCTCTTGACGCAACACCTAGCAAAGTTCCTGTGGTATCAAAAAGGTTCACAAAAAGAAACGACATAATTACACTTATCATTGCAATATCAAAGGCGCCTAAAATATCAAGTTTCATCAGTGTTGGTGCAAGTGATGGTGGGTATGCTAAGACACCTTGAAATTCTATTAAATTTAATAGAAGGGCAGCTAAAGTAACACCTAGTACTCCAATAATTATTGCTCCTGGAACTTTCCTTACAGCAAGGACTGAAATTAATAAAAACCCAAGGGCAGATAAAAAGGTCTCGTAACTTGAAAAATCACCAAGTCCTAAAAGAGTGGCATTGTTACTTACAATAATGCCACCGCTTTTAAGGCCAATAAAGCCAATAAAAAGACCAACCCCAGATCCCATCGCTATTCTTAAGTTAAGAGGGATGCTATCTATCATCCATCTTCTAAGGCTAGTAACACTCATGATAAAAAATAAAATACCAGCTAAAAAGACTGCACCCAATGCAACTTCCCAAGGATATCCCATTTGACCCACAACCGTGTAGGTAAAGAAAGCGTTTAATCCCATTCCAGGCGCTAAGCCTACTGGCCAATTGGCAAAAAGACCCATAAATAGACATGCTATGCTTGCAGCAAGACAAGTTCCAACAAAAATTGCACCCTGATCCATGCCACTTTCAGACATAATTTGTGGATTTACAAAAATAATATAGGCCATTGTTATAAATGTTGTAAATCCTGCTAAAAATTCTCTTTTAATGGTGGTATTATTATCTGAGAGTTTAAAAATCTGATCGATAGCTTGTTTCATATAGTATAAATATTTTAGTTTTACTGAAGTATCTAAGTATACATTTTAAGACGAGTCAACATTAGGATGACTTTAAAATTTTTTGATAAATTTGATTAGATTTTTTGGCATGCATATTGCATAAATTTAACTATATATTCATATTAAATGGGGATTTAAAAAATGAAATCAAAACTAGCTATTACTAATTTCAAAAACATCTTTTTTGCTTTGTTTTTGAGCATCAGTCTTGTTGCACAAGATGAACAATATGTCTTTGAGGAAATTATTGTTACTGCCGAAAAAAGAGATGAGAGCTTACAAGATCTTTCTCAGGCCGTAACAGTATTAAGTTCAGAGGATCTCGATAATAGACAAATATCATCTTTTGTAGATATCAGTGCTATAGCTCCAGGCGTTAACGTTGCAAAAAATGAAGGTTTTAAAACAGTAATAACTATAAGAGGTGTTGGTTATGAGACTAATCAAAATGCAATAGCAACCCCATCTGTTTCATATCATTTAGATGGTATCTATATAGCATCTCCTTACTCTCTTCAAACTGAGTTCATGGACTTAGAAAGAATTGAAGTTTTACGCGGTCCACAAGGAACCTTATTTGGACAGAATTCTACTGGGGGCGCTATAAACGTGATAACCTCAGCTCCCTCTCTAGATGAAAGTACTTCATACGGCGACGTTACATTTGGGGACTATAGCTTACTTAAAACAAGAGCTTCATTTAACAGACCAATTAATGAGAGTTTAGCTGTAAGAGCATCTTTTATTACAAACAAAAGAGATGGATTTACTGATAATTTAAGTACGGGTCAAGATTTAGATGATGCAGATAGTATTTCAGCAAGAGTTAGACTCTTATATCAACCATCAGATACCTTTAGAGCAAACTTCACTGCACAAATATTTGACGAAAATAGAAATGGTTCAGCTCAGAAAGGCCTTTTAGATACAACTCCAAATCCAAGAGAGTTAAGACAAGATTCACAAACTGAGCATAAACTTGAGGCTTCCCTGTATAGTGCAGTTTTTGAGTGGGATTTCGATGCTTATAGCATCAAATCACTTACTAGTTATCAAGAAGACGATATTCTTGTTCGAAGAGATAATGATAGAAATGATGCCGCATATCTGGCACCTTTTGCCCAACTACCTAGTGAATATGATCCTGAAACAAATAAACAAACTACCATTACTCACGAGTTTAATATTGTTTCTGCAGAACCTTATATGGGTAAATTAGACTGGATTGCAGGATTTTTCTATTTAGATACGGAAATTGATATAAGTATTCGTGAAAGATTAGATTTTGCATATGATGGTTTTGACCCAATTGTTGTAAGTGAAGTTCTTGCGTTTGGTGGAGATGTTGGTTTTATATCTGATTCAAAACCTGAGAGAGAATCTATGTCCATCTACGGACAAGGAACATGGAATCATAGCGATACTCTTCGATCAGTCTTTGGTATTAGATACACAGAAGATGAAGTATATAGTGAAGTAACAAATTACTTTGGAAGACTAGGCACAGACATATTACAAGTAGATGGCAGCAAAATGACAACTAGATTAGTTATAGAGAAAGATCTTGATGAAAACAGAATGATATATGCATCTCTATCAAAAGGATATAAGCCTGGTGGCTCTAATTTAACTTATGGTAGAGAAGATGTTGTTGCTCCAATTGTAGTTTTACCAACATTTGAAGAGGAAGTTGTTGATGCATATGAAGTTGGTATAAAAGCAGAACTTCCTGGAGGAAGAACAAGAATAAATTCTGCCTTTTTCTATTACGATTATGAAGGTCTTCAGTATCAGGCAACTGATCCAGAGTTATATCAAGGTGGCGTAAATAACATAGCCGAAT
>ERZ802821.1151-NODE-1151-length-14173-cov-13.3041_pt1 | contig 14173 bp, 10 predicted proteins | sample MGYA00345648_ERZ802821 | MGnify/ENA primary metagenome ERZ802821 (study PRJEB30503, sample SAMEA104212357) | marine metagenome | biome: Westerlies Biome; feature: [SRF] surface water layer (ENVO:00010504) within the epipelagic zone...; material: water... | reverse complement strand
ATGCTAAGCTTCAGATGACATTTAAGACGGAATGGTACGCTAAGTGGAGAACCATTGCTGCTGAAATGTATACAGAAATGATGACCGAATAAAACCAATGTTTTGGAGGGCGAATCCGCCCTCCAAATCTAATTTTTAGATACTTTTGGTACATTAATTCATGGCAAACAATGCACTTAATATATCCATTCACAATGTGACTAAAACTTATGGCGATTTTTACGCACTACGGGATGTTAGTCTTGACGTAACCTCCGGAGAGTTCCTCACATTGCTTGGGCCATCTGGCTCGGGAAAGACAACTCTCCTGATGGTCCTTGCTGGTTTTATCAACCCTGATTATGGCAGTGTGAAATTTGGTGATGAGGAGGTTGTTTTAAAGCCTCCACACCTCCGGGGCATTGGAATGGTCTTCCAAAACTATGCTCTTTTTCCACATATGAATGTTGAACAGAATGTTGGCTATCCTCAGAAGTTGCGGGGTGTTAGCAAAGAAAACACCAAAATCAGTGTTGAAGAAGCTCTAGCCACAGTGAAGTTAGATGGACTTGGCCATCGCCGGGTTGATGAATTATCTGGCGGTCAAAGGCAGCGTGTTGCGCTGGCACGAGCGATTGTTTTTAAACCTAAAATTCTACTTATGGACGAACCACTTTCGGCACTTGACAAGAAGTTGCGTGAGGAGATGCAGATCGAATTGAGGCAGTTGCATGATCGATTAAATATTACGACAGTTTATGTGACACATGACCAAAAAGAAGCTCTAACCATGTCGGACAGGATTGCTGTGATCAATGATGGACAACTCAAGCAACTTGACACTCCAAACCAAATCTACCGTAGCCCTAGTAACGCCTTCATTGCTGATTTTATTGGTGAATCAAGTTTGCTTTCAGCCACGGTAAAAAATGGTATAGCAAGCCTTGGTTCCTCAAAACTGAAAGGTAATCAAAAGTTGAGTAAAGACGGGGACTTCCTTTTGGTGATCCGACCTGAAAAACTTTTTATTGCTAGTAAAAAGGCCCGCGACGCTAATCACTTTGAAGGAGTGGTTGAAGACTCAATCTTTCAAGGTGAAAGTCAGTTGATGGTAATTAAGCTTGATCCTAAAACCTATGGCGAACAATCACTGAGAATGCGCTTGCCAAATAGTAGTTCAACTCTCAGTGAGTTGCCTGGCATTGGAGACAGGGTTACTCTTGGATTGAAAATTGTGGACAGTTATTTTGTAGAAAAATCACATGGCGGTTCTTGAACACAACATAAATGAGGTGTCGCTCAGTCGATTAGAAAAGCGAGAAAATTATACCTTTTTTGGTCTAACCGTACCCTATTTGGTTTTGGTTGGAGCGATGATTGTAATTCCAATTGGATGGTTATTCTTCCTGTCCTTTATTGGAAGGGATGGTTCGTTTTCATTCGAGAATTATGAACGCATGATAAATTCAAAAGCTTATCTTCGAATATTTCTGACCACCTTCAAAATCAGCCTATTAACTACTTTCTTTTGTATCTTGCTCGGCTATCCGCTGGCTTATTTTATGTCACAGATTTCGCGCAAATGGGCTAGCTTGTGTATGATTGGAGTTTTGATACCGTTCTGGACAAGCCTTTTAGTTCGAACCTACGCTTGGCTAGTGTTGTTGCAAAAAAAAGGCTTAATCAATAACATTGCGATTGACCTTGGGATCATAACCGAGCCAATAAAATTTGTTCACAATACATCAGGCACACTCATTGGCATGGTCCATATCATGCTGCCTTTTTTGATCTTACCCCTCTACGCCAATATGCGCGCCATCGACAGCCATTGTGTTAAGGCAGCTTCTAGCCTAGGTGCAACGCCAGTGCGCGCGTTTTGGACGGTATTTTTCCCGCTGAGCATTCCTGGCCTATTAGCTGGGTCATTAATTGTCTTTGTGCTGTGTCTTGGGTTTTATGTTACACCAGCAGTGCTTGGTGGTGGCCGTGTGATAATGGCGGCAATGAAAATTTCGAGTAATATAGAGCTCTATTTTAGTTGGGGTGCTGCAAGCGCGCTAGGTGTTGTTCTCCTTGTTGTCACGATGATCATTTTGTTTATTGCTTCAAAACTGGTTTCTCTCGATCAGCTTGGTCAGCGGAGATAAGAGATGGGTTTCCTTGACAGACAGGTCTCTGACACTCAAATCAAGCTGAGAAGCCGTTTGTGGCTTTATGTGATTTCTTCAATCATACTTTTTTTGCTGATTGTGCCATCCCTGATTGTCATTCCCATGTCATTTTCTGATAGCCAGTACCTTGAGTTTCCGCCAAAGAATCTTTCATTGCGCTGGTATGAAAATTATTTTTTTTCATGGAAAGTTGAAAATGGTTTCAACGACTGGATGGCAGCAACGCGCACCTCATTGTTAGTGGCTGTTCTGACAATTTTTGTTGCGACGCCTATTGGGACGCTTGCAGCCTATGGACTGACTAACAGCAGCGCGCGCATCCGTTCAATCCTGTTCCCTATTATGATTTCACCGATGATGGTTCCAATTATCCTGGTCGCAATAGGACTGTTCTACTTTTATGTTCAGTTCAACATGGTGAATAGTATTCCCGGACTTGTTCTTGGACATTCACTTGTTGCCATGCCATTAGTTTTGATTATTGTGCTGTCGGCGCTTAAGAACTACGACATGAATCAAGAGAAGGTAGCTCGTTCACTCGGCGCAAGTCGAACAAGGGCTTTTATTGAGATCACCTTACCACAAATCAAATTTTCTCTGGTCTCCGCAGGGTTGATCTCTTTTCTAACTTCTTTTGACGAAATCATTATCTCATTGTTTGTTGCAGGGGGTGACAATTCTACGATCACTAGAAGTATGTTCTTAGCGCTTCGAGATCAAATTGACCCAACTATTGCGGCAATATCGACGATATTAATCATCATATCATCCGGCTTACTCATTGCTTCCCAGATGATTAGTGGTAAAACGCGATCAGATTAACAATGCGTATGTTGGCGCCAGAAGTCTTGCGCAGCAAAGAAAATCTAACCGGCTGTTTTTGTATTACGCCATGCCAACGCGGCCTTTAGGCCCTGATCTTTTCGGATGCGGTTGAATTCAACGCGTTCTGGCGACTCGTCAGCTTCAATCTTAATGTCGGTTTCCAATGCCTCACGTAAGGCTGTCCGCATTTCGGCCAATTCGTAGGCACGATGGATTGCAGCCTTGGTCATCTGCACTGAGCGTGGCGCTGCGTTGACGATTTGGTTTGCCAGTTCCAGCGCGGCTTCCATCTCCGCTCCATCCGCAACCACTTGATTCAAGATGCCCATCTGATAACAGCGGTCTGCTGTAACTTTGTCATTGCCAGTTAGCAGCAATTCCTTTGCCTGTTTTGGCCCAATGACATAAGGAGCTAGCATGGCAACAATGCCTGAACCAAAGCGCACTTCAGGTTCTCCAAATCGAGTTGTTTCACCAGCAACGGCAAGATCGCACGCCATTAGCAATTCCATAGCCCCGCCAATACAATAGCCGTGAGCTGCGGCAATGGTTGGTTTTGGTGAATTCCAGAATTGCATAATGAAGTCAAAATCTTTGGTAAGTACATCACGCCATTCAGCCTCACCGCTGATCCCGCGCGCTGCGCTTTCTTTCATATCAAACCCTGCGGAAAAACAACGGCCAGCGCCATGAACAACAATTGCCAAAACTGTTTCATTCTTGATGAATCTGTCCATAACTTCATTTGTTTCACTGACTAACTCTTCGTTAAAGGCATTCAAGACCTTCGGCCGATTAAATTTAAGGATGCCGATGCGCCCATCGATTTGGCTAGAGACTGCATTTTCGTTTTTCATAAAACCCTCGCTTTTAAATAAGCGTCAAAGCTTATCAACCATGTAACGGCAAGAACATTCAAATTTATCCCGAAATTTGGTTGTTTTTTATTTTTGGGGCTGGACGCCGGCTTGTTTTTGGGTGTTGATAGGATCATAATTTTCTATGTGAATTTGGCATGAAACAACATTCGCTTGATATCCTTCTTCGTCCTCGCTCAATTGCATTTGTTGGGGCATCAGACCGGCCAAATAGCACTGGCGCAGCAATGCTGGCGATGTGTCTAATTGATGGGTTTGATGGTAAGATCTTTTCAATAAATCCTCGACTGAGCACTCTTAATGGTGGGCCTTGCTATGCTGATTTGAAAGCATTGCCTGAAGTTCCAGATCATGTCGTTATTGGTGTTGCCAGCCGTTTTGTTGAAGCAGTAGTGGATCAGGCGCTTGAACTTGGCATCAGGGCTGCAACCATTTTTGCGTCTTGTTATCTTGATGATGATACGAGCCCTCGTTTGCCCGCGAGGATTGCCGCTAAAGCGTCCTCTGCCGGCATGCAAATTTGCGGCGCGAACTGCATGGGTTTTTACACTCCATCTGCTAGGCTACGGGTGGCCAGTGTGGCATCGCCTGACGGCCTGCAAAAAGGTGGAATTACGTGGATTGCGCAATCTGGATCAGCCTTTGGCGCGCTATCCCATAATGACCGGCGACTTGGTTTCAACTTGGTAGTTTCGACCGGTATGGAGCTTGTTACCACGGTTGCTGATTATATGGAATGGGCGTTGCACCAACCTGAAACACGGGTGGTTGGACTGTTTATTGAGACAATACGCAATGCTGCAGGATTTATCGCTGCACTTGAGATAGCTCGCAAACGGGGAGTTCCAGTTGTAGTGTTGAAGGTTGGACGCACGCTGAAAAGCGCACAGATGGCGGTGTCACATACTGGGGCAATTGCCGGTAATGATGCGGTTTATGAGGCTGTTTTCCGAGCCTATGGCGTGCACCGCGTTGCCGACATGGATGAAATGGCGGCAACATTAGCGCTGTTTGATACCCCGCGTCGACCTGCGCCCGGTCAATTAGGCGCAATCCATGACTCTGGGGGTGAGCGGGAACTTTTGGTTGATTTAGCCGAAGATTATGGCTTTCAGTTTGCTGAACTGGCATCAGCAACATGCACGGCTCTACAAGAACACCTTGAACCCGGTCTAGTGGCAGAAAACCCTTTGGATGCCTTTGGCACCCATAACAATTTGGAAGACCGGTTCGCAGCTCTAATTGCAACACTTGTTAATGATGCGAATGTTGGGCTTGGGGTGTTTTTGTCTAACCCGCGTGACGGTTACGCCTATGCTGAAAACTACTGCTCGGCGTTGATTAAGGCTGCCCAGATTACTGATAAACCGTTGGCACTTGCGACCAATTATTCAATGGCAGATGATCGCAAGATAGCCCTAAGGTTGAAAGAGGCTGGCATACCACTGTTACGTGGGACGCGGAACGCGCTGCTGGCTATTGGACATTTTATGGCTGACCGTGAATTCCGTTCTCGTTATTCAAAGCTTGGCGAGATCGCACAGCCAAAAGATATAGTTCATGAGGCAGTTGTATCTCGTTGGAAAGCGCGCCTTGCAGACCGGACTTCTTTAACCGAGGCGGATGGGCTTACCATGCTTGCTGATTTTGGTCTTGCTGCCCCTAGCATGGCCACTGTCACCTCACTGGCAGAGCTTAACGCCGCAATTAATAATCTGGCATTCCCAATTGTGCTCAAAACTGCTGAAGATTATGCGCATAAAAGTGACGTTGACGGTGTTCGACTTAACCTTACCAGTGCCGATGAAGCCATTGTAGCTTATACCGAAATGGCCGCCTGCCTTGGTCCAAAAGCACTGATGATGGAAATGGTTCCAGCCGGTTTTGAGCTTTCCTTTGGCGCGGTTTATGATGTTGATTTTGGTTCAGTAGTGATTGTTTCTGCAGGCGGTGTGTTGATCGAATTCTTGAACGATAAGGTTGCTGCTCTTGCGCCTTTTGATTGTGAGGCGGCTAAGAACCTGCTGAGTGAATTGCGAATTGCACGTCTTTTGGCTGGGTATCGCAGTAAACCGGCCGCTGATATGGATGGGCTGGCGAGACAACTGGCCCAATTCTCCCAAATGGTTGCTCTACTTGGTGATACCATCACTGAAATTGATATCAATCCGGTAATCTGTGGCCCAGATGGTGCCGTTGCCGTTGATTGCCTTGTTTTAACAAAAGCGGGCGTGAAATAGCGTCAGCCTTTAACTGTCTTTCCTGCTTTTTCATAAATAGGCTGTTACCATCATATTATATTTAGCAAGGAACCCCATAACTGAATGCGCCAAACTCTCAATCTCTTTATAGCCAGATTGCTCCAATCATTTACTTTATTTGAAAAGCTATGATGATAGAAAGCAGGCTGAAGATGCTGGTCGTAAAAATTGTTTATTACAACTGAGTGAGAATAGGTAATGGCTGAGTTTGATTATATAATTGTTGGTGCAGGCTCGGCTGGGTCTGCTCTTGCTGCCCGGCTTAGTGAAAAGCAGGACTCACAGGTGCTTTTGCTCGAGGCAGGGCCTAGTGGGAGGCATCCTTTTTTGCATATTCCGATTGGCTATGGAAAAGTATTTTACGATCAACGCTATAATTGGAAATATCATACAAACCCCGAACCGCATCTAAATAACCGATCTATTTACTGGCCACGTGGTAAAGTTTTAGGAGGCTCATCTTCAATTAATGCCATGGTTTATGTGCGTGGCCATAAGCAGGATTATGACGAATGGAATGCGGTTGCACCAGGCTGGGGTTGGGCAGATGTGGAACCCATGTTTCGCCGGATGGAGAACTGGCTTGGTCAACCACGAGAAGAACGAGGTCGTGCTGGGCCGCTGGGAATTACTGATGTTACTGACCAAGTTCATCCCGTGACCCGAGCCTACATAAAAGCGGCGTCAGAGGCCGGCATTCCTTTTAATCCGGATTATAACTCAGGCGATATGGAAGGGGCTTGTTTCTTTCAAATTACCACTAAGAATGGTATCCGGTCCTCTACGGCGAATACCTATTTAAAAACCGTGGCTCAGCGATCTAATCTTTGTATTTTGACAGGCGCATTTGTAACAAGTGTGCTTTTTGACGGTAAGACTGCAACAGGTGTTTCTTATGTGCGTGGTGGCAAGACACTAATAGCTGAGGCAAAAAGAGAAGTTATTCTTTGTGGCGGGGCTATCAATACGCCCAAGCTTTTACAATTATCGGGGATTGGTGCCGCACCTCTATTAAACGAAATGGGAATTCCAGTTGTAATTGATCAACCTCATGTTGGGCAAAATCTGATTGATCATGTGGGGCTTGAGCTAATTTATGGGGCAAAGGTTCCAACACTTAACCAGCTCCTAAGGCCTTTATGGGGTAAGGCATGGGTAGGTCTTCAGTTTCTACTTGGGCGAAAGGGACCACTTTCGATGAGCCTCAATCAGGGGGGAGGGTTTATCCGCTTTGATCAGGGCAAGGGCACACCAGATATCCAGTTATATTTTATGCCAATGAGTTATAGCTGCGCCCCTAAAGGTAAAAGACCGTTGATGAGTCCAGACCCATTTCCAGCTTATCGCATAGGGTTCAATCCATGCAAACCGGAAAGCCGGGGGTATGTTGATATTCAATCACCAGACCCATTTCAGCCTCCGCGGATGCAGGGAAATTATTTGGAAGCAGAAAAAGACCGCCAGATCATGATCGCTGGCACACGTCTTATCAGGCGCATTGTAAAGATGCCAGCACTGGCGGCCATAACAGATAAAGAAATTTTTCCCAGTAATACCATGGAAACAGATGATGACATTATTTCGGTTGCTAGGGATATTAGCTGGACTGTATTTCATCAATGTGGCACCTGCCGCATGGGAAGAGATGAAAAAACATCAGTGGTAGATGAGAAGCTCAGAGTTCACGGCATTGGTAATCTTCGTATTGCTGATGCTTCTATTTTTCCGTCTATACCGTCGGGCAACACCAATGCACCCGCAATTATGGTAGGTGAAATGGCGGCTAATATTATCAAAAATGAAGCATTAATGAAGGCTAAGAGATGAAGCTGAAATCCATAGAAACATTTTGTAATTCGCATGTAGGCTTTGTCCTTGTCACAGCTGAGGACGGTGCGCAAGGATGGGGGCAGGTATCAACTTATCACAGCGATATTACATGTGAGATATTACATCGTCAGGTTGCGCGTTGGGGAATAGGAAGAGACCTGTCGGATTTGGATGATGTTCTTGATTTTATCAACGAACGGGAACATAAGTTTCCCGGCTCATACCTGCGGCGTGCCATGGCCGGATTTGATACAGCCATATGGGATTTGCGTGGAAAAATCGCTGGTTTGCCAGTAACAAGTCTTCTGGGTGGGTCACCCGGGCCAATTCGTGCCTATGCCAGTTCTATGAAAAGGGATATTACACCATCTGATGAAGCCGAGCGCTTAAAAAGGCTCAGAGATAAATCAGGTTTTAATGCCTTTAAAGTAAGGGCTGGCGCAGAGGTTGGCCGCAATCAAGATGAATGGCCTGGCCGCACTGAAGAAATTATCCCGATGATGCGTCGGGAACTAGGTGACGCTGTTGATTTATTGATAGATGCCAACAGCTGTTATATTCCTGAACGCGCTATCGAAGTTGGGCGCATGCTAGAAGATAACGGCTTTTGCCATTACGAAGAGCCATGCCCCTATTGGGAGTTGGAGCAAACAAAACAGGTCACCGATACGCTGTCTATTGATATTACTGGTGGCGAGCAAGATTGTGAAATTCCAACATGGCAACGCATGATTGACATGCGCGCTGTCAATATTGTTCAACCTGATATCCTTTATCTAGGAGGCATGAGTCGGACTTTAGATGTATGCCGAATGGCGGAAGCTGCTGGGCTTCCGGTCACCCCACATTGTGCCAATCTTTCGCTTGTTACATTGTTTACCATGCACCTGTTACGCGCTATTCCAAATGCCGGAAAGTATCTGGAATTCTCCATTGAAGGGGCTGACTATTATCCCTGGCAGGAGGGGATTTTTGTCAAATCACCATATGATATCGACAATGGGCATGTTGCGGTAACCGATGAACCTGGATGGGGAATAGAAATTCATCCAGAATGGCTGGCGCGTTCTCAATATCAGATCACCCAGGGTTAAAATAGCCAGGTGACAATTTGGAGGAATTAAAATGGAAGCGGTACTTAGCTGGAATGATTTAACCCAGATGGTTAAAAATAAGCAGGTTGATACCGTGCTCGCTTGTCTTGTAGATATGCAAGGACGCTTAATGGGTAAGCGGTTTCATGCCCAGCATTTTATCGAAACAGCATGGGAAGAAACGCATTGCTGTAACTATCTGCTGGCTACTGATCTAGAAATGGCCACCCCTGATGGATATCAGGCTACGTCATGGAAAAAAGGTTATGGCGATTATGTCATGAAACCTATCCTTTCAACTTTACGCCCTGTGCCATGGTTGGAAGGAACAGTTATGATCCTTTGTGATGTTTTGGATCATCATAGCCATTCTCCTGTTTCACATTCGCCAAGGGCTGTTTTACAAGCCCAAATCGAACGTCTTCAAGAAATGGGATTGACTGCCATGATGGCAACTGAGCTTGAGTTTTTTTTATTCAAGAAAAGTTATGAAGATATTCAGGTAGACGGCTTTCGTGATTTAGAACCAATCTCTGGGTATAATGAAGATTATCATATTTTTCAGACGACCAAGGAAGAGCATATCATGCGGCCAATCCGCAATCACCTTTATACAGCAGGTATTCCTGTTGAGAATTCAAAGGGTGAAGCCGAAGCTGGGCAGGAAGAAATCAATATCAAGTATGCACCGGCTATGCTGACATCTGACTACCATACGATTGCCAAGCATGGGATTAAAGAAATGGCTTGGCAGCACGGGCACGCGGCAAGTTTTATAGCAAAATGGAATCATAATCGTGTGGGTTCATCTAGTCATATTCATCAGTCCCTCTGGCGAGGTGGCAAAAATGCTTTTCACGACTCAAGCGATGCTCTTGGCATGTCCAGTTTGATGAAAAATTATATGGCAGGATTACTTAAATATGCGCCCGACTGTACATATTTCCTTGCCCCGTACATCAATAGCTATAAGCGTTTTGTCAAAGGGTCATTTGCGCCAACTCGTGCGATCTGGTCAATAGATAATCGCACTGCTGGTTTCAGGCTATGCGGCGAGGGCACGCAGGCTATCCGTGTGGAATGCCGAATTGGTGGATCAGATCTTAACCCTTATTTAGCATTAGCTGCGCAAATTGCTGCTGGAATAGCCGGCATTGAAGAATCTTTGGATTTACCATCAGCAGCCAAAGGTGACATCTATCAGGGTGATACAGGCCTTGTCCCTGATAGTCTGGATAAAGCCAGAACACATATGATGACATCTGATATGTTGCGAACGGCCATAGGTGATGAGGTTATTGAACATTACGCACGTTGTGCCGAGTGGGAGATTGAGGAATTTAGCCGCATTGTTACGGATTGGGAAGTTGCCCGAGGATTTGAAAAAGCCTGATTATTTTTTGAGGATATCATGTCTAAAGAACTCATCTGCCTGTCTCCAATTGATGGAACAGTTTATGCCACACGCGAGGCTTCATCACTTGAAGCGGCACGAGAAAAGATTGCAATAATGCGTCATGCTCAGATCAAATGGGCAAACCGCCCATTAGATGAACGCATTACTCTGGTGCTTTCAGGAGTTGGGATTCTAGGGAGCATGCAAGAGGAAATGGTGCCGGAACTGGCTTGGATGATGGGCAGGCCTATTCGTTATTGTGGTGAGTTTGGTGGCGTCAATGAAAGAGCCACATATATGGCAGAGATTGCAAAATCTGCGCTTGCAAATGTCCAAGCTGGCGACGATGAGACTTTTAAACGCTTCATTAAACGTGACCCTCATGGAGTTGTTTTTGTTATTGCTCCATGGAACTATCCGTATCTGACGGCGATCAACACCATTGCCCCGGCTTTAATTGCTGGAAATTCGGTTGTTCTGAAGCATGCGACACAGACACTGCTGGCTGGTGAACGTATGGCAAAAGCGTTTCATCAGGCAGGTATTCCTAGCGATGTATTCATGAATATATTTCTCGATCATGATACGAGCACCAGCCTAATTAAAGAACGTAATTTTGATTTCATCAATTTTACGGGCTCCGTTGAAGCAGGGCGTGCCATTGAGATAGCCGCGGCAGGGAGTTTTGTTGGTGTAAGCACCGAGCTTGGTGGCAAGGACCCTGCCTATATTATGGATGATGCCAATATTGATGTTGCGGTTGATGGACTGATGGATGGGGCGATGTTCAATTCTGGTCAATGCTGTTGTGGTATTGAACGAATTTATATTCACCAAAGTTATTACGACGCCTTTGTTGATAAATCCATTACATGGGTCAATCAGCTCAAACTTGGTAATCCGCTTGATCCGGATACCACTATGGGCCCTATGGCACATGCTAGATTTGCAGCCACTGTTCGCAACCAAATCAATGATGCAATTGTTAAGGGTGCAACAGCCCATATTGACCGGTTTGCCGCAGATGATGATAACGCCTATCTAACCCCACAAATTTTGACAGGGGTTAATCATGACATGAAAGTGATGCGAGAAGAAAGCTTTGGCCCAGTGGTTGGCATCATGCCTGTTAAGGATGATGAAGAAGCTATACGTTTGATGAACGATTCTGATTATGGATTAACAGCAAGCCTTTGGACAAAAAACAAAGACCGCGCTGAGAAGATTGGCGAGAGGCTAGAAACAGGAACGGTTTTCATGAACAGAGCTGATTATCTTGATCCAGCCCTTTGCTGGACAGGGTGTAAGAATACTGGGCGTGGCGGTAGCCTTTCTTTAATCGGATATCATAATCTGACCAGGCCAAAATCATTTCATTTGAAAAAGGCATAGAAAAATGACTCTAAATGCAAATTGGGCTTATCCCACCTCTATAAAATTTGGCGCTGGGCGCATTAAAGAAATTGCTGAAGCCTGCAGGGCAGTTGGGATGAAAAACCCTCTTTTCGTTACGGATCGGGGATTAGCCACTACAGATATTGCCCAAAAAACCCTGAATTTGCTTGAAGCCGACAGTTTAGGGCGTGCCGTTTTTGCAGACGTAGATCCAAACCCAAATGAGAAAAATGCTGCCGCAGGAGTGAAAGCTTTTAAAGAAGGAGGGCATGATGGGGTTGTTGCCTTTGGTGGCGGTTCAGGTCTGGATTTAGCAAAATTAGTAGCATTCTTAGCGGGTCAAACTCGACCTTTATGGGATTTTGAAGATATAGGCGACTGTTGGATGCGCGCTGATGCTGAGGCGATTGCCCCTATTGTAGCTGTTCCAACAACAGCAGGAACAGGCTCTGAAGTTGGCCGAGCATCGGTAATTACAAACTCGGTTACAAAAGAAAAAAAAATCATTTTCCACCCTAAATTTTTACCTAGTATTGTCATTTGCGATCCCGAGTTGACGGTTAGCATGCCGCCATTCATTACGGCTGGAACAGGGCTTGATGCCTTTGCTCATTGTGTTGAAGCTTTTTGTTCGCCTCATTATCATCCGATGTCTCAAGGCATTGCACTCGAAGGAATGCGATTGGTTAAAACTTATCTACCTCAAGCCTATGCTGATGGCAGTGATATTGAGGCTCGGGCACAAATGATGTCAGCCGCTGCCATGGGTGCCACTGCATTTCAAAAAGGGCTAGGCGCGATCCATGCGCTTTCGCATCCGATTGGTGCGATATATAATACCCATCATGGCACAACCAATGCTGTTTGCATGCCTGCTGTCCTTCAATTTAATAAGAGCTTGGTAAATGAGAAATTAGCCAGCGCTGCAAACTATCTTAATATTTGTGGGGGATTTGAAGGCTTTTGTGATTTTGTCAACAAACTTAATGCATCCCTTGGTATTCCCAAATCCTTAACTGAAATGGGAATAAAGAATATGGATATTGAAAGGGTTGTTGATGGAGCAATAAGTGATCCTAGTGCAGGCGGTAACCCTATAAAATTAACGCGAGAAAACACAAGAGAACTGTTATTATCTTGCTGTTAGATAATCATTAGCAAGTGATCAAAGCAATCGCGAGATTATTTTCGATCACTGAGTTAATTAAGCAAACAAGAAGTCACTACATACTTACAAAATCTAGGAGCAAGTAACGGTGGTTGCGCGCCCATGCTTTGTTGAGATTTTTTGCTCGTATCAAAATGTGATTGCGCAGAACAATCGAGTAAAACTGGCGGGTAGCATATGTCCGCTGCACACATATTAGGTGCGACCAATGGCGTATTTCGATTATATTATTGTTGGAGCCGGATTGGTGGGTTGCCTTGCGATAAAGGTGAAATACGCCTATATACTCCTCATTCGTCAACTCTCGCGGGCGCCGCGGAAATAGCAAGGCTCTAGCAATGAAACCGAAATCCTCTTACCTGTTGGCAGGCGTGGTCGCGCTGGCGGTTGCTGGCTGGATGCTATCGGATGATTTGTTTGGCAAGGCTGATGGTATCGCACCACAAGATTTGGCGTCGGCCACCGCCACGTCAACGACTACCGCGTCAGCGGTAGATAGGGAATCGGGACTGCCAGAAAATGGATTATTGGTGTCGGCAGTAGAAGTTAAAAATCAGCCAATCACGCGCATTATTCGGGCAAGCGGTGTCAGCGAGGCCAAATTTGAAATGACCGTCTCGGCAAAGGCTGATGGACAGATCATTTCGCTTGATGCAGTTGAGGGCAATGATGTTGCAGCTGGCGATGTTTTGGTGCGGCTTGATAAAGGCACGCTTGCCGAACAAATCAATGCTGCCAAAGCCAATCTTGAAGTTGCCAAACGCCGCCGCGAAGTGACAGAGCGCCTTGCCAAAGAAAATTTCAGTGCACCGCTTGAACAGGCCGAGCGCGCGGCAGCCTATGCCACGGCCGAGGTTAATCTTCGGAAACTTGAAGAGCAATTAAGTGATACGGTGATTGTTGCGCCGGTCTCGGGTCTTCTTGAGACATTGCACGTTGAAAAGGGCGAGCGCGTGCGCCGCGATACCGCCACCGCAACGATTCTCGGCCTTGATATTTTGTCGGTCATTGTTGCAGTTCCGCAAAATGAAGTCAGCCAGATCAAACTTGCCAGCAAGGTGAAGGTGCAAATCGCGGGCAATGGATCGCGTCACGGAGTAATATCAAAAATTGCGTCAAAATCAAATCCAGCAACGCGCACATTCGATGCTGCGATTGATTTGCCGAATCCAG
>ERZ802821.1146-NODE-1146-length-14207-cov-19.9552_pt1 | contig 14207 bp, 15 predicted proteins | sample MGYA00345648_ERZ802821 | MGnify/ENA primary metagenome ERZ802821 (study PRJEB30503, sample SAMEA104212357) | marine metagenome | biome: Westerlies Biome; feature: [SRF] surface water layer (ENVO:00010504) within the epipelagic zone...; material: water... | reverse complement strand
AGTTCATGGGCGGCTTGCAGCGTTATACGCCGGAGCTCATCAGCTTCTATGCGCCCAACGTGAATTCCTACCGGCGGCTCGCGCCTGATATTTCTGCGCCAATCAATTTGAGTTGGGGCTTTGATAACCGCACCACCGCGTTCCGGGTACCCAACTCCGATCCCGCCAATCTGCGGATCGAAAATCGTTTTCCAGGTGTGGACGCCAACCCTTATCTGGCGATCACAGCGACGCTGGCCAGTGGACTGTTGGGTATGCGCCAGCACCTGCAACCCACCGAACCGCATCAGGGTACGGCCAACGAGGATAGCGTCGGTGTGGCTCGAACGCTGGAAGAGGGCGTGCGCAAGCTGAACAACACACCCGAGCTTCAGGCCATGATTGGCGAGTTGTTCATGCGCGCTTACGCCGCGGTGAAGCTCGATGAGTTCGAAGAGTTCAACCGCGTGATCAGCTCCTGGGAGCGCGAGCACCTGCTCCTTCAGGTATAACGCGGTGTTTGTAAGCCTGCTCCGATTTTTTTTTGGCCATCGCGCGTGACGGATTCCAATCTCGGATATCAGATTTTCCGCGGGGTGAAATATCTCACCTATGCGTTGCTGTCGCTAAATATCTGGTTGTTCCTCGCAGAGGAAATCGAGAGCGCGCGATTCGCCATCGCGAGCGGCGAAGATGTGGTGATGGGGGTGCAACTGTTCTCGGCCACGTTGGATACCCTTGCCTGGGTCATCTTACTGCTCCTTTTTGAGCTTGAAACGGCGGTCATCCCCGACGATCGCCTAAAGGGCCCTCTTCGGTTTGCTATTCACGGCGTGCGCATGCTGTGTACCGCTGCGATCGTGATGGCGTTCCTCGGCTACTTCGGGGAATGGCGGACGTTGTTGCCCAGTGAGCTCTTGGCGGGAGAGGCCTGTGCGCGAGTTGCCGAGGGCTGGTCCTACATGGTTAAGCTCGATGATTTTGTGCCGCTCACGGCTGAGAACTGTGGTCAGTTTGGCGCTGATACGCGGCTCGTTACCGGCCTCGACGGGGTGATCGCATCGCCAGCGGGTTTGCTCGAAGGTCAGCGCCTGGCACTGGTGGACGTGATTAATTCTGCTGCGTGGATTCTCGTGGTGATCTTGTTGGAGATCGAAGTGAGATTACTGACCCGGTGGGGAGGGGGTTCCCGACCGATGGCGCGTCTCGCCAACAGTCTCAAGGTCGTGCTGTACACCACACTCGTGGTGGCTGCGATTTACTGGGGCTTCAAGGGCGATTTCCTGGACTTCTGGGACGCTGCGCTCTGGCTATTTGCCTTCGTGTTTATCGAGCTCAACGTCTTCGAGTGGCAGCAGGAAATCCGTGACCAGACCGACAGTGCCCAAGAGCCAGTCTGACTCAGAGTTCGTCGCCGAAATCGAGGTCGTAATCGCCAAGCTCTTCTCGCAGTCTCAGCATCTCCAGGCGTTCCTCAGCCCGTCGGCGCTTCGCCGCTTTAAGTGCCTTTTCGGTGACCGCCTCGGCAAAGTCCAGTGACTCAAAGTCGTCGTCAGCCAGTTCGCCCAAGCCCGGCTCAAAAAACTCTTCAGCCGGTTCTTCCGTTACCGCAGTGGTATCTCTCTCACCCATAAACCACCTCCCGATGATCCTGAACAAAAGACCAGCACTCGCTGCTGGTTCGCGCCATCAGAGCGCAGTGTTATGCAGGTCACAAGAAATTTTTTGGTCTGAAGGGGTATATCGCACATAACAAATTAAGCTAAGTGCCGTGCTCGTTTTGGATGTATAAAGACAAGTTCCCCCCGATGATTTTGCCCCGATGGCGCGTTGCCGCGGTCTGCGCGAACATGCCAATGGGGTCAAGCCCTCTCCGCATTAGTAAGCCAAGCGCATTTTTGATTCACCACCCAGTGGCGTATCGGTCAGGAGTTAACTTTGAGTCGGTGAGCGTCAGCTCACCTGTGTGGCGATGGTCTCGACAATCTCGTCAGGCGTTGCATCATCACAGTCGATCACAATTTCGCCGTAACGCTCGTAAAGGGGGACGCGCTCTTCGTAAAGATCATGAAGACTCTGCTCGCCATCGGCGGCAATGCCGCGGTGGGGTGCGAGGGACACACGGTACTCAATGGTGTCGAATCGTGCACGCAGGTAAACCACGGTGGATGCAGCGCTGAGGCGCGCCATGATCTTTTCGCTATAGACCACCGAGCCACCGGTGGAGATGACCGAAGGGAAGAGGGGCATGCCGGTTAACACCTGTTCTTCGACCGCTCTGAACGCCGCGTTGCCCCGGCCATCCATGATTTGCTGCAGGGATTGGCCTTCCTGCGCCTCGATCAGTCCATCCGCGTCGACCAATTCGAGATCAAGTCGCGCCGCCAACGCGGCGCCGACGGTGCTCTTGCCGCTACCGGGCATGCCAATCAATGAAATGATCTTATCGCTGGCCACAGTGATCGGTGTTCCTTTTCAAGGTTGGGTCACACCCTGCTGTGGGCCATACCCTGCTATGAGACGCTAGATTACCCGATACCCAGTGCAATTTATCGGCAAGCAACGTGAGTTTCGTGCACCGCTATTCGTACGTGGAGGGCTGTGTGGCCGATTACCGCGCACTGCGTGTCGTCAAAATCGTGGGTTGTCTGTTGGGGGTAGAGTAGAGTGGCTTGCGTCAGCGTCAGTTCGCCCAGTCGCGCTCGGCTTTGAACTGCTGGGAGAGATACTCCATCTGGTCCGCCAGGACCCGCTCCTTGGCCAGAAAATGCCACTCGTAAGTGTTGGGCCGGAAGGGCACAGCGAGCAGTGGCATATGGGCTTCTTCGGGCGTCTGGCAATCTTTTAACCAGTTGCAGCGCTTGCAGGCCGCGACCACGTTTTCCCATTTATCACTGCCGCCGCGGGAAATGGGCACGACGTGGTCGCGAGTGAGCTCGCTGCGGCTGAACTGCCCCCCGCAGTAAAGACAGCGGTGATCATCGCGTCGAAACAGTGTGCGGTTGCAAAGCGGCGGCGTGAAGTGATTCATCACCCGCCCTTCGAGCGCGACAATCGGTTGCAGGACAATTTCTGAGCGGATGCCGGTGAGGCGCTGGACGCCCCCGAATACCGGGGGAAGGGATTCCCCGATGCCGTAAAGGACATCGCCGCGGGCGTAGGCGGTCACCGCCTCGTTCAGTGTCAGCCACCCTCTGGGTTGACCCGACACGTCCAGCTTGAGAATCGCTTGCATGGGTCTCGCTCACTGGTTTCTTCGACGTTACTGAAAAAGCCAGCGCGTGACAATCACTGAAACAGAAAATTCATCGACCTTACTGCGCCAGCCACGCGCCACTGACCAGTTCCTGCTCGCCATGCAGCACCCGGCCACAGAACCGCTCTCCCGCTTGGACCGCACCCACGCCGGCTGGGGTGCCGGTCATGACGATATCGAAGTCTTCCAACACCAGAAACTGATGGAGCTCCTTGAGAATCACGTCGGGTGGGTAGAGCATCAGGCTGACATCGCCTTTTTGTCGCACGGCATCGTCGACCTCTAGTTCCACGCCGAGTCGCGAGAGGTCTTCGGGCGCCGTGACGAATTCGCTGAACAGCGCTGAGCCGGTAAAGGCTTTGCTACGCTCCCACGGTAGCCCGGCGGCCTTGAGTTTGGATTGGGTGTCGCGCTTGGTGAGATCAAGCCCGAAGCCGACGCCCGCCACCTGACCTCGCTGCAGCAACAGGCAGATCTCTCCTTCGTAGTGCAGCGGCTCATCGAGCGCTGCGAACAACTCAGTGCCGATCGACGTTGCGGGCTTCATGAACACGACCATGTTCTCGGCGGGGACCGATGCCATTTCCTCGATATGGGCGGCGTAGTTTTTGCCCACGCAGACCACTTTGCCGGGGCGCAGGGATTGCCCGTTGAACACCACTGATCCCATGAGGGTTCCTCCAGAATAGGCTGCACTATAAGCCTCTGGCGAGCGGCTGTCCGCATCGCCAATCGCCGCCTGTTCGGGTAGGCTTGCGCCCCTCAAATTCATGACAACAACATCACAGGGGGACAGCATGTTGCGTCGGTTTATTCAGCTCAGCACGCTCGCGCTCGGGTTGGCGAGTGCATCCGTGACGGCGATGGAGCGGCCCAATATTCTGGTTATCTGGGGCGATGACATCGGCTTTTGGAATCTCTCTACCAACAATATGGGGATGATGGGCTACCAGACGCCCAATATTGACCGCATCGCCAATGAGGGTGCCAAGTTCACCGACTATTACGGTCAGCAGAGCTGTACCGCCGGGCGCTCTGCGTTTATCACCGGGCAATCACCGATTCGCACCGGTTTGACCAAGGTCGGTGTGCCGGGCGCTGATCTGGGCATCCGGCCTGAGGATGTGACCCTCGCCACGCTCCTCAAAGAACAAGGCTATGCCACGGGGCAGTTTGGCAAGAACCATCTCGGTGACCGCAATGAGTTTTTGCCCACCGAGCACGGGTTTGACGAGTTCTTCGGCAACCTCTACCACCTGAATGCCGAGGAGGAGCCGGAGGATCCGGACTACCCCCAGAACCCCGCCTTTCGTGAGCGCTTTGGACCCAGAGGGGTTGTGCACAGCTTTGCCGACGGTCGCGTGACCGATACCGGCCCGCTCAATAAAAAACGCATGGAGACGGTCGATCTCGAGTTTCTCGACAGTGCGCAGCAGTTTATTCAGCGCGCCGCCGAGGACGACAAACCCTTTTTCGTCTGGTTCAACTCGACTCGAATGCATTTCTGGACCCATACGCCTGAAGAAGAGGAGGGTCTGTCGGGACAGGGCTTCTACAACGATGCCATGGTGGGCCACGATAATCTGGTGGGCCGGCTTTTAGATCAGCTCGACGAACTGGGCATCGCGGACAGCACCATCGTTCTCTACAGCACCGACAACGGGCCGCATTTCAATACCTGGCCTGACGCGGCGATCACGCCCTTCAGAAGCGAGAAAAACACCAATTGGGAAGGCGGGTTCCGGGTGCCGGCCATGATCCGGTGGCCGGGCAAAATTCCCGCCGGTTCGATCCTGAATGACATGATGTCGCATGAGGACTGGGTGCCCACGCTCATGACCGCGGCGGGTCGACCGACGGTGACCGAAGAGCTGAAGGCGGGCGTGAACATTAACGGCCGTGATTACCATAACCATCTAGATGGCTATGATTTTCTGCCTTACCTCACAGGCCAGGCTGACCGCGGTCCACGCAACACGTTTTACTATTGGAGTGATGACGGGCTGTTAACCGCAATGCGGGTCGGGGACTGGAAAGTGGTTTTTGCCGAGCAGCGCGCCAAGGAGTTTGATGTGTGGCGGGAACAGTTCGACACGCTGCGCATCCCCAAGGTCTTTCATTTGCGCCGTGACCCCTTCGAGCGCGCCGACGAGCACTCCAATACATATAACGACTGGTGGGTGCGCACCGCGCTGCCGCGTTTGACCATGGCACGGGTTCAGCTGCAGGGTTTTCTTGAGACGCTGAAGGTGTATCCACCCCGGCAGCGTCCCGCGACTTTCACCATTGATCAGTTGATGGAACAGCTATACGAGCGCGCTGAGTAACCGCTTGGATTGAGATCGGCTTACCCATCGACCAAGTACTGAATTTATACAGAAGCAATAAAAAAGCGAGCTGGAGGGCTCGCTTTTTTGGTTAAGGGTCTTGTGGGCGATCAGTGCCCGCCAGACGGGTCTATCTCCCAGCTGTCCGTGAGGAAGGCGTGCACGACGCCGCCATCTACCGTAATGGTCTCGCCCACCACGTAGTTGCCTGCGCGCGATGCGAGATAAATAGCCACGCCCGCCATATCCTCGTCATTGCCAATGCGGCCTGCTGGTACGTGCTTACCCACGATATCCCCCAGATCTCTTGCGGCCTTGTTCATTTCAGAGGCAAACGCCCCGGGCGCGATACCGGTGACAAGAATGCCGTCTTCGACCAGTCGGGCTGCAAGCCGCTTGGTCAGACTGATGACCGCAGCTTTCGAGGCCTGGTAGCTGTAGGTTTCCCAGGGGTTAGGCCGCAGGCCGTCGATTGAGGCGATATTGATCACCTTGGTGGGTTGCTCATCCGATGCCCCGGCTTTCAGCAGGCCGTGCATCGCTTGCGTCAGGAAAAAGATCGACTTGACGTTGAGGTCCATGACCTTGTCCCAGCCCGCTTCGGGGAACGTCTCAAAGGACTCGCCCCAGGCGGCGCCTGCGTTATTCACGAGGATATCTAGGCCGAATTCATGTTCGGCCATGGTGGCGGCCAAGGCTTTGCAGCCGTCCACCGTAGAGATGTCCTGCGGCACGGCAATGCAGTTGGGCCCCAGCTCTTCGGCGACACCCTCGCAGACGTCTGCTTTGCGGCTGGAGATGTACACCTTGGCACCCTGAGCAATGAAACCGGTGGCGATCATCTTGCCGATGCCCCGTGAACCGCCGGTGACCAGCGCAGTGCGCCCAGCCAGAGAAAAGAGAGATTGGGTGTCCATGAACAATATCCTGTGTGAAGGGTGGAGAGGAGCCGTAGCTCAATTGGCACGGATTATGCCATAAGTGATGGCGTACTCGGCCTACCGGCGCGCTGTTACCTGCCAGAACTGGCCGTCGAGTGTCATGCCGGTGTCTTCGGTGTAGAAGGGTGCGACAGCGTCAATCACTTTGTCACGGACCGGCTGCTGCAGGCCCTTTGACGCTTCGCGGACCATTTGGGCAATCGGGCCGATCTGAACCAGCCGCTGGACAATATCGGTGAGGCTCAACCCGCGACCAAAGGTCAGTGGCTGTTGCAGCGGCGTCACGGCGACGCTTCCGAATCCTGCGCTGGTCAGGATTTCCATGATGTAGTCAGCCTCCTCAAACGCGAACGGTCCCGGGGTGCGCGGCGGCATCTCGGGCGGTGCCGGTAACAGCTCGAGGGCCGCCATCGCCGGTACGGTCATAAAGGGGTTCACCGCGCGAGGTTGCCAGCAGCAAAAGGCGAGACGGCCCGACGTGCGCAGGGCGCTGCGGATATTCGCGAAGGCGGCGACCGGGTCTTCGAAGAACATCACGCCAAAGCGCGAGAAGACCACGTCATAACGTTCTGGTTCAAAAGCGTGGGTTTGCGCATCCGCTTCGACAAACTGGATTGAGCTGTGCTCGGCGGTTAAGTGATTCGCGACTGCCAACATGGGCGCAGAGATATCGACACCCGTCACGGAGCCCCCTGCGCCCACCCGGTCGGCGAGGCTCAGCGAGGTGTGGCCACAGCCGCAGCCGATATCGAGGACATGTTCTCCGGGCTGGGGCGCCAGTGTGTCTATCACAGACTCACCCAGTGGCTGCAGCATGGCTTCCATGAGCGCATCGTGGGTAACCCAGTTGCGACCCGTCTCGCCGTTCCAGAATTCGATTTGTGTGGCGTTATCTATGGTCATGTCAGCCTCAGAGAGTCAGAGGTGTAGAGATTCAGAGATGTATGAAAACAGAGATTTAGAGATTTATAAATTCAGAGGTTCGAAGTCCTAAAGTTTCAAAGGTTCAAAGGATGAGGAGTTCAGGGCTTCGGCAAGATCCCAATGGTCTCAGTTTCCAGACTGCCCAGATACAGCGCGTCGCCGCAGGGCGTGACGCCGGTAATGTAGTGAAAGGGATTATCCTGGTCCTGCAGGTTGTGAACGACCTCGCCCTCGAGGTTCACGCCAATCACAAAGCTGGCGGGCTGCGCGGCGGCTTCGAGCAAGGGAATCGGCAGGAAGGACAGCAGCGCCCTCAGGCGCGGCAGAGAAGCCAGCGAATCGAGACTGGCACGCAGTGAGGGCATCGCAATCCAAAAAGTGTTCTCGCCATCAAACCGGATGTTGTCGGGTGTGCCCGGTAGCTCATCAATAAAGATATCCCGCTGGCCGGCTTTATCTCCCTTCAGCCAGAGGCGATGCACCCGGCCCATGCCGGTTTCATTCACCAGTACATAGTCCTCGTTGGGGCCCAGAGTCACGCCGTTGGCAAAAAAGAGCCCACTCATCATGACCTCGGTTCTCTGTGTTGCCGGGTCATAGCGCAGTAGCCTGCCGGTGCGACTCCCCTCAAAGAAATCGAGGGCGACCTGCGTGTAATCAAAGCGTTGGCTGGCATCGGAGAACCAAATTTTCCCGCTGCTGTCGACATCAAGGTCGTCAATGAAGCGCAGGGGCGCCCCGTCGAGATCAGTGACCAGCGCCGTGATCTCGCCATTGGCATCCATATGCAGCAAGCCTGCCATGGAGTCAGCGATCCAGAGACCGCCCTGCCCGTCGGTTCTCAGACCCAGCGGCCGCCCGCCCGTATTGCCCAGCTCAAACCACTCTGCTCCCGTGTCGGATCGCAGCACCGCGCCACCGTCGAGGCTGGTGTAGAGCGTGCCTGTAGCATCGCAGGCCAGGTGCTCAGGGGCAGTGCCTACGGGGATTTCGATGATCGCGGAGAGCGCCTGATTCGGTGCAAATGCGCCGGTCAGGCCCGGGTTGAAGGGCGGGGCCCAGCTGACTGCGTTAACGGGCGCCCATCGAGGTAACAGGATCAGTGCGATCAGCCCCAGAGCAAACAGGCTGATCGCAATTTTCGCGGCGCGGTTCACAGGCCCAGGCCTTGATCACATGCCGTCAGAGGAGGCTCTCAAGGTTTGATCCATTGCTGCGCGCAGTCGTGTTGCCCAGTCCTTGAGCATGCGGTCAGCTGCTGCCCGGTTTGTAATCCGGTTCGCATAGTTCACGAAGGTCTCGGGGTCTGCCTTGCTGTCATAGGCGCGCACCAGCACTTCAGAGGTCTCGGCATCAATCAACTCGAGGTACATCGTCATTGACCCTGCAGAAGCGGAGTAAGAGCGGCTCATGCTCGGACTGTTGAGGTCCGGGCTGGTGATGTCCAGATTGACGATGTTGGGGAAGACCAGCAGTACCTCCTCACCCTGCTGCCACTCGGTGACCAGGTCGTAAGCGGGCTCTTCGGACAAAGCATTGGTGAAAAACGTGGTGCACTCTTCGCCAAGATCGGTCTTAATGCGATCCATGTCGCGTTGCTTCACCTGCTGGCTACTACTTCGGTGGGCGGAGTTGTAGTCGCGCTGCCAGTTCTTACGAAACGCCACCTGACAGGGCACGACGCCAAACTTCTGATAGATCTCGAGTTGTGCATCAGGCTTCATGTAGAGCCCACTGTGCTTATCGCTGCGCACCAGTTCCAGTCCGTCTGGCGTGGTGCTGGGAGGCGGCTCTGAGGTTGACGCGCAACCAACGGAAAGCAGCAGAAAGAGGGCGCTAACAATAGCAATCGTTTTATTCATGGTCTGTGTCCTTTTCATCAATCCTTGATAGGGAGCCTCGGTCGGGCATTGCATGACGCTAATGTGCCAGAAGGCGGGCCCTCGGGGCACCCTTTATAGCGTATTTGTCACGATTCGCTAATGGTGAAAAGTCGAGTCAGTGCGTAATCAGGCCTTTCTTCAGCTGCTGCGCGCTGACTGGGGGTGTTTGCGACATCGAAGCGGGGTGTTCTTGAAGCGCCTGCAACACAACAGTATTCTCGATCCTGTTATTGCCGAAAATATCAAGCGGTGTCCGCCGCCAACAGGAGAGATGCCATGAATCAGGCCCTACCGAAACGCGCCCAGTTCCATCACATGAAGGACGGCACTCAGGAGGACTGGGAAATCATCGGCGCCGAATTCTTCGAGTTTCGTGGCGATGTGTGCACGCGGATCAAGGCTCACCTCATGTTGCTTGAGGGCGATTGCGGAGGCTTTGCGGTAGATCGGCTCACCCACAGCCTGCAAACCGCCACCCTGGCGCACAATGACGGCAAAGATGAAGAATATGTGGTGTGTGCGTTATTGCACGACATTGGCGATACGCTGGGTCCCGCCAACCATGCCGACGTGGCAGCGGTATTGCTCGAGCCTTATGTGAGTGAGGCTAATCACTGGATGGTTAAGCATCACGGCATTTTTCAGGGATATTACTTCTTCCACTTTATGGGCCTCGATCGAGATCTGCGGGATCAGTACAAAGATCATCCTCACTTTGAGCGGACGTTGGAATTCATCGAAAAATACGATGCCCCTGCCTTTGATCCAGACAGTGAGTGCTACGAACTGTCATTTTTCGAGCCTATGATGGAACGCGTGTTTAAAGAGCCCAAGCGATCGCTTTATATCAGCGACTCTGCTTGACCCTCTGGCGGTGGGCTCAACGAAGGAGCCCAACGTGAAGCTGCTGTTTATCTGCACTCACAACCGCTGTCGCAGCATTCTCTGCGAGGCCATTGCCTCGCAACGTGGCGTCGGCTCTCTCGAGGCGGCCAGCGCCGGTAGCGCCCCGGTTGAGGCGGTGCATCCCCTGACCCTGCGCTATCTCGAAGAGCGCGGATACCAAACGGCCGGTTTGCAGAGCCAGTCCTGGCACGACCTCGAAGTTTTTCACCCTGACCGAGTGGTCACTGTCTGTGACAGCGCAGCCGGCGAGATTTGCCCGCTGTGGATGGGTGAGGTCGAAAAGCACCACTGGGGTTTGCCCGATCCGTCCCGAGTAGAGGGTGACGAGGCGGCTATTCGTAGCGCTTTTATGACGGTGATTGATCGCATCGAGGACAAAGTCGATGAGTGGTTGCGCGAGTGCGCAGCCTGAATGTGCGCTGACATGAACCTTGGAGGTCCTCGCAGTGGGCATTTTTGAGCGATATCTGAGCGTTTGGGTCGGCCTCTGCATCCTTCTTGGCGTTGTGTTGGGTAACGCCGTGCCCGACGTATTTGCAGCGCTTGCTGCATTTGAGTTTGCGCGGGTCAATCTGGTGGTGGCGGCGCTCATCTGGATCATGATCTACCCCATGATGGTGCAGGTCGATTTCGGATCGATCCGAGATATCCGCAACAAACCAAAGGGGCTGATCATCACCTTGGTGGTTAACTGGCTGATCAAGCCCTTCACCATGGCGGCCCTAGGGTGGTTGTTCTTCAGAGTGCTCTTCGCCGATCTCGTGGACCCGGAGACCGCGACGGAATATATCGCCGGGATGATTCTGCTGGGGGTCGCGCCTTGCACCGCCATGGTCTTTGTTTGGAGTCATCTGACTAAGGGGGATGCAAATTACACGCTGGTTCAGGTCTCCGTGAATGATCTGATCATGATTTTTGCTTTTGCCCCGCTGGCGGGGTTTCTTCTGGGTGTGACAGACGTTGTCGTCCCCTGGGAGACCCTTTTGCTCTCAGTCTTGCTGTACGTTGTGATCCCCCTGGTCGCTGGTGTGGTGACGAGAAAAGCGCTGTTTCGACCCGATACTCCCGAGCGGCTAGGGTCACTGTTGAACACGCTGAAGCCCTATTCCATCTTTGGCCTGCTAGGTACGGTGGCACTCCTGTTTGGGCTTCAGGCCGAGACCATCGTGGCGCAACCATTGGATATTGTGCTGATTGCGATCCCGCTTTTGCTTCAGACCTACGGCATCTTCGCTGTGGCTTATCTGGCTGCGCGGTGGTGGCGGATAGAGCACGCGGTGGCGGCGCCGTGTGCACTCATTGGCACCTCGAATTTCTTTGAATTGGCCGTGGCGGTGGCGATCAGCCTATTTGGCCTGCACTCTGGTGCGGCGCTGGCCACCGTGGTGGGGGTATTGGTCGAAGTCCCCGTGATGCTGTCGCTGGTGGCTATTGTGAATCGCACGCGCTGGTAGCCTGTTCGGCCGTCGCGAGGGCTGCCTCTCCCTGATACGATCTGTTCAATATTGAGTGAGTTGCGACGGCGATTGTTCTCGTGACTCAATGGGAATAGAGCGCACAATAATAAGGAGACCTGCCATGACCGTGGCCTATCAACTCGAGGAAGCGGGCACCCGCCTGAGTCGCAGCACTATTGAACGTCGTCCCCTAGGGCCGCGGGATGTGCGCTTGGATTTGAAGTTCTGCGGTATCTGTCACTCTGATCTCGTAGCGGCCAGTGACAAACTCGGTGGCGGTATGTTCCCCATGGTGCCCGGGCACGAGATGGTGGGCACCGTCAGTGAGATGGGCGCAGCAGTACAAGGCGTGTCAGTCGGTGACACGGTAGGGGTGGGGTGTATTGCCGACAGCTGTCGAAGCTGCCATTCCTGTGATACCGGCGACGAGCACTATTGCGAAACCGGTTTTACGCTGAGCTTTAATAGTAAGGACCGTGAGGGGCGCGTAAATTACGGTGGTTATGCGTCTGACTACGTGGTTGATTACGACTACCTCGTACCCATCCCGGCCGGCGCGGATCTTGCGCGCATGGCGCCCCTGCTGTGCGGCGGCATCACGGTTTATACCCCGCTGAAGCGCTTTAACGTCGGCCCGGGCACAACGTTATGTGTATTGGGTATGGGAGGGCTCGGCCATCTTGCGATCCAGTTCGCCAGCGCCATGGGTGCCCGTGTGATTGTAGCCTCCCGCTCTGAAGCCAAGCGCGCCGACGCCACGCGTCTGGGTGCTGAGGTAGCGATTGACCCTGACTCTGAGGACTTACAGGCCTGGATGGGGCAGGTTGATTTGATTCTGGATACGATCTCCAACCCGCACGATTTAAATCGCTGGTTCTCGCTCCTGCGCAGGGGCGGCAAGCTCTGTTTGGTGGGCGTCCCCACGGACCAGTTGGAGGTCTTCCCTGCGTTGATTGTGTTCGGTGACCGCGCTCTGGAAGGCTCTCTGATCGGCGGTATTGCCGACACCCGGGAGATGATGCAGTTTGCCCATAGCCACGGCTTGGGCGCCGAGATCGAGCTGATTCAACCTGACGAGATCGAGACGGCGTGGCATCGGCTGCACGAGGGCGATGTTCAGTACCGGTTTGTGATCGATTTGGAGTCGTTAGCCGATAGCTAATGTTGTGGGGTTGCGCGAACCAGGCTAGGCGGTAGGTTTGTCACTGATTAGCCGCTCTTTGTTCAGTCTATACAGGCAACAGTAGCCCTATTACCTGATTTACCGGGTGGATTTCGCTATCTTTCCTGCACGCTTCACTTAGCCTTTTGACCGATGACATCCACAGCACCGACAGCGCACCAGCCATCTACTCGACCGCAAGCCTTTGTGGCGCAAACTGACGCGCAGATTGCGTCGTCGGCACTGCAAGCGGGGTCGGTTCCAGCCGCGCCGACCTGGCCGGCTTTCGGCAGCCTGCCGCGCTGGCTTCAACAGGAGCTCCGTTCAGATCACGCCGGTGAGTTTGGCGCGGTCATGATCTATCGCGGCATTTTGGCAATCTCACGGGATAGGAGCGTTAGGGAATTCGCGACGGCGCATCTGCGGACCGAGCAAAAGCACCTCGCGCTCATGGAGGAGATCGTCCCGGCAGCAGGTCGCACGCGGTTACTGCCACTCTGGCGCCTGATGGGCTGGCTGACAGGCGCTTTGCCCGCGCTATTTGGCCGGCAGGCGGTGTTTGCCACTATTGAGGCGGTGGAAACTTTTGTCGATCACCACTACCAGCAGCAGATTGTGCGACTGACGCCCGAGGGTGAGCACGGCCCGCTGCGGCAAGTGCTGGTTGATTGTCAGGCAGATGAGGTGAGCCACCGCGATGAGGCGACGAGCTTGGCCTTACCCAAGCGCAACGTGATCTTACGGCTCTGGTGTGCTGTTGTGGGCTCGGGTTCAGCTGCGGCGGTAGTGGCGGCGAAGCGGGTCTAATAGCTGAATGCCACGAAGGCTGCGATGGTCAGAGGAGATTCTGCCGGTGACTAAACTGGGGCTGTAACGCTAGCTGAAAACAGCCGCGGGCTTGTTCAGTCTTACTGCTTGGTGATCTCGGTTACGCGTGGATCGCTCGGATGCACCCATTCCTCGCCGATCACTTGCTGCACAGCGAGTTCAGCTGGAATCCTATCCAGACCAATCATGCGATCTGCATTCTGGTTCCAATGGTAAATGCGCGCTTCTTGGTAGCTCAGGGGCACGCCTTTGAAGCCGGGTGACTCCATCGATCGCTGGATCTGGGTCCCGAATTCTGTGTCCTCTAGCAGAATGTCGCAGAGTCGTTCGCCGTTATTGATTGTCCAATAATCCGGGCCTTCTCCATCTCCCCAGTCCGGAGCAATGGTCCAGCATTCCAATCGGCACTTATTGATACCGTTGGGCCAGAACAGTAATGGCGCCAGCACGAATTCGGTGAGCTGGGACACCCAGTTTGGAAAGATCCCGTAAGACTGGATGCAGGTTCGGGCAATTTCACCCACTGTGGCGATCTCGGCGCGCG
>ERZ802821.1145-NODE-1145-length-14210-cov-8.18184_pt1 | contig 14210 bp, 7 predicted proteins | sample MGYA00345648_ERZ802821 | MGnify/ENA primary metagenome ERZ802821 (study PRJEB30503, sample SAMEA104212357) | marine metagenome | biome: Westerlies Biome; feature: [SRF] surface water layer (ENVO:00010504) within the epipelagic zone...; material: water... | reverse complement strand
TCTGAGCGTCTGCCGCCGAATAGATCATCGTGACCATACCCGCCAGTCTTCGCTCCGCCCGGAAACCACACCATTACTGGCCGCGGTGTTTCATACTCTACTTGGTTCCAAATATTCAGATACAAGCAATCTTCGCTGCGTGGAAATTCGCCGCGGCTCCAGACGAATGCGTTGCGGCTGTAGTGTTGCCAACAAGCGTCTGAAAATGTGTCGGCGTTGCGAACACCTAGCCAAGGTTTTGGCGCCTGAGGTGGTTTGAAACGCAATTCGCCGACAGGCGCGCGTGCGTAGGGTACCCCTTTAAATACGCCAATACCTTGCTTGCTGTCAGCCCAATCGCCTTGCAATTGACCAAACAGAGTTGTTGCCATTGGCGGTGCTTGCAATGCCATAGTCTCGACATCCTCAGTATTTGGTTTGGCGCAGCCACCGAATAGCAAAGCGAAGACTAAACTCAGGCGGGCATGCACTTAGCCGCTCACTCGTGCCGCCGCCTGTTCGCGCAGTTCTCGTTTGAGAATTTTTCCTGAAGCAGTCCGCGGTAGCGGCTCTTGTTGTTGCCAAAGGTAGGCTGGAATTTTGAATTTTGCGAGGCGCTCGGCGAGAAAAGCGCGCAGCTCTTCTTCACTAAGCGGGCGCTCGGTATAAAGCGTCGTGCCAACCTCTTCGCCAAGGCGCTCATCAGGCACGGCATAGACGGATGCTTCGTGCACGCTGGGGTGTTCTAGAAGTGCAGCCTCTACCTCGCCGCAGCCTATATTTTCGCCGCCGCGAATGACCAGATCTTTGATTCGATCGACGATAAATAGAAACCCCTCTGCGTCTAAATACGCAACGTCGCCGGTACGCATCCAGCCGCCATTTACAAATGTTTCTGCATTAGCGTCTGGCCGATTCCAATAACCGCGGAAGATACTGGTACCGCGCACAAGAAGTTCGCCTGAGGTAAGCGTGGGGCATTCGTTACCGTCATCGTCAACGATCTTCAGTTCCAATACCGCGCTGCAACGACCAGAGCTTGCTGGCCGGTCTAAATAGTCTTGGCCGCCGATACCGGTGCCGATGGCATTTGTTTCGGTCATGCCCCAGCCAGTGCCGGGCATGGCTTTGCTGAAAGACTGTTCAATATTACGCACTTGGTCGGGTGCTCGCGGCGCGCCGCCGCCGCCAACGGACAGCAGCGATGAAAGATCGAGATTACTGCGATTTGCCTCTAAAACTAGATCCCCGGTCATAGCAGCGGGCGCGATAAAGCCAGTAATTTTTTCTGCTTCGATCAGTGCAGCCGCCTCAGCCGCGTTCCATTTATACATAGCTACCAGCTTCCGTTGATGCCGATAGCTGGCCAAAAAAACTGCGTGCGAACCGGTGGCGTGAAATAGCGGCACCGCCAGTAAGGTAGCAGGCGGATGCTCTGGCTCCGCCGGGGCTTCGGGTAATAATGCGATTGCGGTGGTCTGATCCAGTTCCCAACTCATAAGCGCACTGACAATGTTGATATGACAGGACGCCACGCCTTTTGGATTACCCGTCGAACCCGAGGTATACATGAGCGTGGCGTCATCTTCGGGTTGTGGCTTTTGCTCAGGCATTTCTGATACATCAGCATAAGCACTGACTAAATCAGCCAGATTTGGATGGATTGATGCGTCGGGGCGCACAGCGATCACTTGTATATTCAAAACAGGATCAATATCGGCAAACCGGTCCAACCTTTCTTGATCTGCGATCAGCAATTTTGCGCCGCTGTCTGATAGACCGAAAGCCATTTCGTCAGGCCGCCACAATGCGTTCATCGCCACTGCGATGCCGCCAACCGCGGTTACCGCCATAAAGCTCAAAATCCACTCGGGGTAATTGCGCATGGAAATGGCTACGCGGTCCCCGCGCTCGATGTTGTAGTCGGTAACCAGAACATGTGCGACTCTTGCAGCGGCGGCGTAGGTTTCGGCAAAGCTCAGGCGTTCGTCACCAAAAACGATGAATGGCGCCTCGCTGCGAGCATCAGCGTATAAATTTCGGAGGGTTTCTGGTGCATTCTTAAAGCGCAAACACTCGCGGCCAAAAACCTTACCTGGAACTAATTCAAAAGGTTGCTCCGCTGCGGTGAGTTCCGCAATCATTGATGCGCGAGTCTTTTCTGCCATGTCATTCCCCTCCTAATGCCCAAGCTTGAAATACTAACCTAAGGCTTGTTTAAAAAGTAAGTCGTGGTGTTTGAGCGACGTTTGCTGTGGGATTGATCGTAATTTCATGCGGTTACTACAACTTTGCGATTAATTTTAGGGTTTCAGCGCGTTGCGATGGCCCTTGTATAACGAATGTTACCTAAAGTAGCATAAGCGTTGAGGCGAGTGATGCAGCGCAAGTGGTCTAAGTTGCGTCCATTAAAGACGGTGAAATAGCAAGTGTGGATGCATCGGTATGGAAATCAGGATTGATCAGCCAGGCCGCTTAAGCTGAGCGGCTATCAGAGCAACCTATGAAGACGAAGAAAATATTGCCAGTTCTGATTATCGTTTTTGCCTCCGCTGCAGCCTGGGCGCTTGTGAACGCGCGGCCTGAAGTTGCAACCGCCTCGATTGCGCCACCGGCACTGTTAGTGGACGTGGTCCAAGCAAGACGTAATCCCGTGACGTTTAGCGTGCAGTCGCAAGGATCCGTGGCACCGAGAACACAGACTACTCTTGTCGCAGAAGCGTCTGGGCAGATTGTTGAGGTTTCGCCGGCGTTTGTAAGCGGTGGCTTTTTTAGAAAAGACGATGTTCTCGTGCGTATTGACCCGCGAAACTATGAAAGCGTTGTCAAACGAGCGCGAGCCGCCGTTGCCCGCGCAGAGACCCAGCTTGCAACAGAAACTGCCACCGCGAGCTATGCGAAAGAGGACTATGCGCGGCTCCAGCGCCTCAATCCTAATACGGGCCCAGCATCCGCCTTGGCGCTCAGAAAACCGCAGCTCTCAGCCGCTATGGCTGAGCTGCAGTCTGCCCAGGCAGATTTGGAGAAGGCGGAAGGCGATCTTGACCGGACGGTCATTCGTGCACCATACGATGGCTTGGTGCGGCAAAAAATCGCAGACGTTGGGCAATATGTGAATGTGGGCTCCCAACTGGCAATGACTTTCGCTATCGATATCGCTGAAGTCAGGTTGCCGATAACGCAGAACGATCTGCAGTATTTGGATCTCACCAAGCTTCGCGCAGGATTGCCGCTTGAGGTGGTATTACAAACGCAGCTTGGCGGTGAGACTGTCTCTTGGGCTGCAGTCATTACACGCTCTGAGGGCGTATTTGATGCGGACACAAGAGTCCTATATCTAGTGGCGCAAGTTGCCGATCCGTATGGCTTGCAGCGGGGCGCTGAAGGCGCGCAAGTGCCACTGATGATGGGCACGTTTGTATCTGCTCAGATTGCAGGGCGGCCAGGGGGCGACCTCTTTGTTGTTCCAAGACAATCGATTTACAGAGGCAAGACCATTTGGTTGGTTGACGACGATTCCACGATTAGGCCTGCTCGAGTCGATGTGGTTCGCGCGGACGAAAATTTCTTTTATATTTCCGACGGCCTCATGGAAGGTGACCGTTATTGTGCAACGGCAGTAGAACAGCCCTTGCCGGGAATGAAAGTTAGAGTCAGCAGCTAGTCGCCGTCGATGGCCACAGCAACTGTTCCAGATAGTCAGGGCGACAATGCCTATAATCGGGGCCTTATTGCTTGGTTTGCACGCAATCATGTTGCAGCCAATTTACTGCTGGTGTTCATTTGTTTCCTTGGCGTTTACGCGATTTCGATCCTAAAGAAAGAAACGTTCCCCACTTTCACCTTAGATATGATCGAGATTGGGGTTCCATATCCTGGCGCCGGTCCAGAGGAAGTCGAGAAAGGCATACTGATCAAGATTGAGGAGTCGCTTACCTCAATTCAAGGCATTGACGAGATGCGATCCATTGCGCGAGAAGGCTACGGTAGCGTTTATGTTGCGGTCGCCCAGGGCTATGAATTGAGCGACATCACCGATCGCGTGAAGCTTGCGGTCGATCGAATATCCACTTTCCCGGTGGACGCGGAACGTCCATACATCACCCAGACCGAGCGAAAAGTGCAGGCGCTGATGGTTGCCGTTAGTGGCGACCTGGACGAATTCTCCATGGCAAACCTTGTCACGCAAATTCGCGAGGAGATTGTGGCCCTACCGGAGGTGACCTTCGCAAGCATTCAGGGTCGAAAGGACTACGAGATCTCTGTGGAGATCTCCGAACAGAGGTTGCGAGAATACGGCCTGACTCTGAGCCAAGTCGCGAGCGTTATCAGTCGATGGTCTATCGATCTGCCTGGAGGTTCGATTCGTACGGACGGGGGTAACATTCGCTTGCGTGCTAACGGGCAAGCGTACACCGGCGAAGAGTTCTCGAACATTGTGCTGTTGACCAATCCGGATGGTTCGAAGCTGCGCCTGAGGGACGTTGCTGATGTGAATGACGGTTTCGTTGAGTGGCCGGGGTATGCCTATTTTAATGGCGCCCGCGCAATGATGATTGAGGTCCAGTCGACCGCCAACGAAAGCGAATTAAAGATCAGTGACTCTGTGAGGCGTTACATCGACTCACGGCGAAGCACGCTCCCCGACAGCGTCTACTTAGATGTTTGGGGTGATTCCACTCGGTTTTTGTCGGAGCAGCTAACGATGTTGCTCAAGAATATGGCAATGGGTTTTGCTCTAGTGTTTGTTGTTCTGGCGGTCTTTTTGCGGATGCGGCTTGCAGTTTGGGTGGTTGTTGGGTTGCCGGTTGCTTTCCTCGGCGCCTTTATGCTGCTTCCATTCGCAGGCGTAACGATCAATATCATGAGCCTTTTTGCCTTTATTTTGGTTCTGGGGATCGTCGTTGACGATGCTATTATCGTGGCCGAAAGTGCTCATGCCGAAACAGAAAAAAACGGTTATAGCCTCAAAAGTATTATTGTTGGCACGAAAAAAGTAGCAGTGCCGGCGACATTTGGGGTGTTGACCACGGTGGCAGCCTTTCTTCCCCTGTTGCTGATCACCGGCGCACCGACAGCGATGATTCACGCCCTAGCCTACGTCGTTGTGTTTTGCTTACTATTTTCATTGGTGGAAAGTAAGCTGATTTTGCCTTCTCATTTGGCTTGGCTGCCGCCACCTAAATCCGACAAAGGCCGTATTGCCGAAGTCGTTGATCGATCGTTAAAGCGGTTTATAGAGACCAAGTACAAACCCTTCGTCGCGATAGCAATCGCCCATCGCTACACGACTGTTGCGGTTTTTGTGTCGATGATTTTGCTGGTTAGCGGGTTCTTTGCGGGTGGCTTCGTAAAGTATGGTTTTTTTCCGGACGTCGAAAACCCGATGTTGGCAGTCAATGTTGAGGTAACCGAGGGGAGCCCTGAGGATCTGACCGGTCGCATTTCGAATCAACTTGGTGATGCCCTGGAGGAGCTGCGCCAGGAAGTGCGGCAAGAGCTCGGGCCAGATGCAGATTTTGTCGAAAATGCCTTCGCTTGGGTATATCCCGAAGGCGCCAGATACATGGTTGAACTTAAACCAAACGAGACCCTTGCAATAACGCCCGCAGAAATCGAGAGCCGTTGGCGGTCAAAGTTTGGTGACGTCGCCGGGGTCAAAGAAATCAAGTTTTTCAGTAAGCAGCGAATGGGTGGTGAGACTGACATCGGATTCCGCCTGCTTGGGAAAAATCCGCAGATGCTGCAGCAGGCAGCCGAAGAACTAGCAGGTTATTTGCGGGGTTTAGAGGGTGTCTATGAGGTGTCCAGTTCATATAATGAGGGCCCTCAGGAATTAAAACTTAATGTAAAAGAAACCGCAGAATCCACTGGCTTGACCCTCAGTGAACTCGCAAGACAGGTCAGAGAGGCATTTTTCGGGGCCGAAGCCCAGAGATTTCAGCGGGGCAACGACGAAATTCGCGTGATGGTTAGATATCCTAGGGACGAGCGTCGTTCGATTGGCGACTTAGAGCGTATGTGGGTGCAATTGCCGAACGGGGTGGAGGCGCCCTTTAGTTCGGTCGCTGAATACGATCTTGGCCAGGGTCGAAGCCAGATACAGCGGCTCGACAAGCAGCGGACGGTCAGGGTAATGGCAAACGTTGATCAGCAGATTTTGGAGCCACGCTCTGCGGTCCGCAAGATTCGGGCCGACTATTTGCCCGAGATGCTCTCTCGCTACCCGGGGGTCAGCATGGAGTTAGACGGTAGCTCAAAAGAGGAAGAGGAGGCGCTAGGGGCTCTCCTGCTTATAGCGTTTCTGGTGCTTGGTAGTTTGTATGCGCTGCTAGCGATTCCGCTGCGCTCGTATCTTCAACCCCTGATCATTATGTCGGTGATCCCATTCGGTCTTATCGGCGCGGTGGTGGGCCATGCGGTACTCGATACCACGATTAGTATGGTCTCGATTGTCGGGTGTATTTCGTTGGCGGGTGTTGTGGTAAACGACAGTCTAATTATGGTTGATTTCGTCAATCGCAAGACGCGCGAAGGCCTAAATTACGCTTTGGCCTCCGTTGAAGCAGGAGCAGAGCGGTTTCGAGCGATTGTGTTGACTTCATTAACCACTTTTTTCGGCCTGTTACCGATTATGTTTGAATCCTCTACTCAGGCGCAGATGATTCTGCCGATGGCGGTATCTTTGGGGTTCGGTATTTTATTTTCTACCGTGATCACTCTGATTCTTGTGCCCGCGCTTTACAATATTCTGGCTGACATCACTAAGCCTAAAACAAACCCCTTACCGCTCGCCCCCGCCGTTTAGTACACTCAACAGATCATAGGGTTCCTATCCACGGATAGGATCAACGCGGCTCACGGGGGAATATTGCAATGGATGAAATTCAGCTCACTGATCAGCTTGTTTTGGAGTTACAGAGCATGGATACGCCGACGGTCTGTAACGCGCTTGAGTTACTGGTGCCAAAGCGTCGCGGGTATGGGTATACGACCTCAAACTTGATTTGCACACGGCCGCATCTGCCGCCGATGGTAGGTTTTGCCCGCACTGCGACGATAAGAGCCGCCCATCCCAGTGATCTCACGGGGGCGGATGCTCGGGACCTGTCCGATGCCTACTACGCGTATATTGATGAGGGTCCCAAGCCCAGTATCGTTGTTATGCAGGATCTAGACGGCAATGGGGGTTACGGTAGTTTTTGGGGCGAGGTGAACTCTAATGTTCACAAGGGCTTTGGTAGCGTCGGCTTGGTGACTGACGGCTGTGTTCGTGACTTACCTGATATTGCTGCGGATTTTCAGATGCTTGCTGCATCGGTGCTGCCGTCTCATGCCTTCATTCATGTTGTGGATTATGCGCGACCGGTCGACGTTGCTGGAATGCGCGTATGCGATGGCGACTTAATTCATGCTGATCAACACGGTGCCGTGGTTATTCCTAAGGATGTCGTGACCCAAGTAAAAGCCGCTGCAGAGCAAATAGCGCGACGCGAACAGGTGTTGATTAAAGCGGCCCAGCAACCCGGTTTTAATATTGAAAAGTTCCGTCAAGCTCAGGGCGATGCGGCAGAAAGTCACTAATTGCTTTTCTTGAACACTTTGGGCGTAGTGCCGAGATCCTCGCGAAAGCCGGTATCAAGCTCGCCGTCGGCGACGATATAGCGAGCGATGTGTTGGCCATGCTTTGAAAGTTGTCTGTACAGTACCTCAGGCATGCTGCGGGGCATTGGTTCGCGAAACCACGGGGCGTAAAATTCGGCATTAGGAATTGCGCGGACTTCATTGGACAGGTTGGGTGTGCCGCCGTGCCAAGCTCGCGGATCACGTATCAACACGCTACCGGCAGGTGCCGGGCAGACGGTGCTCAATTTCATCCATTCGGGCTCGTCAGCCAAACGCGGAATCCGCGCATGACTGTTTTGGGTGCCGGGGATTTGCCGTGTCGGGCCGTTCGTGGCCGTAAAGTCCACCATCAAAAAGTTGCAGCAAACGTACGGGCACGGCAGGTCGCGCAAACTGATACGGCCTGCGGGATCAAAGAATGTGCCAAACTCGCGCCCACCCAGTGTCGTGCGATCGCTGATATCGTAGTGTAACTGCTGATATTCAGTCGCGCCGGGTAAGCAAAAGTCGCCGCCTCCCCCTCGAGCAATGTAGTCCGATGAGTCGAAGATAGCCGTTAGGATTGGCGTCACTGTTGGCAAATCTATTAGCGCGGTCCATTCCGGCTCATGCATCATATGGCCGGTTTTACTCGCAGAGCCAAATGAATATCGGTGGGAACCGCGATTACCAACGCGGTTTTTGTCCAGCGATAACATGTCATGGATTGTGCGGTCGCAGGCGGCACGCATAGATCCGAGTTGCCCGGATGTAAGCGCATTCAGTACGACAACGAAGCCGTCGCGATAAAACAGATCTCGGGCCTTTTCGATTTCCTGAGGTTCGACCAGCGCGAGACCCTTTATCCCAGCATTTTGTTCGAGGTAGCTGCGCTGCTGCTGAAAGGCCGTGGAGTCCCCATTGCGCCAGCCGAGATCATTTAACGTAATGTTCGCCACCTCCGAATCAGCCGTGAGGGTTGCGCTTTTGCCGTGTTCACGTTGGTTTGTCATACCTCAATGCCCCTGCATGTGCCCGCATACTATTTATAATAACTGAAGTTATACTCGAAGCTGGCAAGGGGAGGAAACCAATGGAACAACAATTTCCGCTCAGCGGGCTCAAAGTTCTAGATTTTTCGCGCGTGCTCGCGGGGCCGTTTGCTGGCCGCATGCTGTCCGATTTGGGTGCCGACGTGGTGAAAGTAGAGCCGCCAGATGGCGATGTGACTCGGCTTTGGGGGCATGTTGTCGGCGGCCTACCGGGATACTACCACCAGCAAAATGCAGGCAAGCGCAATATCTGTGTTGATTTGCGTAACGTTGGAGCAAAAGCCCTAGTACTCGAACTGGTGGCCGAAGCGGACATCCTTATTGAAAATTATCGACCCGATGTAATGCCTAGATTGGGCTTGGGTTATGACGAACTCAGGCGGGCAAATCCGCGCCTAATCATGTTGTCGATTTCTGGATTTGGTCAGGGTGGGCCTGAATCTCATCGACCCGCTTACGCGCCCATTGTGCATGCCGAAGTCGGCTTAATGCATCGTCAGGCTGAGCGTGCAGAGCTTCCATTCAGTGATCTGCCGCTGTCAGTGGCCGATACCAATGCGTCCTTGCACGGTTTGGTGGGTCTGCTGTCTGCTGTAATTATGCGACAACAAACAGGCTTGGGGCAGCATATCGATATCGCTATGATCGACGCCACCTTGGCGACCGATGATCAGGTGCATTATGCGTTAGAGGACTCGGAAGCTTCTGGCCCGCTGCGCAATGATACTTGGGAGACTGGCGCCGGACCTATTTTGATTTCCGCAGATTTCCGTTATCTATGGCATTTGTTAACGGGGCAGATGGGCGTTAACGATCCGACTTCAAAAGACACTCCACTGGCAGAGAAGATTCGTATTCGCCGAGAGATAGTGGGTGAGTATCTGGCTAACTTGGCCAGTTGGACAGAGGTAGAAGAGGTTATGGCCGCAATGAACTTGGCCTGGGGCCGAGTGCGTGCTCCGATGACTCTACGTGATCAGCCCACAATTGCCGCGCGTAAGGCAATCGTTGATATTGATGATCGGATTGGCGGAACGCGACCTATAACGCAGTCGCCCTATCGCTTCTCGGCTGCGCGAAGTGGTGTTCGCGGCCCAGCACCGCATCGCGGAGAGCATAACAGCTCAGTGCTAGTAGATTGGCTGGGCAAAAACCCGGTGCAGATAAGCCAGCTGCACAGTGATCAGGTACTGCAATTTGATGGGGATTTTGTTCAGCAATAACCCACTTAATGTTTTTGATAGGCAAAAAAAAGCCCCGCATCTGCGGGGCTTTTTTGGTCGGATATTTACCCTTCGCCAAAGCGCCGAGTAATGTCAATGCCAAAGCTTCTGGTTCTCAGTAACGTACCGGTCAACTGGTAGTTGTTTCCGAGACTTCCAGCACTGAGCGAGCGGAAGTTGCGCGCGTCGAACAGGTTGTCGACGAAACCGCGGACGGTTAACAGACCATCACTATTGGTCCATATGATTGATGCGTCGGTTTGATGCCGTGCTGGCATCTTATCGAACTCTCGATCTATTGACTCACTGTTGTATTCGCCGGTAAACGAGTAGTACGCCGCCGCCACTAGGGTGCTGTTTGCCAGATCGAAGCGATAATTAGCCCAAGCGGTAAATTTGTGCTCTGGGATACCTTTAAGTGAGCTACCTTTTAGCTGATGGCTAACCTCGCCGTAAAGAGGCACCGGCGCGTACGGATTATCGTCCTCGAGCAGATAGACCTCGTCTTGGTACTCGGTCTTGGTCAAGCTGTAGTTAGCGTTAATGGTCAAATCATCAGTAGCTAACCACGTCCCCTGGACCTCCCAACCTTGGTTGATAGCACTTCCGGTATTCGTTGGTAGTGTCAAGAACGTCGCTTGCACGTCGTCATAGACAGTAACACTGTCCTGATAGCCGTCGTACTGATACCGATAAATGGAGCTGAATAGCTGCACTGTCCCATCTGCGAAGGTTCCTTTGAAACCCAACTCCGTATGTGCAACTTCCTCCTGGTCATAGGAGTAGATTGAGTTAAACACTGCACCCGTAAGATCTCGAGCGTCAAGAGTTCCAAGACCGTAGCCTCCGGCACGGTAGCCTGTGGTGTACGACGCATACACTAACGTGTCGTCGTTAGGCGTCCAGTCCAACACTACACGTCCAGTTGCCTTGCTCCACTTTTTCTTTTCAGTTGCAAGGCTGGAGAAACCAAAAGGAATGCCAGTCAGATACATCGGTGTTGCGCACTCAACGGAGTTAAAAGCGCAGGTAGGCGTGAGCGGATTTTCGCCTGTGAGATCCATTGTGGGTGATGCGCTGCCCATAGCCACATTAGCCAAAGCTAGATTCGACCAGCCCAAAGCAGTCGCTGTCGCTTCATCCACTCCGAAGGCTGCCAATAGTCCCGCTCTTATTCCATAATCGAATGGGAAGAGCGATTCGAAATATCCACCGCGGCGCTCGAGGACCTCTTTCTCATCCTCTGCGTAGCGCGCGCCGATAGTAAGCGCCCATTCATCGTTAAATGTGTATGTTCCTTGGCTGAATATGGCAGTCTGCTCAACATAGTTGGTGTTGATGTGGTGATACGCGTGCCCATCCGGGTCGCCAGTCCATAGCCCAGAAGTTTGGAAGCCCATTGGTGCGTTCGCAATCGGGATATAGTCTGTGAGACCGAATGCCGCCATGATGCCTGCCAGGCCACCATCGTTAGCCGCTTGATCAATCCTGCCTTGGGAGTTGAAGTGCGAAATCGTATAGTCCTGCAAACGGTCGCTCGCAAAATAATAGATGCCGCTGGTCAAAAAGAAATCATCGGTAACGTCCCACAACAACTGAACCTCGTGCGATACATTCCATACGTCCTCAAGTACCGTGAGACCGGAATTTGCTATCTCACTGTCTGAGTAGTCATAGTCGACGGTATAGGTGTAATCGAAATCGCCGTAGCCGAATATGTACTTCAAGGTCATATTGTCGTTGAGGTCGTAAGTAACGTTCAGTGACGCGCCCTGCTGATCAAATCCCTCGTCAGTGAGGCCGTTGGTTAATGCTTCGGCGTCAACGTTGTCTAAGTCACCAGATCCATTCATATAAGGATTGCTGCCGTACGCTTGGTTCACGACGCTGCTTGCAGCGACGTCGACACCAGGCCTAACAGGCGCCCCATAAGCGACCACGCCCGTGGTTGGATGTGTGAACATCGTCGCTCCCGGTGTAGTTGCGGTTGCTGCTCTCATGCCATAAGCATAAATGTCAGTGCGTCGAGTCCCACGGTCGGCGCCCCAACCTTGGTCAATCAACACGCCATTACCAATGACTCGATAGGAATTACGTTTGTTGATACGCGTAGAAATTTCGAGCTTGTCCGTGGGAGCAAACTCAAGAGTCAAGCTAGCATTCTGATCGTTGGTGCTGTCCGTGTCTGGTGAGCCATATTGACCCGTCATCCAGCCGTCCCTGTTACGGTCGGAAATCACTAGTCGGTAACCCGCAGAGCCGGTTTCGATTTTTATTGGACCAGACAGGATTCCGTAGTATTCGCGGTTACGGTGGCTTCCGAACTGAGCTCGGATAGACCCTGAAAGCTCTTCGGTCGGAGATTGCGTGATGTAGTTGATGGCACCGCCGACAGAGTTCCGACCGTAAAGTGTTCCTTGCGGGCCCCGCAGAACCTCGATTCGCTCAACGTCAAACAGAGCATTCTCTGTCAACGCGATGAGCGCGTCTTCCGAATAAACACCGTTGTAGTAAGTTGCCACACCCGGGTCCCCACCCAAAGATCGGAAGTTCCTGCCTACTCCGCGAATTCGGATGTCGTAGTTATCGCGGGTCGTTGCTGGAATGAAGTTTACGAATTCGTCCGCAGACTGAATTCCTAAATCCTCGATCATATCCGCGCCGATCGCGGTGATGGAAATTGAAGTGTCAGATACTGTGGATTCAACTTTCTCCGCAGTAACGATGACTTCCTCTATTCGCCGCTTTCCGTCGTCCTCGTCTGCAATTGCAGGAAGAGCCATAGAAATCGCGGCAATTAAGCCTACAGATAATCGAAACATTCTTTTTCTCCCTCGGTTCCCCGCCCAGAACGGGCGTAAATACATTTAACTGAAAGTTAACGAGCGGAGAATGTAAGAAAATGTTACCAAATACAAGGGTTGTAACGAAAAATTCACTCGTGATTATGGCCGCAAATATGGCTAGGAACGCACAAAAATAGTGCATTAATTTAGGGCTCCGGTCCGCGGCGCCGAGGTTAGTCGTCCAAAAAAGCTTGGAGGATTGAAATATTTTGTAACAAATACTCGAACAGTTTTCGTTAAGAGGGTTTGTCCGAGATATAGTTGCGTAAAAGTTGACGTCTGCCTATAGGTTGCTATGGCTTAAGCGCACTTCGCTTCTGGCCAGCGGCGGCGGTGCGGTAACGCTCAAGCTTGTAGATGAGCCGCCGGCCTGCGGGCAGCAAGGATTCCAGCCCCAGCCACTGCCCGTTGGCCGAATAATGCAGGATCAGATCTAAGGACTCTGCCTGCAGTCGGTAGGATTTTCGGCTGCCGTCGTTGGTGCTGCTGTTTCCGACCCGTTTTATCGTGACCGGCATCAGGCGTCCATCTTGGCCATTCAGCAGCTGGGTCTGGGTCAGCAACTTAGGTGACCAGTAAGCGAAGGTTGTGAGACATGTAACGTCGAAGTCCTGAGTAGATTCACCGTCGATCGTATTGACGGTGAATCCGTGCTTAGTGCGCTCGCCATTGACAGTCAGTTTTTCCCTGCGGGTTTCGGTTGTGCTTGCTATGAACTCTAGGCATAAATTCTCGTCGTAGCGCTCTTGCACTTCGTGACTGTATGAGAATAGAGGTACGCGTAATAGTCGGTACTCAAAGTCGGCACGGCTCGAAAGATAAATCGACCGCCCGTCCCTAGTCACGTCGAAGGAGTGATAACCAACCTCTCGGTCGTCGATAAAGGCCTTGAAGTGCCAATGCTCAGTAGATGCTGGAATCGCTGCGCTAGGTTGATTCAGTAATAGCAAAGGTACGCAACAAAGGAGCATCAGGAGCGATTTCCCTGCCGGGCGTTTCCAGTGTTTTAGTAGACGCTGAGGCTGCAAAAACACCGGGAAAAAGGCGGGAGTTTGTTGCTGGTAGTCCTGATAGTCGGGGCGTCTCGCGGGTGCGTCTGCTTCCATGCGCTCGACGCCGGTAAACCGCAGCAGCAACCAACTAACAAGGCCGATAGTTACCACTCCAAACCAACTCCCTGCGCTTAGGGCAAGCAGGCTAATGCCTAACCAGAAACACCATTCGCCGAAGTAATTCGGATGACGCGACAAAGACCACAAGCCTGTGCGCAGCAACTGAGTCTCTTGCTGGCCGGGTGCAGACTGCTGCTTCAGGAAAGCGCTTAGTTGCAGGTCGGCAACAATCTCGTACAACAGTCCAAACAGGATCAGCGCGAATAAAGCTGAATCAATTAGCCGCCACGGCGCAGTCGAATCTAATATAGGCGCAAAAGCGGCGCTGATGATGAGCGCGAGCAACGCCTGCATTAGATAGATGATAAAGAGGCTCGTGAATTTAAACATTGG
>ERZ802821.1129-NODE-1129-length-14328-cov-16.7812_pt1 | contig 14328 bp, 11 predicted proteins | sample MGYA00345648_ERZ802821 | MGnify/ENA primary metagenome ERZ802821 (study PRJEB30503, sample SAMEA104212357) | marine metagenome | biome: Westerlies Biome; feature: [SRF] surface water layer (ENVO:00010504) within the epipelagic zone...; material: water... | reverse complement strand
TGCCGGCGCGACTGCCACTGCCGGCAGCCACCACAATGCCGATACAATCGGCGGTTACGCACTGATCTTGGTTCGCTGTCATAATAGGTTTTGTTATGCTCAATGCTGATGAATTTGTCCATTTGATATTTTTGCATCGGGCTGTTGTTGGCAGATCGACAGGCTTGTGCCGCCGCCGCATTCCACAAAAGCGGCTTAAGTGATGGATTTTTGTGCATTTACTGCCTATTATATAGACTTTGGCCGGGCGCGATGTGATGACGCGAATGGTAATGGAGACGGGTATTTAAATGTCAGAGCATAGCCCGATAAAACCGCCGCTTGTTGTGGCTGGTATCAGTTTGCCACATGCTGCGATTTTGGCGCCGATGTCCGGTGTTACGGATCTGCCGTTCCGACGTGCGGTGCGGCGTTGCGGTGGTGGTCTGGTGGTCACTGAAATGGTCGCCAGCGCCGCGGTATTGCAACAGGTGCGCAGCGAAATGCGCAAATTAAAGACCGCCGCTGTTGAGGAAGCGCCGTTGTCGGTACAACTTGCTGGCTGGGATCCGCAAACTATGGCTGAAGCTGCCAGACTGTGTGAGGGATTGGGGGCCACATTTATCGATATCAATATGGGTTGCCCGGCGAAAAAGGTGACTGGCAAATTATCCGGGTCGGCGCTCATGCGTGATCCGCATTTGGCGGCGGCCATCATGCATTCGGTCAAATCTGCGGTATCCGTGCCGGTCACTTTGAAAATGCGTTTGGGATGGGATGAAAACAGTTTGAATGCCGCTGAATTTGGCCGTATCGCCGAAGATACCGGGCTGTCAATGCTGGCGGTGCATGGGCGTACGCGATGCCAGATGTATCAGGGAGCGGCGGATTGGAAGCAAATTGCCAGCGTCGTCGATGCTGTCTCGATTCCGGTGATTGCGAATGGCGATATTCGCTGCCCGGATACGGCGCTTGAAGCCATATCGGCCAGTGGCGCTGCTGGTGTTATGGTTGGTCGCGGGGCGCAGGGGCGTCCCTGGCTGTTGGCGCAGATTGGCGATGTTCTGGCTGGCCGCAAGATGCGGCCAATACCGACAATTCGAGAGCGGCATGCGCTGATGCGGATGCATCTTGATGATATGATTGCGCATTATGGGCCAGCGGCGATGCGGCTGGCGCGTAAACATATTGCCTGGTATGCGCATGGTTTGCCGGGGGCGGCAGAATTGCGCGATTGTGCCAATAACAGCACCGATGCGTCGCGCGTATTTGCCGCCGTCGATCAGTTTTTTGAGGATCTTTATCAGCGGGCCGAGGCAGCGTGATGAGCAAAACCGCCGCACCAAACAGCGCCATCATGGCGGTGACCACGCCGGCAGCTGATCTGACGGAAGCGCAGATTTTTGCGATTTTGCCCAATCCGGTTTTTGTGCTGGATCGTGACGATCGATTTATTTACCTCAATCAGGCGGCTGAAATCTTTTTTCAGTCCAGCCAGATGATGTTGCTGGGAACATCGCTGGCAAGTCTGATTCCGGCTGATTCCAATTTTTTATTGATGGTCAGCCGGGCCCGCACACAAGCCACCTCGGTTGGTGATCAGGGGGTGGAATTTGCTGGCCCGAAAATTGGTCTGAAACTGATCAATGTACAAATCACCCCATTTGGTGATGCCGAACCACGGCTTCTTGTCTGTATTCAGGAGCGGGCGTTGGCAGAAAGATTGCGCGGCCAGTCGCTGTTTCGTGGTGCCGCCAGATCAATCGCCGCAATGGCAGCACTGCTGGCACATGAGGTGAAGAACCCGCTTGCCGGCATTAAAGGCGCGGCGCAATTGCTCGAAGCTGACCTTGTTGATGCGAATGGGGATGTGAAGGGTGGTGCGAATGGGGATGTGAACGGGCAGAGCCTGACCCGCATGATTGTCGAGGAAAGTGACCGTGTTGCCGCACTTCTTGACCGGATGGAGGGGTTTGCTGGTGGTGCCAATTTGGTGCTGGCGCCAGTCAATATTCACGAAATTCTTGATCATTGCCTGAATCTGGCGCAGGCATCCTATGGTGCGCATACGACCATCAGACGCTCTTATGACCCGTCATTGCCGCTGGTGAACGGACACCGGGATTTGCTCATTCAAGCATTTATAAATATTATTAAAAACGCCTCGGAAGCAACTAATTCAAATGGTGAAATAGTAATTAAGACATCCTATTCACAAGGGCGACGCCTGACCTTTGCCGCAGTCGACGGCGGCAGCTATGCGCCGGTACAGGTTGAAGTTATTGATAATGGCGCGGGGATTAGCGAAGAATTACGTGATCATATTTTTGATCCGTTCGTTTCGGGTCGTTCCGGGGGCAGCGGTCTGGGCTTGACCATGGTGGCGAGTGTGATTGCAGATCATGGTGCGATGATTGATGTTGAATCGGTTCCCGGGCAGACTGTGTTTCGGATGAATTTCCCGGTCGCGCCTGATTTTAGCGACAGCGCAGGTGAGGTGAGCCAATGACCGATAAACCCCCGGTTATTCTGGTTGCCGAGGATGACAAGTCGGTGCGGCTTGTTGTCCAACAGGCGCTGGCGCGGCACGGCTATACGGTGCAATCGAGTGGGAATGCTGCCGGGCTCTGGAAATTGATCGAGTCCGGGCGCGGTGATGTGTTGATCACCGATGTCGCCCTGCCGGATGGGGATGCGCTCGATCTGTTGCCGCGGATTAAAGAACGCCGACCAGATTTGCCGGTCATTGTGATGAGTGCGCGCTCAACATTGTTAACCGCCGTCAAAACCCAGCAGATTGGTGTTTTTGAATATCTGCCAAAACCATTTGAATTGCGCAGTCTGATTGAAGTAACCAACCGTGCTTTGAAATCGAGTGACACCAAGCCGGCACCAGCCACCAGTGGCAAGCTTGAAGAAGGGGGCGGGGGCGGCATTATTGGCCGTTCGCGCCCGATGCAGGATGTGTTTAAGACGATGGCGCGGGTGGTCAATACCGATCTGACAGTGCTGATCAGTGGTGATAGCGGCACTGGCAAGGAATTGGTGGCGCGGGCGCTACACGATCTTGGCAGCCGCCGGGAGCATCCATTTGTGGCGGTGAATCTGGCCGCTTTGCCGCATGAATATGTTGAGACGGAACTGTTTGGCCGGCCAATCAAAATTGTCAATGCACCGGATTCTGCGCCTAGCGGATTTCAGCCCGGCAAATTTGAAATGGCCGAGGGCGGTACGTTATTTCTTGATGAAATTGGCGATATGCCAGCCGAGGCGCAAACCCGCCTGTTGCGGGTTTTGCAGGATGGCGAATATATTTCGATTGCTGGCAATGGCACGGTACGGGCGAATGTGCGGATTATTGCCGCGACCAATCGCAATCTGCATCATTTGATGCAGCAGGGACTGTTTCGTGAGGATTTATTTTATCGTCTCAATGTGGTGCCATTACGCTTGCCGCCGTTACGCGAACGCGCCGAGGATGTTGCGCCGCTGGTCACACATTTTCTGGCGCAAACCCATGCTGATGCATTGCCAACCAAAAGTTTTTCCCCCGAGGCATTGAAAGTGCTGAAAAGCTGGCACTGGCCGGGGAATGTGCGGGAACTGGAAAATCTGGTTCGGCGATTGGTGGTATTGCATGACGACACAATTATTTCCGGAGACGCGGTAGAGGCTGAACTTTCGGCTGACGTGCCAGAAACATCAGTGCCGGCCGATAGTTTGTCAGTGTCCGTTGAAACCCACATCAGGCGGTATTTTGATGCGTTGAATGGCGATATGCCGCCACCCGGTTTATATGGGCGTGTCTTGCGTGAAGTTGAAGAACCATTGATCGTCGCGACCCTGGCCATTACCCGCGGTAACCAGTTGCGGGCGGCCGATATTTTGGGGCTGAACCGCAATACGCTGCGTAAAAAAATCAAAGAACTCGACATTAAGGCGGGGCGTTAAGATGCGTGTTAACACATCCCATTTCCCGCTATCTTTCAACCAGTTGCGCAGCTGGATCAGCAGTGACCGTCTGGCCTATCTGCTGATTTTATTCACCCTGGCGATGGGTGCGATAACAGCTTATGTGCTGGCCAATGCCGATTATGTATCTGATGACACTGATTTGCTGATGGTTTTGCTTGGCGTTGATGTGTTGGCTCTGGCGGTGCTGGCACTGCTTGTGGGGCGGCAATTCTTACAGCTGTGGGTTGAGCGTCGTCGCCGGCTGGCCGGGCATCAGCTGCATTGGCGGCTGGCGTTGTTGTTTGGCGGCTTGACCACATTGCCAGCCATTATTGTCACATTATTTGCGCTTTTCGTTGTCGATTTTTCCCTGCGCGGATGGTTTGCCGAACGTATTTCCACGGCGGTCAATGAATCGGTGACCGTGGCAGAATCCTATTTTGACGAGCATGCGCGGTCAATTTCGGGCGAGTCTTTGGCTATGGCCAACGACATTAACCGTGAGGCCTATCGCTTGTCCGGCAATCGCAATTTGATGGATCGCTATTTAACCGATCAGGCAAATTTGCGGAATCTCTCTGATGCCATTATTTTTGATGGCACCAGTCAGGTGCTTGCCAAGTCACGATTTGCGTTTGCCGTCACCTTTGCCAATTTGGATAACGCCTGGCTTGAACAGGCGCGTGGCGGCGAAGTTGTTATTTTGCGGGCAGATGAAACCAATAAATTGCGCGCTATTATCAAGCTCAACAGCTTTGTTGACGCCTATCTTCTTGTGGGTCGTTTTATCGACACGAAAGTTTTGCAAGCCATGGACAGCACGCGGCTTGCCGCGTCGGACTATCAACAGCTCGGCTTTAAACAGCTTGATCTTCAGGTCAGTTTTGCCGCGCTTTTTGGCTTTATTTTGTTGTTGCTGCTGATTACCGCTCTGTGGATTGGCCTCAATCTTGCGAACGCCATTGTCGGGCCGCTTGGCGCGGTCATTCAGGTGGCTGAACAGGTGCGCGGGGGGAATTTATCGCAGCGTGTTCCCGACAATCTGAACGTCGAGGAAATTGCCCAGCTTGGCGGGTCATTTAACCGCATGCTTGATGAATTGGCGCGCAGCCGGCAGCAGCTGGTTCAGGCAAATCTGCAGCTTGACCAGCGCCGTGAATTTACCGAGGCGGTTCTTGGCGGCGTGTCATCTGGTGTTATCGGGCTTGATGCAGACGGCAAAGTGACGCTGCCAAACGCATCAGCACGTGCCTTGCTTGGCAAAACTGACCAACAGCTGATCGGCCGCATTCTTGTCGAAGTTGTTCCGGAATTTGCCCAGCTCATGGCAATGAGCAGCAAGCCGGCACGGCGTTTTGCCGAGGATCAGGTGACCATTGTGCGTGGCTCGCGGCGGACAATTTTGCGGGCCAGACTGGTCAGTGAGCGTATTGAGGGGCGGGTCATCGGTTTTGTTGTGACTTTTGATGATGTCACCGATTTGCTGAGCGCACAGCGCAAAGCCGCATGGTCGGATATCGCCAGACGTATCGCGCATGAAATTAAAAACCCACTCACCCCCATTCAATTGGCGTCTGATAGGTTGCGCAAGAAATTCAAGCCACAATCGGCGGCTGACTCGGAACGGTTCGAGGAATATGTCGATATTATTTCACGACAGGTCGATGATATTGGCCGGATGGTCGATGAATTTTCAGCCTTTGCGCGGATGCCGCAGCCGGTGATGGAGCGCCAGTCACTCTATGATCTTGCGGCCGGTCAAATCACCCTTTTTGAATCGAAAAAGCTGGAACTATCGCTGGAAGTCGATAATGGCAAAAGTGATTATGTGATTTTGTGCGATGCCGGATTGTTGCGGCAAGCTGTCACGAATTTGTTGCAGAATGCGCAGGAAAGCTTGTTCGAGCATCAGATCAAATCACCGAAAATCAACCTGTTTCTCGAAGAAAATGATGATGAGACGACGCTGACGATCAGCGATAATGGCCCGGGCTTTCCGGAGATGGATGTGGCGCAGCTTCTGGAACCCTATGTGACAACCCGGCAAAAGGGCACTGGTTTGGGTCTTGCTATTGTCAGTAAAATCATGGATGACCATGCCGGGCGTATGGAGCTTGGCGCGCGCGACGAGGGCGGTGCCAGTGTCAAGCTGTGGTTCAAGCGTCCACAATCGGGCAAGGGTTAGATCATGACTGCTGATATTCTTGTTGTCGATGATGAGCGTGACATCCGGTCATTGATCAGCATGACGCTCACAGATGAGGGCTATGTGACCAAGCAGGCAGCCGGCGCTGCCGAGGCGCGTAACCTGCTGTTGTCACAACCGCCAAAACTGGCCATTTTAGATATCTGGATGCGTGACTCGGATATGGACGGGCTGGAATTGCTCGAATGGTCAAAATCGATTTATCCGGATCTGCCTATTTTGATGATTTCCGGGCATGGCACTATTGAAACCGCGGTGCAGGCAATCCGCAATGGTGCCTATGATTTTATCGAAAAGCCATTTAAGGAAGAACGGCTGTTGATGATGGTTGAGCGCGCCATTTCCAGCGCGAAATTATCCCAGGAAAATAGTGAATTAAAATCCATGGTGGCCGATGCTGTGGCCCCCGAACTTATTGGAAATTCTGCTGTTATGCGGGGGATTCGCCAATCAATTGAGAAAATTGCGCTGACCTCCAGCCGGGTGCTGGTGAGTGGGCCAAGTGGCAGCGGTAAAGAATTGGCGGCACGTTGCATCCACAGCAAATCAACCCGTAAAGATGAACGGTTTGTGGTGGCGAATTGTGCGCGGCTTGCGTCTGAACGTGTCGATGCTGAATTATTTGGTTCGGAAAGCCTGCAAAGCCACCGCCGTGTCGTCGGGCTTTTTGAACAGGCGCATCAGGGCACCTTATATTTCGATGAAATTTGTGATCTGCCAGTGGATACGCAGGGCAAAATTGTCCGGGCAGTGAATGAACAGCGGTTTCGCCGGGTTGGCGGCAGTACCGAGGTTGTTGTCGATGTGCGGGTGATTTCCGCATCAAGCCGTGATCTGGCCGCCGAGATGAGCGCCGGACGATTGCGTGAAGATTTATATTACCGGCTTGGTGTTGTGCCGCTGACAATGCCACCATTGGTGCAGCGCCGCGAAGATATACCGCTGCTTGCCAAACATTTCACCGCAGTGGTGGCAAAGCGGCTCGGCGTTTTGCCATTTAAGCTCGGTGACGAGGTTTTGGCAGCGCTACAGGGCTATGACTGGCCCGGTAATGTGCGGCAAATGCATAATGTGATTGAAACCATGTTAATTCTCGCCCCAAATGACAGAAATGAGCCGGTTGATCTGAATTTACTGCCAGCAGAAATTCATCAGGTGGTGCGATCGAGTAATGATGCTGAAATGGACACGCTGATGGGGCTGCCATTGCGGGGTGCGCGCGAAGAGTTTGAACGGGCATATCTGGTCACACAATTGCATAGATTTGATGGTAACATATCGCGGGCGGCCAGCTTTATCGGCATGGAGCGTTCGGCGCTGCACCGCAAGTTAAAAGCCTTGGATATTGCCTCGGATAATCAGGACGGAGGACGTTCGGAATGAAAATTGTGATTTGTGGTGCCGGGCTGGTGGGCAGTGCGATTGCCTCGCATCTGTCCGAAGAGCAAAATGATGTCACAGTTATCGATGCCTCGGCTGAAAATATTCAGCGCATTACCGATCATTATGATGTGCATGGTGTTGTCGGGGTGGCATCGCACCCGGATCGACTGGCCGAGGCTGGTGTGCGCGATGCTGAATTATTGATCGCCGTCACCGAGTCAGATGAAGTGAATATGGTGGCATGTCAAATCAGCCACACGATTTTTAATACGCCGGTCAAAATTGCACGAATTCGCAGCACAGCCTATCTGGATCCTGCCTATGCGGGCCTGTATGGCAATGGCAATCTGCCGATCGATCATATCATTTCGCCGGAAGCCGAAGTGTCGGCATCGATCAGCAACCAGCTGCGCGTGCCCGGGGCATTTGACATCAAGAATTTATGTGACGGGAAAATGAATCTTGTCGGGGTGTTATGCACGGCTGACAGCCCAACCGTGGGGACACCACTGCGTCATCTGACAAGCCTGTTTCCTGATTTGGCGCTCACCGTATTGGCGATTATTCGTGATGGTGCGGTGATTCTGCCGCGCTCTGGTGCGGATGCCATGCAGATTGGCGACCGCGTCTATTTTGTCTGTGACAGTGCGCATCTCGATCGCGCTATGGCCAGCTTTGGGCATGAAGAAAGCGAAGCGCGTTCGGTTGTCATTGCCGGTGGGGGCAGCATCGGCATGATGCTCTCGCGAGAGATTGAGGCGCATTTCTCAAATACGCATAATCAGATTATCGAGCTTGATCCGGTGCGCGCGCGGCTTCTGGCACAAGAGCTGGAAAATACGGATATCATTAACGGTGATGCACTGGACAGCGCGATCCTGCGTGAGGCTGGTGTGCATAAAACCGAAACATTCGTTGCGGTGACCGAGGATGATGAAGTCAATATTCTATCCGCTTTGCTGGCCAAGCGAACCGGCGCACAACATGCGGTGGCGTTGGTCAATATCCCGGGATTTATTCCACTTGTCGGAACGCTGGGTGTTGATGCGGTGATTAACCCGTCACAAATCACCGTTTCGTCAATTCTCGAACATGTGCGGCGCGGCCGCATTCGTGATGTGCATCCGATTGTCGAGGATCTTGGCGAGGTGCTGGAAGCCGAAGCGCTGCCGTCATCTTTACTGGTTGGCAAGCCCTTGCGGACAGCAAAAATTCCAAAAGGGGTAGCAATTGGCGGCATTTTGCGTGATGGTGTTGTCATGGCTGTGCGCGGCGATACAGTGATTGAAGCTGGCGACACAGTTATTATTTTTGTGATGCGCGGAAAAATTGCGCAGGTTGAAAAATTATTGTCAGTGCGGCTTGATTTTTTCTAGTCAGGAACAGAATGGTGTCTCTTTCGGATTGAGACGCGCCGCAGTGATAAGTGGGGGGACAAAATGGCCAGTGAGAAGAGCCGTAATCTGCAGGAAGTGTTTTTAAACAGTGTCAGAAAATCGCATGTAGCTGTCACAGTTTTTTTGGTGAATGGTGTCAAATTACAAGGCAATATCACCTGGTTTGATAATTTTTCGATTCTGCTCAAACGCGATCAGCATGTGCAGCTTGTTTACAAACATGCCATCTCCACAATTATGCCTGTGTCATCAGTCCAGCTTCAGGAATTTGATGAAGAGGATTTAGCCGCAGATAGTGACTGACATGACCAACGGTAAATCGATGGAGTTGCCGGCGGTCAATGATGCCTTGCGGCCAGTTGTTGCTGACTATCTGAAAGCTGCCTCTGAGATGTTTGTTTTGCCAAAATTTGGCAATTTGCAAGCCACCGAAATTGATACCAAAACTGGCCCGCAAGATCTTGTGACGGTCGCCGACAAAGCGGCCGAAAATTGGTTGACCCCCCGATTGCTGGAATTGCAACCCGGCCATTGTATTGGCGAAGAGGCTGTCGCTGAAACACCGGCGCTGCGGCAACATGCCGGTGATGGCTATGCCTGGTCGATTGACCCGATTGACGGCACCAACAATTTTGTCAAAGGGGTGAGTGATTTTTGCAGCATGGTGGCGCTGATGTGGAATGGCGTGCCGGTGCAATGCTGGATCTGGTTGCCGGTCACGCAGATATTGTATTATGCGGCGGCTGGCGACGGGGCGCATCGCTATCATGATAAAATGTCATCGGCGCTGCGCATTGGTCAGCGGCCAGTTAATCCGCTTGATATGAGCGGGTCTGGCAACACCAAAGGCCTCATAGAACCCCAAAAAAGTCAGGTATTAAACCGTATGCGGACGATTTCCGGACGGCATTATATCGGCAGTGCTGGTGTGTTGGCGACACGCATTGCCGATGGCACCGAAGATTTTTTGATCCACAGCCGGGCAACACCCTGGGATCATGCGCCGGTTGATCTGTTGTGCCGCGAGGCCGGGGGGCACGCTGCGATGGTCGCCGATGCCAAACCATTTAATGCGGTTGATGATGGGGCTATTATGGCCGCCTCCAGCCTGACTGGTTGGCAGCATCTGCACCAGCATGTGTGGCGTGATGATCAATAGCTGGCCTGTTGACCTGGTATCAGCGGCGGGCTGTTTTTGCCTCCTGCCATAGCTGTTCCATCTCTTCCAAGTCACACTCATTGATAGATTTTTGTTTTTTGTCAATGTTTTGTTCAATATAGTTAAATCTGTTTTCGAACTTTTTATTGCATCCAATCAAAGCTGTTTCCGGATCAACACCAGCTTTGCGCGCTAAATTCACCGCGACAAACAGCAAATCGCCCACCTCATCAGTGATACGTTGATTGTCGCGCGGCGTTGCCTCTAACTCGGCGGTCAGCTCGCCAGCTTCTTCATGCATTTTATCGATAATCTGTTCAATGTCCGGCCAGTCAAAGCCAACACCGGCTGCCCGCTTTTGTAATTTAAGGGCGCGCTGCATGGGCGGCAGGCCTGCCGGGATGCCATCCAAAACGCCATTTTGACCTTTGGCGGCGCGCTCGGCCTGTTTGATATCTTCCCATTGCTGTCGTTGCTGGGCCGCATCAGGTTTGCTGTCATCGCCAAAAACATGCGGGTGACGGTTGATCATCTTGTTGGAAACCGATCTGGCGACGTCGGCAAGGGTAAAACTGCCTTCCTCTTCGGCGATACGGGCGTGAAACACCACCTGTAACAATAAATCGCCAAGCTCATCACACAAAGCAGCACGATCACCGCTTTCAATGGCATCGGCAACCTCATAGGCTTCTTCAATGGTATAGGGGGCGATGCTGGCAAAATCCTGTTTGACGTCCCACGGGCATCCGGTTGCCGGGTCACGCAGCTTTGCCATTATGGAGATGATTTTTTGGAGTTGTTCAAGCGTATCTGACATGCCGGCGAGGCTAGCAAAACTGATCGACGCTGAAAACGAAATTCGGCATCACCGCGTTTTGCCGAACATTGCCAAGCATGACCGCGCATTTCCACACATTGTGCGAAATATCGTCAGCCGGCGTTGGCGCATATTGAAAGCCATTGCTAATCTGTTATATAAAGCGCAGACAAGAATGCGCTGGATCAATGGCCAGCCGAGGTCGCATCAGCACAAACGGGATTGCCAACAGATGAAACAGACAGACAGCGCAGCAGAAATAAGCAAACCTGGCGGGTTTGCGCGGATCCGCGGTTGGTTTTTTACCGGCTTGCTTGTTACCGCGCCGGTTTTGCTGACAGTCTATATCACATGGGCAGCCATCAAGCTGATCGATTCACAAGTCAGCAATTTATTGCCCGGATTTGAAACCAGCATTTTAGGCAATGTGCCGGGTGTGGGGCTGGTTACCGGTGCCGTGCTGATCACCTTTATTGGTGCCATTGCGGCGGGTTTTTTGGGACGCTACATCATCCGGCTTGGCGAGGGGCTGTTGAACCGCATGCCCGTTGTGCGGTCGATTTACGGTGCCACCAAGCAAATCTTAGAAACCGTCATTTCGACCCAATCTGATGCGTTTCGTGAAGTCGTGCTGGTCGAATATCCGCGCAAAGAACTGTGGGTTATCGGTTTTGTGACCGGCAATACCAAAGGTGAAGTGGCGAATCGCATCCCGAAAACAATGGTCAATGTGTTCGTGCCGACAACGCCAAACCCAACATCCGGGTTTTTGCTGTTCTGTCCGCGCAAAGACGTCATTTTTCTGAAAATGACCGTTGAAGAAGCGGTAAAGCTGGTGGTCTCTGGCGGTATTGTGACACCGCCCGACCGCAGCGTGACAACGCCACCAGCCAAGGCTGTTGCGTCTAAAAAAACCACCACGCAGCGGGCGGCAACTAAAAAAGCCGTCACCAAAAAGGCGGCCGCTAAAAAAGCTGTCGCTAAAAAAGCGGTTGCCAAAAAAGCTGTCGCCAAAAAGGCGGGGGCAAAGACTCCAAAAAAAGCCGCCCCAAAAAAAGCGGCGCCAAAAAAAGCCGCGTCAAAAAAATAAATAAATAAAATGACCGTCGGGCGGGGTTAACCTGCCGCCAGAAATTTGACCGCACTGTCGCGCTCAAACAGGCATAGCAACAGATTTATATCGCTGCTGGCGTTTGCCGCAAGCAGTGTGTGGGCTTCAGTGCGCGCCATGGCCAGAAGGTCGCGATGAACGGCCAGGTCAGCCAAAACAAATTCCGGCACACCAGACTGGCGTTGCCCCAAAAATTCACCCGGCCCGCGCAAACTCAGATCCTCTTCAGCAATCACAAACCCGTCATTCGTCTCGCGCATAACAGATAGCCGTTTACTGGCTGTCTCGCTGAGTGGGGGGTAATAGACAAGCAGACAACTGCTCTGCGTGCTGCTGCGGCCAACGCGCCCCCGCAACTGATGCAGCTGCGCCAGACCAAAACGTTCGGCATGTTCAATTACAATGATACTGGCCTCAGGAACATCGACGCCCACTTCAACAACGGTTGTGGCGACCAACAGCTGCGCCCGGCCTGTGCGGAAACCTTGCATCGCGCTGTCACGCTCAGCGGCTTTCATTTTGCCGTGCGCCAGCGCGACGCTGATGCCGGGCAGGGCATGACTTAAACTGGCGAACCGATCCTCGGCAGCGGCAATATCCAGCTGGTCCGACTCATCAACAAGCGGACAAATCCAATAGGCGCGTTTGCCATCGCCAAGTGCCCGCCGCAAACCATCAACAATGTCGTCAAGCCGCTCACCAGCGATAACACGTGTATCAATTGGCAGGCGTCCGACAGGCTTTTCGTCAAGTTGTGAATGGTCAAGATCACCATAGGCGGTCATCGCCAGACTGCGCGGGATAGGTGTTGCCGTCATCACCATGACATCAACATTACGGCCTTTCTCGCCAAGCAAAATGCGTTGCCGCACACCAAATCTGTGTTGTTCGTCAATCACCGCCACCCCCAAATCTTTAAAAATGGCGGTGTCCGACAACAGCGCATGCGTTCCCACGACCAGTGACAGCGTGCCATCGGCCATGGCTGCCAATGTGGCTTTGCGGCTGCGCTGTGTTGGCGGCGGTTCAGCCTGATTTTGCTGGCTGGCGTCCGGTTTTTGCGCGCTGGTGCGCCCCTGACCCAACAACAGGCCAACCTCTATTTGTAAGGGCTGCAACAGCGCGCTCAGGCTGGCATGATGCTGCCGCGCCAATACTTCGGTTGGCGCCAGAAGCGCTGCCTGTGCGCCAGATTCAACAGCGGTGAGCATGGCGGCGAGTGCGACCAGGGTTTTGCCCGAGCCGACGTCGCCCTGTAACATGCGAAGCATGCGTTTTGGTGCCACCTGATCGGCGGTAATTTCACTTATGGCGCGGTGTTGCGCAGCTGTCATATCAAATGCAAGCGAGTCTTTTAAAGCGCCGACTAACTTGCCGCTTGTGGTAAAACTGCGTCCAGGAGCGCTGTCACCTGCCTGTTGGCGCACCATGATCAGTGCCAGTTGATTGGCCAGCAATTCATCAAAGGCAAGCCGTGCCCGTGCCGGGCTGGTTGGCAGCAGGTCGGCTTCGGATTGCGGCGCATGGACGGCGCGCATGGCATCGGCAAAGCCGGGCCATTTCTGGGTGGATAGAATAGCCTCGGGAATCCATTCAGGCAGATCCGGCAGCCGCGTCAGCGCATCGGTGAGTGTGCGCCGCAAAATTTTCGGGGTCAGCCCGGCTGTCAACGGATAGATCGGCTCAAGCAATGGCATGCTGTCACTGTTTTCGGGGGCGACGATATGGTCAGGGTGCGCCATTTGCACACGCCCCTGAAATAAATCGACACGGCCGCTGACAATACGGCGTGCCCCGACCGGCAATTGTTTGGCGATATAGTCGCTATGCGCGTGAAAGAAAACCAGTTCCAGTTCCCCGGTCTCATTTTGACAGAACACCCGGTACGGGCGGCGCACCCCGCGTGCTGGCCGGTCATGTTTCATCACCAGAATTTCGAATGTGGCGATACTGCCATCAACAACCGCCGAAAGTGCCGGACGTTGGCGTCGGTCGGTCAGACCAATGGGCAGATGTCGCAAAACGTCAATGACATGGCTTCCGACACGCTTTTCCAAAACCGCGGCAAGTTTCGCGCCAACCCCGGACAAACTTGTCGTGGCAGCAAATAGCTGAAAAATTTCGGGTGGGCGTTTGGGATGCACAGCGTTGTTTTTCACTCCTGCTTTGGGCTGTTATGAGCGCGTATGCCCGAACCGATAGCCTAGCAAATATTTACCGGAATTGACGTTAAAAATTTCTTTCAAAGCGGATTACGGTCAAAACTGTTTTCCCGCTATATCGCTAGGCATGCTGGCCGGTTTCTGCTATGTGATGCGGCAT
>ERZ802821.1123-NODE-1123-length-14365-cov-16.9363_pt1 | contig 14365 bp, 12 predicted proteins | sample MGYA00345648_ERZ802821 | MGnify/ENA primary metagenome ERZ802821 (study PRJEB30503, sample SAMEA104212357) | marine metagenome | biome: Westerlies Biome; feature: [SRF] surface water layer (ENVO:00010504) within the epipelagic zone...; material: water... | reverse complement strand
CAATCAGCTGGGCAGAGCGACAGCTTGGGGTGCCGGTGATCGATCATTGGTGGCAGACCGAAACCGGCTGGTCAATTTGTGCCAATCCGATGGGGGTTGAACATTTGCCGGTCAAGCTGGGGTCGCCATCAGTCGCCATGCCCGGCTATATGATCGATATTCTGGATAGTGAGGGCAATGTTTTGCCGGCTGGCGAACTGGGGGCGATTTCAATTAAATTGCCATTGCCGCCATCTTGCCTTGTCACAATTTGGGGCGCGGATCAGGCATTTATTGATAAATATCTCAGCTCTTTCCCGGGCTATTATGAAACCGGTGATGCTGGATATTGTGATGCTGACGGGTATCTCTATATCATGGCGCGCACCGATGATGTGATCAATGTCGCCGGACACCGTTTGTCCACCGGCCAGCTCGAAGAAGTGCTTTCGGATCACCCGGATATCGCCGAATGCGCGGTGATTGGTGTGGCCGATCAATTAAAGGGGCAGTTGCCGGTCGGGTTGATTTGTCTGTATCCGTCAAGTCAGCGCGGCGGGCAGGATATTGTCGCCGAAGCGATTGAACTGGTGCGCAACCGTGTCGGGCGGGTGGCTGCGTTGAATCAACTGGTGATTGTCGACAGGCTGCCGAAAACGCGGTCGGGCAAGGTGCTGCGCGGCACTGTTGCCAAAATTGCCGATGGCACCACATGGACGATGCCGGCAACCATTGATGATCCGGTTATTCTGGATGAAATCACCGCCGCATTAAAAACCATTGGATATGCCGGCGGCTAGGCTCTGATCTATCTCTGGTTTTTCAAACGGGGCGATTTCTGTCTGTTTTTGATGTAAAACTGTCGAAATTGATGTAGATTGCGCAATGGTGCTGTTCATCTTAGATGCCAGCAGCGTTTCCTTATGGTCAGACGATTTGTGATACAAAACAAAGCATGTCTTTTTGAGACCAGACTTCAAAATTGGAGGATAAAATGAAAAAATCTATTGCGCTTGCAACGGCTGCAGCATTGCTTGCAGCCCCGGCAATGGCGGAAACAGTGAAAATAGGTGTTTTGCTTGGCTTTACCGGCCCGATTGAATCCCTGACGCCGGATATGGCGGCCGGGGCGGAACTGGCGATGGCAGAAGCGTCAAAGAGCGGCAAATTTATAGGTGGCTCGATGATTGAGCCGGTACGCGGGGATTCCACCTGCGTCGATGCAGCGGCAGCCACCGCAACAGCCGAGCGGCTGATCACCAGTGACAAAGTGGTTGGTATCATGGGTGCCGATTGTTCTGGCGTGACCACTGCGGTTTTGCAGAATGTCGCCACCGCCAAGGGCGTGGTGATGATCTCACCATCAGCGACATCGCCGGCACTATCGACGATTGAGGATAATGGCCTGTTTTTCCGCACATCACCATCGGACGCACGTCAGGGTCAGGTGCTGGCCCAAATCCTAAAGGAAAAAGGCGTCACCTCAGCGGCCATCAGCTATACCAATAATGACTATGGCAAGGGTCTGGCAGACAGCATCCAGAGCAATTTTGAAGCTGTTGGTGGCAAAGTCACCATCACCGCATCACATGAGGATGGCAAAGGTGATTATGGTGCAGAAGTTGGCGCGCTTGCACAGGCCGGCGGTGATGTGCTGATTGTTGCGGGTTATCTCGATCAGGGTGGTAAGGGCATTATTCAGGCATCGCTCGACGCCGGTGCTTTTGACACATTTGTCCTGCCTGATGGGATGATTGGCGACAGCCTGCCCGAATCTATCGGGGCTGATCTGAACGGGTCATATGGCACCTTGCCGGCGGCTCAGGGTAACGGTGTTGCCACCTTTGAAAAGCTGGCTGGTGAGGCCGGGTTTAAGGCCGGGCCATACGCCCCACAATCCTATGATGCAGCTGCCCTGATGATTTTGGCGATGCAAGCATCTGGCTCAACCGACAGCAACACATTCAAGACAAAAATCATGGATGTGGCGAATGCCCCGGGTGAGAAAATTAACCCTGGTGAGTTGGCTAAAGCCCTCGAAATTATTGCCGCTGGTGGTGATGTCGATTACGTCGGGGCTTCTGATGTTGAATTGATCGGCCCGGGTGAGTCAGCTGGCAGCTTCCAGGAAGTGGTTGTCAAAAACCAGAAGATTACACCTGTTCGGTTCTGGTAAAAACTGTTGATAATCGGCCCAGGCTGTGGTCTGGGCCGATTTTTCAATTCTGATTTATGTTACAGATTTCTGACCTTCATATGCATTTTGGCGGCATCCGCGCGGTTGATGGCGTTTCATTGACGCTGGCGCCAGGCAAAATTACGGGTCTGATCGGGCCAAATGGTGCCGGCAAAACGACGCTTTTTAATGTCATCGCCGGGTTGCATAAACCCACATCTGGCACGGTGCGGCTTGATGGCGAAGATATTACCGGATTGCCGCCACATGCGTTGTTTCACAGAGGCATGTTGCGCACTTTCCAAATTGCGCATGAATTTTCAACGCTGACAGTGCGTGAAAATTTGATGATGGTGCCGCCGCAGCAATCTGGTGAGCGGCTGCTTGATGTGTGGCTCCGCCCAGATAAAATCCGCGCTGAAGAGGCGGCGATTGCGGCCCGCGCTGATGACGTCATTGAATTTCTGCAAATCGAGGCTGTCGCCCATGAATTGGCTGGCAATTTATCTGGCGGCCAGAAAAAGCTGTTGGAACTGGGCCGGACGATGATGGTCGATGCCAAAATCGTGTTTCTTGACGAGGTCGGGGCCGGGGTCAATCGCACTTTGCTGAATGTGATTGGCGATGCGGTGCTGCGGTTGAACCGCGAGCGCGGCTATACCTTTTGCATGATCGAGCATGACATGGAATTTATCACCCGTTTATGTGACCCGGTGATTGTTTTGGCCGAAGGTCAGGTGCTGGCCACTGGCAGTGCCGAAAGCGTCAAAAATAATGATGCTGTGATCGAAGCCTATTTAGGCACCGGGCTGAAAAACCGTGAAAAGGCCGGCGCATGACGGCACTTGTGGGAACGGCGATGACCGGCGGCTATGGCGGCGCGGATATTCTGAAAGGCTGCACAATTGCTGTCGAAGCCGGCGAAATTGCCGTCATTGTCGGGCCAAATGGTGCCGGCAAGTCGACAGCGATGAAGGCGATGTTTGGGATGCTTGATTTGCGGGCCGGAACGGTGTTGTTGAATGGCGATGATATTTCCGATCTGCCGCCACAACAGCGGGTGCGACGCGGTATGGGATTCGTGCCGCAGACGCAGAATGTTTTCACCTCTATGACGGTTGAAGAAAATCTGCAAATGGGCGGCTTTATCCGCGGCGATGATTTTTCCGATACAATCGAAGAAATTTACCGCCTGTTTCCGGTGTTGCGGGAAAAGCGCGCGCAACCCGCCGGCGAATTATCCGGTGGCCAACGCCAGCAGGTCGCGGTGGGCCGGGCGTTGATGACACAGCCAAAAGTATTGATGCTGGACGAACCAACAGCGGGCGTGTCGCCAATTGTGATGGGTGAGTTGTTTGACCGTATCATCGATGTGGCGCAGACCGGCATTGCGATTTTGATGGTTGAACAAAATGCCAAACAGGCATTGCAAATTGCCGATCGTGGCTATGTTCTGGTGCAGGGTGAAAACCGCTATACAGACAGCGGCGCGGCGCTGCTGGCAAACCCGGATGTGCGCCGGGCCTTTTTAGGAGGCTGATGATGGAATCGGCACTAAATGCGCTGATTTTGATTGGCAATTATATTGTCGTTCCGGGGCTTGCCTATGGCTGCCAATTGGCGCTTGGCGCGCTTGGCGTGACGATGATTTATGCGGTTTTGCGGTTTTCAAATTTTGGCCATGGCGAGATTATGTCCTTTGGCACAATGCTGGTGATCTTGGCAACATTTGCCCTACAAAGTGCCGGGCTGTCGATTGCGCCATTGCCAACCGCGTTACTGGCGCTGCCGGCGGGGATTATTGGGGCGATCGGGTTATGTCTGCTGCTTGACCGCTATGTCTATAAATTTTACCGGCAACAACGCGCCAGTCCGGTGATTTACCTGATCGTTTCGATTGGCACGATGTTTATCATTGGCGGGCTTATTCGCTTTATTATCGGGCCGCAGGATCGCAATTTTGCCGATGGTGAGCGCTTTATCGTCAAGGCCAGTGCGTTTAAGGCCAATACCGGATTTTCCGAAGGGCTGGCGATTAAAACAGCCCAAGGTGTAACGGTGCTGACAACCTTTGCTGTTGTTGGGCTGGTGTTCTGGTTTTTAAATTATACGCGCACCGGCAAATCGATGCGGGCCTTTGCTGACAATGAAGATCTGGCGTTGTTGTCAGGCATTGATCCGGATCGGGTGGTGCGGATCACCTGGATTATCACGGCGGTTCTGGCCACCATTGCCGGCACGCTATACGGGCTTGATAAAAGCTATAAACCGCTGGTCTATTTACATTTGTTATTGCCGATTTTTGCCGCCGCCATTGTTGGCGGTGTCGGTAACCCGCTGGGGGCGATTGCCGGCGGTTTTGTCATCGCTTTTTCTGAACTTGCGATCACCTTTGCCTATAAAAAAGTGGCGGGCTATCTGCTTGGTGATGGGGTTTTGGGTGACGGGTTGTTACAGCTGTTATCGACGGACTATAAATTTGCCGTTTCCTTTTTGATATTGGTGGTGGTTTTGTTGGTCAAACCCACCGGTATATTTAGTGGGAAGACATTATGACAAAATCCACTAAAACGCCCGGGCTGGTAAGCCAGCAAATCGCCAGACTTTCGCCAAGCCAGCGCAACATCCTGTTATTTGCCGGCATGGGATTGCTGCTGATCATCGTCGGGGTTGTGCAAAGCTGGAATGTCGCTTTCTCGATTCTGAACATGTGTCTGATTTCCGCGATTATGGCGCTGGGCGTGAATATTCAGTGGGGCTATGCCGGGCTGTTCAATGTCGGCATTATGGGGTTTGCGGCGCTTGGCGGTTTGGCAGCTGTGGTGGTTTCGATGCCGCCGGTCGAAGCCGCTTGGGCGGCTGGTGGGCTGGGTGTTGTTGCCGGTCTGGCGATTGGCATAGTTACGCTGCTTGCCAGCATGCTGATATGGCGGCGCGGCCAAGGCTGGGGGCGCTGGCGCCATGCGGTGACTGGCGGTGTTGTCGTTGCTGGCTATGTGCTGATGCGGATGTTGATTGACCCGTCGACGATGGCGATTGAGGCGGTTGATTCGGCGCGTACAGGCTATCTTGGCGGGCTTGGTCTGCCGATTATGCTGTCTTGGGTTGTTGGCGGATTATTTGCCGCTGCTGCGGCATGGGTTGTTGGCAAAATTTCGCTTGGTCTGCGGGCTGATTATCTGGCGATTGCCACACTCGGCATTTCCGAAATCATCATTTATGTGTTGAAATTCGAAGACTGGCTGTCGCGCGGCGTGAAAAATGTGAATGGTTTGCCGCGGCCGGTTCCCTATGAAGTTGATTTGCAGAATAACAGCTGGTTTGTCGCGCTTGCAGAAGACCTGAACCTGCCGCTGGTGGATGCGTCATCATTGGTGGTGAAGATATGTTATGCGCTGCTGTTCACGGTGGTGTTGCTGGCTATTTTGTGGCTGTCGGAAACCGCCTTGCGCTCGCCATGGGGACGGATGATGCGGGCCATCCGCGATAATGAAACAGCGGCCAATGCCATGGGCAAGAATGTGACCAGACAACATCTGTTGGTGTTTGTGCTGGGCTCGGCGGTGATTGGCATTGCCGGTGCCATGCTGGTGACGCTTGATGGGCAATTTACCCCGACAAGCTATCAGCCCCTGCGTTTTACTTTTTTGATCTGGGTGATGGTGATTGCCGGCGGGTCGGGTAACAATTGGGGGGCGGTGCTGGGTGGATTTCTGATCTGGTTTTTCTGGATTGAGGCAGAACCGATCGGGTTGTGGTTTATCGATGTGCTGACATCCGGATTGCCGCCGGGTCATTGGCTGCGCCTGCATTTGCTGGAAAGTGCGGCACATACAAGGTTAATGACAATGGGTGTCATTCTGTTGCTTGTGCTGCGGTTTTCACCGCGTGGATTGATCCCGGAAGCGCGCCGTTAACCCGCTAACCCGCCGCTAACATCCTGTGAAAAACCGTTGCTTTTTCCCAACGACTTGCCCTACACATGAAGGATTGTTTTGCTTCCCTGACGAGACCAGCATGTTAGAAAAATTTCAGCCTGCCAAAGCCGACCCGATTCTGGGGCTCGGCAAATTATATCAAGCCGATCCGCGTGACGGTAAAATTGACCTTGGCGTTGGTGTGTATAAAGACGCCAGCGGCAACACGCCGATTGTGCGTGCGGTGAAACAGGCCGAAGTGATGCTGCACGCGTCGCAGACCTCAAAAACCTATGTGGCACTGGCCGGATCAGAGCTGTTTCGTGATGAGATGCGGAAATTGGTGCTTGGCGATGCGGTTGCCGTCGAACGGGTGGCAACTTTGCAAACGCCGGGCGGCACCGGCGCCATCCGGCAGGTGTTTGAAACCATGAAAAAACTGAACCCGGATGGCACCATCTGGATCAGCGATCCGAGCTGGCCGTCACATATGGCGATGGCCACACATATGGGGTTTAAGACCCGTGGCTATCCGTATTTTGACGCCGCCACAAAGATGGTTGATACAGCGGCAATGATGCAGTCATTTGAAGATCTGCAAGCGGGTGATCTGTTGCTGTTGCATGGCTGTTGTCACAACCCGACAGGCGCCAATCTGGATATGGAAACATGGCGCGCGATCACTGATCTGGTGATTGAAAAAGGCGTCGTGCCGTTTGTCGATATCGCCTATCAGGGATTTGGTGATGGTTTGGATGAGGATGCAGCGCCATTGCGCTATATGGCGTCAAAGGTGCCCGAAATGTGCATCGCCGCATCCTGCTCGAAAAATTTTGGACTGTATCGTGACCGGGTCGGGGTGGCGATGATGATTGCGAAAGACGCACAGACAGCCGAAATTGCCCAGGGTAATCTGGCGATATTAAACCGGCTGAATTATTCGTTTGCACCGGATCATGGCGCGGCTGTTGTTGGGTTGATATTATCAACGCCTGAATTGCGTGCCGACTGGCTCGATGAATTGACCGAAATGCGTCATACCATGCTGAAAACCCGAACCGATCTGGCAGATGCGCTGCGCCAGCAATGCAACTCCGACGATTTTGATTTCATCGCGCATCACCGCGGTATGTTCTCGCGGCTCGGGCTGAGTCCGCAGCAGGTTGATGCGTTGCGCGATGAGCATGCGATGTATGTCGTTGGTGATAGCCGTATCAATATAGCCGGTTTGTCTGGCGGACGGCATCAGCCATTCGCCGCCGCCGTTGCGCAGGTCATTGGCCTGTCGTGATAAGCTGTGCATAAAAAGCTGGTCGTAACCAGCTGGGGTCAGCCTCTTGTCGGTTTGCCGGCGGCGTAGCATTCCCGAATATGTCAGCTAGATGAGGGGTCAGATGACGCAGCAACAGGCAACAGGTGGAAGCCTGTTAATGGATTGTTTGATTGGTCTTGGTGCCTATAAGGGGTTTGGCGTGCCCGGCGAATCCTATCTGGCGGTGCTGGATGCGATGTATGACCGGGCGGATAAATTCGAGCTGATTTTGTGCCGGCATGAGGGCGGCGCTGCCTATATGGCCGAGGCATGGGGCAAACTGACCGGCACGCCCGGCATCTGTTTTGTGACACGTGGGCCGGGTGCCACAAATGCCTCGATTGGCATCCATACAGCCATGCAGAATTCATCACCCATGCTGGTATTTGTTGGGCAGGTTGGTACCGATATGCGCGGCCGTGAGGCTTTTCAGGAAATCGATTACACGCATTATTTCGGCAAAGTTGCGAAATGGGTGTGTGAGATTGATGACGCCGATCGCATTCCCGAACTGATAGCACGGGCATGGACAACCGCGCTCAGCGGGCGACCCGGGCCGGTGATTGTCGCGCTGCCGGAAAACATGTTGCGGGCGGCAAGCGCGCGTCCGCCATGCGGGCCGGTAAAGGTGCCGGAACCGGCGCTGTCATCAGCGCAAATAACGCAATTGCAGGACTATCTGTGCGCCGCGCAGCGGCCGGTGGTTCTCTATGGTGGCAGTGGCTGGACAGCGACTGCCGCGCGTCAGCTCGAAACCTTTGCGGCGGCCAATGATGTGCCGCTTGTTGCGGCGTTCAGATATCATGATATTTGTGATAATCACCATCCCTGCTTTGTTGGTGACGCTGGTGTGGGCATGCTTGGCTATATCAAAACCCTGCTGCGCGACGCTGACATGATTGTTGCCCTAAATATCCGGTTTGGGGAAATGACCACTGACGGTTATGATTTGTTTGATCTGCCGAAAATGGCGGCGACGCTGATCCATAGCAATGCATCAGATGCCGAGCTTGGCAAAATCTATATCGCTGATCTGCCGTTGCAGGCTGGCCCGAACGCCATGGCCGAGGCGTTGGCGGGGATTAGGCTTGCGCAGAATGCCGGCCGGAAAGCTTGGTGCGGTGTGGCGAAAGCTGCCTATGACGACAGTTTTACCGTCGCCGCACAGCCCGGCGCGCTTGATATGGGGGCGGTGCTGGCGCATCTGCGCGATGTGCTGCCGGATAATGCCATTGTCACCAATGGGGCCGGCAATTTTGCCACATGGCCAAGCAAATTCATAAAATATGGCAAAGACATGCGGCTTTTAGCGCCGCAGAGTGGCGCAATGGGCTATGGGCTGCCAGCGGCATTGGCGGCAAAGGCCCATGATGCTGACAGATTTGTCTTATGTTTCGCCGGTGATGGTGATTTTCAGATGAATTGCGCCGAACTTGGCACCGGCATGCAGGCTGGTTTATACCCGATTGTGCTGATTGTGAATAATGGCAGCTATGGCACCATCCGTATGCATCAGGAACGAAACTACCCGCACCGGGTGTCGGGAACCGAGCTGCAGAACCCGGATTTTGCCGGGCTTGCCAGATCCTATGGGTTTTATGGCGAAACGGTCGAGACAACCGATCAGTTCGCCGCTGCGTTTGAGCGGGCGATGCAGTCGAAAACGGGTGCTGTCCTTAATTTAATTGTGGCAACCGAGGCGATAACACCGCGCCTGAGCATTGATGATTTGCGCAACGCCGGCGCCTAGCGGCATGCGATTAAGGGCAATAAGCGCGACATGGGAGGCAGCAAAATGGATTTCGATTTTGACGCGGTAATTGACCGGGTTGGCACATATTCGTCAAAATGGGACACCATGCAGGCGAAATACGGGGTGTCGCCAGACACCGGTATCGCGATGTGGGTGGCAGATATGGATTTTCCGCCACCGCCGGCGGTAAATGAAGTTGTGCAGCAAGCCGCGCTGCATGGGGTGCATGGGTATTTTGGCGATGATACCGATTACCGGCAGGCGCTGATCGGCTGGATGCAGCGGCGGCATGACTGGCATGTTGAGCCGGACTGGATCATCAATGCACATGGGCTGTGTAATGCCATTGGTATATGCCTGCAGGCGTTTAGCGCGGTTGGTGACGGGGTGATCATTTTCAGCCCGGTCTATCACGCCTTTGCCCGGATTATCAAAGCGAATGACCGTCAATTGGTTGAGTCACCGCTGGTCGAGCGTGACGGGCGCTATCATATGGATCTGGCCAAACTGGAAACAATGCTGACAGGCAATGAGAAAATTCTGCTGTTCTGTTCGCCGCATAACCCCGGTGGCCGGGTCTGGGACAAGCAGGAGCTGGCAGAGCTTGCCGGTTTCTGTGAAAAGCATGATTTATTGCTGGTAAGTGATGAAGTGCATAATGATCTGGTTTTTGCCCCCGCCAAACATACGGTTTTGGCAAAAGCGGTGCCGGATATCAGCCACCGTCTGGTGACGCTTGTTGCCACCACCAAAACCTTCAATCTGGCCGGCACGATGATCGGCAGCATGGTCACAGCCAACGCCGAGCTGCGGCGGAAAATTGTCAGGGTTGCCGCCGCCTATGGCACCTCATTTAACCGGCTTGGCATGATGATGACGCAAACCGCATGGCGTACCGGTGATGCGTGGTTGCAGGCGCTTTTGCTGTATTTGGCAGAAAACCGGCGCATTTTTGAAGACGGCGTTAACCAGATTGCCGGGGTCAAAGCGATGTCGATTGATGCCACCTATCTGTGCTGGGTCAATTTTGCTGATACCGGCATGTCGAGCGACGAGTTTATCCGGCGGGTCGAGGCGGGGGCGCAAATCGCCGCCAATCATGGCGCCACATTCGGCACCGGCGGGGCGTCATTTTTGCGCTTTAACATCGCCTGTCGGCGGGCGCATGTTCATGATGCGGTGGCGCGGTTGCAAGACGCCTTTTCTGATCTTCAATAATGCCACCCATAATGCAATTTTTTGCCCGGCCGGAGTTGAGTGAATGATGTCGATGCTGACCCATATCTTTGTGCGACGTTATGCGCATCATCATGCCTTGTTGATTGTTTTTCTGTCATCGGCAATCTGGGGCGTATTGTGGGTGCCGATGCGCTATGCCGAATCCTTTGGCATCAGCGGGCTGTGGGTGGTGACCCTGTTCCATCTGTTGCCAGCCATCGCGATCTTGCCGTTTATTGCCCGCGCCTATATCGCTGACCGCCAGCATCGGCTGGTGTCATTCATTGCTGGCGGGCTGATGGGCATCGGCTTTGTGCTATACGGTCTTGGCCTTGTGGTCGCATCAGTCACCAAAACCACGGTGTTATTTTATCTCACCCCGGTATGGGCGACGTTATTTGCCCATGTGGCGCTGTCTGAACGTGTCGGGCTGGGACGCTGGCTGGCGATTGCTGGCGGGTTGCTGGGATGTTTACTGGTGATGCGCGTCAACCCGCTTTCCTTTGACTATGATAAGGCCGATCTTCTGGGGCTGGCGGCGGGTATGGCCTGGGCCTTGGGCTCGGTGGTGATCCGGCGCTTTCCAAATGCCGATTTTCTGCATATCACGTTTATGCAATATTCTGTTGGCGGGCTGTTGGCTGGCACGGCGGCCTTTGTGATGGGTGACATGTTTTCGGAAACGCATCGCTTGATTGCGGTCTTGCCAGTTGCGTTTTTGGCCTCGACGGTGGTGTTTTTGCCCCCGGTATTATTGATTTTTCGGATTATGCAATATGTATCACCGGGGCTGGTTGGCATTTTGATGTTGTCCGAGGTACTGGTTGCGGCATTGTCATCCTGGTTGTTTTTGCAGGAGGCCTTAACCCTGTCGCAATGGGCCGGCGTGCTGGCGATTTTGGGAACCGGGGTGTTTGTCGGTCTGACCGAAAAAGCGGCAGAATCCTGATCAGCCCGGGCTCTTTTCAAGCGCCGTCTCAATTGCCGCGATGCGGGCATCAAAACTATCAAGATCAAGCAATGACAGCCCGAGCCCGCCAAGCTCTTGCTGCCGGTTGATGGTGCCGCGGGTCATCTCGGCGGCGATGCCAAGATCAGTCAGGGTTTTGGCGACTTCCCGCATTTCTGCGGCACGGCGGATGCCATGCGTGGTCATCCGTTCGGCATTGTAGCGCGCCTGATCTTTCCAGCCCATATCGGTTTGTGACGCGTCCAGCGAATGCGCGACCTCGTCAGCAACGCCCGCCCGTGCGGCTGCCAGAAAACACTCAGCAGTCAGCGCTTCGATTCCCTTGACCAAAACCGAGCGCAGCATTTTGATTGTCGAGGCGCGCCCCACCGGCCCGGGCACCAGCGTCGGGGTCATCTCCAGCGCCTGCAATGCGGTCATGGCGGCATCACAGTGATCGCCGCAAATCAGCATCGGCGTTTGGTGATAATGCGGCGTTATGGTTGCCATCACCGCGATATCGACATAGCGCCCGCCAGCGGCCTCTATCACCGCTGCCGATTTTTGTTTTGTTGTCGGCGCACAGCTGTTCAGATCAAAGAAAAATGCCCCCGGCTTTAACCCCGGCGCGACTGATGACGCGGCGTCAAATGCCTGATCGGCGGTGACCGTGCTGAAAATCAGATCGGCGTCGCTGACAGCGCTGGCCGCATCGGCGGCGCTCTCAACGCCCAGCTTGTGCATCGCGGCAAGAATAGCGGCTTGCGTCTGCGGCTGTGTCTGTTTGATATCAAAGCTACGAACGCCGGCACGCTTCCAGCCGATACACAGTGATGCGCCAGCCTCACCAAAACCAATAACAGTGATCGACGGTGTGTTGGCGATCATCACAGCCTCCCTAAACAAAACATGGCATGATCAGGCTAACAGGAATTGCCTGCCTGCCAAGTAAAACAACGCTGTCTGGCGCAACGCAAACCCGGCCTAATGTTGAGTGGCGTTATTTCTTTTGGCGTCTGGCCAAAAATTCACCAACAGCGATGACGAAAACAGCCCCCACGGTTGCCGCAATGGTGGGGTCAGCAACAGTTGGCGCAAAATTATAATTAGTGAAAAGCTTGTCATTGACAATCAGGTCACCACCAAGCCAGCCTAACAGACCGGCACCGGCGGTGATGATCAGCGGAAAGCGCTCCATCAATCGTAAAATCAGCGCGCTTCCGCCAATAATGATCGGGACGCTCAACACTAAACCGAAGACGACAAGGCCAATATCACCTTTTGCGGCAGCGGTGATGGCCAATGCGTTATCGAGGCTCATCACAAAATCGGCAATAATGATGGTGCGGATGGCGGTCAGCAAATTACTGCTCTGATCAATCTTGCCATCAAGGCTATGCGAGTCGGCTTCGGTGAGTAACTTCACGCCAATCCAGATCAGCAGAACACCGCCAATCAATCGCAAGCCGGGTATTTCCATCAGGGAGGTGGCAAAGAAAACCAGAATGACGCGCAAAATAATGGCACCGGCAGTGCCCCATAAAATACCAGCCCGTTTCTGGTGTTTTGGCAGATTTCGACAGGCCAAGGCGATAATGATGGCATTGTCGCCACCCAAAACAATATCAATCGCAACAATTTGCAGAACGGCGATAACCCAGGCGTCGCTGAACAGTTCCATTAATTATGCCCCTTAATGATATCCCGTGCGTCAGACATGCGTACTTAAAATACATGCGTGCTTAAATTAATCTTGCTGCGCGTGTTGATAGCTGATTGTTGGAGGTGCTTAAAGGCAAAAATGAAACCGCTTGCATTTTCTTATTGATAATGATAATCATTCGCAACTAGAAGCGATTTCTTTTTATTTTTGTCTGAATTTTCTTTTTTCGGCACCGGCCACCCTATATCTTGGTAAGGCTGTGGGCGGATTTAAATGCGGCACAACAGCCGGGCAGGAGTGAGTGAAAAAATGCGCGTAACTGGCATTGAAAATGGCTTTAGAAATCGCTTGAGAAATAGCTTCGCGAATAGTCCCGTGATTTTGCGCTGGCTGATGGCTGGCTGTGTTGCTGTGTGTTTGTGGTTGCCGGTTCAGGCATTCGCCGCCGGTACCATCAATATTTATTCGCATCGACAGCAGATTCTTACTAAACCATTTCTGGATGAATTTACCAAGACCACCGGCATTCAGACGAAAGTTGTCTATGCGTCGAAAGGTCTGGCACAGCGGCTGCAAGCGGAAGGCGCCGCCAGCCCGGCAGATGTGATCTTGACCGTGGATATTGCGCGGCTGGCCGAATATGCAAATCTTGATTTGCTCGCGCCAGTTGAATCGGCTGTTTTAACAGCCAATATTCCGGCGCATTTACGCGCCTCGGACAACCGCTGGTTTGGCCTGTCTGAACGGGCGCGTATCGTTGTGACCGCGCGTGACCGGGTGCCGGCTGATGCCATTCAACGTATCGAAGATCTGGCCGATGCCGAGTGGCAGCAGCGGATTTGCACGCGCCCCGGCAGCCATGTTTATAACCGCGCGTTGATGGCGTCGATGATTGCCGCGCATGGGGCCGAGGCGGCGCAGAGCTGGGCGGAAAAGCTTGTCGCCAATCTGGCGCGCAAACCGCAAGGCAATGACCGGGCGCAGGCAAAAGCTATTTTTCAGGGCATTTGCGATGTCGCCATCATGAACAGCTATTATTATGGCAATATGAAATTTAATGATGATGCCGAACAACGCAGTTGGGCAGATGCCATTCGGCTGGTTTTTACCAATCAGGCTGATCGCGGCAATCACATCAATATTTCCGGTGGCGGTGTTGCCAAACATAGCCGGAATAAACAACAGGCTGTTGCGTTTCTGGAATTTTTAACGGGCGAGGTGGCGCAGCAACTCTATGGCACGGTGAATTACGAATATCCGGTCAATCCGGCCGTGGCACCCCCGGCAGAGCTTGCCAGCTGGGGGCCGTTTAAGCGGGACAAGCTGCCAATCGAGCGGCTTGCCGAGCTGGCGCCGCAAGCGCAAATGATCATAGACCGCGTCGGATGGTAGCAACAT
>ERZ802821.1121-NODE-1121-length-14391-cov-14.6719_pt1 | contig 14391 bp, 15 predicted proteins | sample MGYA00345648_ERZ802821 | MGnify/ENA primary metagenome ERZ802821 (study PRJEB30503, sample SAMEA104212357) | marine metagenome | biome: Westerlies Biome; feature: [SRF] surface water layer (ENVO:00010504) within the epipelagic zone...; material: water... | reverse complement strand
TGGCTAGACGAGTTTGAGCTCAATGCTATACCACTTCTCATTGCCAGAGCAGGGTGGTCAAGTGAGCTAGGCTATGAAATCTACCTTCGTGATGGTAGCCGTGGAAATGAGCTGTGGGATCACATTATGAAAATTGGAGAGCCTATGGGCTTAATACCTGGACATACCTCAACGATTAGAAGAATTGAAGGTGGAATGCTCTCATACCAGGCAGATATGGATTGCACTGTTAATCCTTTTGAACTTGGAATGGGCAGGCTCGTTGATCTTGAAATGGATGCAGATTATATTGGCAAAGAAGCCCTGAAAAAAATCAAACTAGCGGGAGTTAAGAGAAGCCAAGTTGGGCTTGAAATATCATGCCCTCCTCTTGAGCATCCCAATACAACCTATTGGCCAATAATGTCTGGTTCAAAAAAAGTGGGCTATGTAACTTCTGCAGTGTACACGCCGAGGCTTGACAAAAATATTGCGCTTGCTATTATGGATATTGAATTTTCTGCTTTGGATACAACTGGAGAGGTTAAAACACCTGAGGGCAATTATCCCGTCAAGGTAGTACAAAAACCATTCTATGACCCTAAGAAAAAAATTGCTTCTAAATCATAAACTTTCATTATTAATCCTGGAGAACATGAATGTCAGAACTGTCAGTTGATTTAACCTGGAATAGAAAAGAATCTGAACTCTTACCTGGAAAATTTTCTAGTGAGCATGAAGTAAGTTATAACGAAAATTTTAAAGTGACTGCAGATACTGCTCCTGACTGGGGAGGCTCTGCAAGTAATACAAACCCTGAGCAAGCACTCGCAGCATCACTAAGCAGCTGTCACATGATGACATTTTTAGCGCTTGCAGCAAAAACAAAGTGGCCAGTATCTTCATACAAAGATCATGCTGTAGGACACTTGGGCAAAAATAGTAAAAAACAAATGGTAGTTAATCGTATTGACTTAAATCCAGCAGTCTCTTTTGATGCCGGGTTTGAAGTGAGCAGCGAAGAACTAGATAAAATGCATGATAGAGCTCATAGGTATTGCTTTATTGCCAATACATTAGACTCAGAGGTAGAAGTCAACATTAACATTTAACAAGCTAGCGATCTGATTCTGCTAATATGTAGCTTAAATTATGAGCATCAGTAAAAACAATAATTCAGATATAGCGATTTTGCTTAAAGATACTCCTGCTGATGGAGTTCTTCGATTGACGCTCAATGACTCAAAAAGAAGAAACGCGCTATCCGAAGAAATGATGCTTTCAATCAGCTCTTCTCTTAAGAAAGCCTCCAGAAATAAAGATGTAAAGGTCATTGTCATTTCAGCGAACGGTCCTGCTTTCTGTTCAGGACATGACTTGAAGCAAATGTCAGCAGGCAGGCAAAATGATGATGATGGGGAATCATACTTTACAAAGGTGTTTGCATCTTGCTCTGCCCTCATGCAGCAAATTGTTAACCATCCAAAGCCTGTTATTGCTGAGGTATCAGGGGTTGCTGCTGCAGCTGGCTGTCAACTAGTTGCATGCTGCGATCTTGCAATCGCTGCGGATTCTGCCCGATTTGTCACTCCTGGGGTAAATATTGGCCTATTTTGTTCAACCCCGATGGTTGCCCTTTCAAGAAATGTGCCTAACAAGGCAGCGATGGAAATGCTGCTTACAGGAGAAATGATTGACTCAAAGAAAGCGGAGAAGATTGGACTGGTTAATCGCGTTGTTGCAGATGATGCATTAGACCAAGAAACGATAGAGTTGGCAAGCCTTATCGCATCAAAATCAAGCATGGTTCTAGAGACGGGCAAAAAGGCTTTCTACAGCCAAAAGGAAATGCCTCTTCCTGAGGCTTATGAGTTTGCCTCAAAAGTTATGGTTGATAACATGCTCAAACAAGATGCCAAGGAGGGCATAAATGCCTTTATTGAAAAACGACAGCCAGAATGGAAAGATAAGTAGTCCCCAGCATGAGCAATCCATATAACACTGATTTAAATCGCAACTCGGCCAATTACCAACCACTCACCCCTCTTAGCTTTCTTGAAAGGGCAGCAGACGTCTATCCTGAGCATACCGCCATTATTCATGGGTCCATAAAACGAAGCTATCTTGAATTTTATAAGCGCTCCCTGAGACTAGCATCAGCATTATCGAAACAGGGCATTGTTAGAGGGGACACTGTTTCAGTTATTTTGCCAAACACTCCTGCTATGCTTGAGTCTCATTACGGGATTCCAATGTGTGGCGCCGTTCTTCACAGCATTAACACGCGTCTAGACCCTGAGACAATTGCCTATCAGTTAGACCATTCTAATTCTAAAGCTCTTATTATCGATCGTGAGTTTCTAAAGACTGCTAAGTCTTCACTCAAGATAGCAAAGGCTAGCCCAATACTGATTGACTATAATGATAGCGAATACCCAATAAGCGACTCGCTGCCTAATGCAACTGAGTATGAATCCTTTTTGTTAGAGGGCGATGATAACTATGAGTGGATTAAGCCTGAAGATGAGTGGGATGCCATTTCACTTAATTACACCTCAGGAACAACGGGCAATCCTAAGGGTGTTGTTTCTCACCATAGAGGTGCATACCTTCTTGCTCAAGGCAACGCCATGATAGCCTCGATCAATAAACATTCTGTCTACCTCTGGACGCTTCCCATGTTTCACTGCAATGGCTGGTGTTTTCCATGGACCATGTCAGCCATTATTGGAACACACGTTTGTTTGAGGCAAGTTCGAGCTGCGCCAATCTGGGAGTCTCTCAATAAGAATAAGGTTACCCATTTATGCGGCGCGCCCATAGTCATGTCAACCATTCTGTCAGCCAGTGATAGTGAAAAAAAATTACTAGAAAATACTGTTGAGTTTTTTACTGCCGCAGCCCCACCACCGGAATCAGTTCTAACCAGCATGAAAGCTGCAGGATTTAATATTACCCATTTATATGGCCTATCAGAAACCTATGGTCCAGCTGTAGTCAATGAATGGCATCAAGACTGGAATCAGCTCAATGAAAATGATCAGGCGTCCCTGAAGGCAAGGCAAGGTGTTCGTTACTTACCACTTGAGTCTTTAGATGTTATGAATCCTGAGACCATGCAGCCCGTGCCTCGTGATGGCAAGACAATTGGTGAAGTTATGTTTAGGGGCAATGTGGTCATGAAGGGCTATCTAAAAAATAAGTCGGCTACTGAAGAGTCCTTTAAGGGTGGGTGGTTTCACTCTGGAGACCTTGGAGTCATTCATGAAGATGGCTATATTCAATTAAAAGATAGATCAAAAGATATTATTATTTCTGGTGGTGAGAATATATCCTCAATAGAAATTGAAGAGGTTTTATATAAGCATCCAGCTGTTGAGGCAGTAGCAGTAGTTGCCATGCCAGACGAAAAATGGGGTGAATCGCCTTGTGCTTTTGTTCAAATCAAAGAACACTCTGAAGCTAGTGAAGATGAATTAAGCCAATGGTGCAGAGATAATATGGCCTCCTTCAAAATCCCTCGCAAATTTATTTTTGACAACATTCCAAAAACATCGACCGGAAAAGTTCAAAAATTTATACTCAGGGAACTGGCAATAAAAAAGCGGCCCTAATAAGACCGCTTAATCCCATAAAAATGGTGCCGACACACGGACTCGAACCGCGGACCTACTGATTACAAATCAGTTGCACTACCAACTGTGCTATGTCGGCTTAGAGCGAAATTATACAGTAAAGGATTTTTTTTCAGCAATATTTTATTTGCCTTAAAAGAGGTTTATTTTTTACGCTGCTTGAGCCCTATTCGAATGCCTATAATTCCTAGGACTAGTGCCATTAAAAACCACTGAATAGCATAGCCAATGTGCTTTTCTATGCTGCCAGTATAAGGCTCCCATTTCCTAATGAATCCATCTGCTGAGGACGAATCTAACAATCCAATGACACCAACAAAACTGATACTTGAAATCTCTTCAATGACATCAAAATCAATTGCTTGAATTAATACTGGAAACTGGTCACTTATATCACTAGCCTTAAGCTCAATTCGCTTAATGGGCCTTGAAACTTGAACTTTAATTTCCCTTGCAGTAGCTTCAACATCAATATCAGCTAGCTTATCTCTCCTCCCATTCCAGGGAATAAAGCCGCGATTAATCATAACAGCCTTTGATTGGCCAGTTAATACGAAAGGAGTTAGCACATAATAACCAGAAGCTTGATCAACAATCTGATTGTCGTAGATAAACTGCTTACCCCTAATATAGCTCCCCTGAAGTCGAACCTCATAATACTCTTTATCCAAGAGTCTGTCCTCATTCACTATAAGCTCAATAGTGCCTGTATTCGCTTTTTGAATTGAAGCCTCAATTGTGCGCTTTTGGTCAGCGCGATCTAGCTGCCAAAATCCTAATGAAATTAAAAAAGCGATCGTCGCAATTATAAGAACTGAGGGAACTAAAAGCCGATAACTCATTATTGGGTAGGTAAAAGGTTAAAACCATTTGGCTCAATCCAGCCAAGGAATCCGGCTAACAATAAGAACGCAAAAAGAAGCACTGATAGAATGATTCTCATTCTTAGCGCTTTAAACATTCTATCCGAACCTGCCTTGCCGCCTCTTAAAAGACCAATAACGGCTGAGCCTAAAAAAACAAATATTAACGCTAGTATAGCAATAACAAATAAATTCATAATTTTCCTTAAGTCATTGAAAAAAAAGACCCCTTAGAAGGGGCCTTTGTCATAACCTCTATTTAAGTATTATATCCAGTAAACAAAAATAAATAATCCAAGCCAAACCACGTCCACGAAGTGCCAATACCAAGCAACGCCTTCAAACGCAAAATGATTTTCTAAGTTAAAGTGGCCTTTCTGAATTCGATAAAGGATCACTGTCAACATAATCACGCCAATCGTCACATGAAACCCGTGAAATCCAGTCAGTAAGTAAAATGTAGAACCATAAATACCCGAGGTTAGCTTGAGTCCATCATGGTATGCGTGCCCATACTCCGTGATCTGGAACCCCAAGAATACAACTCCCAAGGCAATTGTTGCAAGCATCCAGCCCATTAGCGCGTCTCTATGTCCTGCTCTTAGTGCATGATGGGCGTATGTAAGCGTTACACCTGACGTCAACAAAAGACCGGTGTTTAATGCTGGAAGCCCCCATGTATCAACTAGTTTGAAGTTAGTAGAGAAAGCTACTCCATTTTGTCCAGCCTCTCCAGGCGTAGAAATTAAAGGCCAGGTTGCTTTAAAGCCCTCCCAAAGTTCGGGCGTGAACATGTTGTTATCTGCGCCACCAAGCCAGGGAACACTCAGAACCCTAGCGTAGAGCAAAGCACCAAAAAAGGCCGCGAAAAACATGACCTCTGAAAAGATAAACCAGCTCATTCCCCATCTAAATGATTTATCCACCTGAGAGTTGTACATACCTCCTACACTCTCAGCCACTACTGTTCCAAGCCAACCAAACATCATAAATGCAATGATTGCAAAGCCCAAAACCATGACTGGCCATCCCCAGCTCACGTCATGCATTTGATTTGCAAAACCAATAAATAGCGTTGAAATACCAATTGATCCTATGATTGGCCAGTATGTTCCATGTGGGACATAATATTTTTCGTTGCTCATCTCTACTCCCTTTTTTTAACTATCTAACTTATAAAAATTATACGACAGACTCACGTCCTTAATCCATTCTTCCATCTCCGGCTCAACCACGAACCGAAGCGCCATTTCTACTTCCTCTCCAGGCTGAAACTCTTGCTTCACAAAACAAAAGCACTCTAATTTTTTAAAATGAAGCGCTGCGTCTGTTGGCGCTACACTCGGTATTGCTTGACCAATGATTACCTCATCAGTCGTATTTTTTGCAATATAACTGGTGTTATAAAACTTACCAGGCACAACCTCCATTGAGCTCACTTTAGGAGAAAACTGAACTGGAAACCCAGAACTCGTTGCTGCAAAAAAACTCACACTCACCAAGCGCTCTTCATCCACTAGGTACTCTTGCTCTGTTTCCACAGTACCCGTCTTACCGTTAAAACCTGTAATATCACACAACACATCATATATTGGCACCATTGCATACGCAAAAAAGAACATTAATACCGGCACCGATACAAGCTTTATCCAAAAGCTCTTTTTAATCTTTTTTCTCTCCATATTAGCTGTTAAGCACTATGGTGGCTGCATATAATCCTATCGCTACTAAGGCAACAATAAGCGCCGTTCTGCCTACGCCTTTTCCCTTATTTGCCATTAGCTATGCTGAGACTCAGCCAAAATTTCAGCTCTTGTTGGTGGCTCATCAAAGGTGTGATAAGCAACTGGGGCAGCCAAGGTCCACTCTAGTCCCTTTGCACTTCCCCATGGTCTCGCCTCAGCTGGCTTGCCATTTCGGATACAGTCAACAAGAATGTAGGTAAATAAAATAAATGAAAGACCAAAGGCAAATGAACCAATTGATGATATTAGGTTAAAGTCAGCAAATTGCAAGGCATAGTCAGGAATACGACGTGGCATACCCGCCAGCCCAATAAAGTGCTGAGGGAAAAACGTTACGTTAACTGAAATCATTGCAAGCCAAAAATGGATTTTTGCTAACCTCTCGTTGTACATTTTTCCAGTCCACTTAGGCAGCCAGTAGAACACAGCTGCAATAATTCCCCATAAGGCTCCCGTTACAAGAACATAGTGGAAATGTGCAACAACAAAATAAGTATCGTGGTACTGAATATCGGCAGGAGCTATTCCTAGCATTAGCCCTGAGAAGCCTCCAATTGTAAACAAGAACACAAAAGACAACGCCCATAGCATTGGGGTTTCAAATGTCATTGAGCCCTTCCACATCGTTGCAACCCAGTTAAATACTTTCACTCCTGTAGGCACCGCAATGAGCATCGTTGCGTACATAAAGTAAAGCTCGCCTGCGACTGGCATTCCAGTCAGGAACATATGGTGAGCCCATACAATATATGACAAGAATGCAATTGATGCCGTTGCATAAACCATAGACGAATAACCAAAAAGCGGCTTTCTTGCAAAGGTCGGAATAATATGAGAAATAATACCAAAAGCCGGCAAAATCATAATGTATACCTCTGGATGCCCAAAGAACCAGAAGATATGCTGAAACATGACCGGGTCTCCACCGCCTGCTGCATCAAAGAACGCCGTTCCAAAATTACGATCTGTAAGCATCATGGTTACAGCTCCAGCCAAAACTGGCATTGCACCAATTAATAAGAATGAGGTAATGAGCCAAGTCCAAACAAAAAGAGGCATATCCATTAGTCTCATTTCAGGCGCCTTCATATTAAGAACTGTTGCAATAATATTAATCGCACCCATGATTGATGAGAAGCCAAGTAAGTGAATTGCAAAGATAAAGAAGTCGGTTGAATCTGGTGCAAATGTTGTTGAGAGCGGCGCATAAAAAGTCCACCCAAAAGCAGGTGCTCCGCCTTCCATAAAAAATGTACTTAATAGAATCGTACCAGCGAAAGGTAATATCCAAAAGCTCCAATTATTCATTCTTGGAAGCGCCATATCAGGAGCTCCCACCATCATAGGAATAAGCCAGTTTGCCAAGCCTACAAAGGCGGGCATAATAGCACCAAAAACCATGATTAGACCATGCATCGTTGTTAACTGGTTGTAGAACTGAGGTTCAAACAATTGCAGTCCAGGCTGTAATAGCTCGGAACGAATGCCCATAGCAAACGCACCGCCCACTAGGAGCATTGCAAAAGAAAACCACAGATAAAGCGTTCCAATATCCTTATGGTTAGTTGTTTTAACCCATCTTAGGAGTCCTTTTTCAGGGCCATGATGGTGATCGTCGTGTGCTGCTGCCGCTGTAGTTGAGCTCATGTATTTCTCCTTAAATTAACGTGCAGATGTAACATCTGATGGTTGAACAACTGATCCATTGTTGCCAAAAGATCTTCTTTCGTAGGTAATTACCGATGCAATATCTGTGTCACTAAGCATCTTGAATGCTGGCATACCCCTTAAGCCATTTAAAACCATTCCTATCTGATAATCTGCAGGGCCGTTTGTAACTTCAGAGCCTATCATTGCTGGGAATACTCCCGGAATACCTGAGCCATCTTTTTGGTGACAGCCAGAACAGTTAGCGTTGTATACTTCTTCGCCCCTAGCAACCAAATCAGCCTCTGTCCACTCTTTGGTAGCACTAGCCAATTCGGCAACCTTTTCTGCTTGTTTACTCTCAACCCATGCTGCATAATCAGCTTTAGAAACAACGTCTACAACAATTGGCATAAACCCGTGGTCTTTTCCACAAAGCTCAGCACATTGTCCTCTGTAGGTGCCAATTTCATTAGGTTTTGCCCATGCATCATTGATAAAGCCAGGGTTTGCATCTTGCTTCACACCAAATGCTGGAACCCACCAATTGTGGATTACATCATTTGAAGTAATTAGAAATCTAACTGTTGTGTCAACTGGAAGCACAAGGTGATTATCAACAGAACGCAGGTAGTCACTTTCATTGTGAACCGCTTCACGCTCTTCAGGTGATGCCTTAATTACATCTCTTGATGATTGCGCAAGGTTTGAAACAAAACTGATCCCTTCTTCAGGGTAATCATATTGCCATTTCCATTGAATTCCAGTCACTTTGACAGTCATATCTGCCTTATCTAAAACTTCAATATCAACCAAAGTTTTTGAAGCCGGTATTGCCATAGCAATTAGGATTAAAATTGGGATTCCTGTCCAAATAAACTCTACTGTTGTGCTTTCATGAAAATTAGCAGCTTTAGCGCCCTTGGATTTTCTATGCGCTACTATTGAATAAAACATTGCGCCGAAAACTACAACTCCAATAGCCACACAAACCCAGAATGCCATCATATGAAGCCAGTAGATGTCCTGGCTGATGTCAGTAATGCCCTTAGTCATGTTGAGTGTGTACTCTGCAAAAGCAGACTTAGAGCTAATCAATGCTGCGATAGCGCCAGTAAAAGTAAACAATAATTTCATAGATTCTCCGAATTAAATCTTAATCGTTTTGTATAACAACTGTATCCAAATAAGGGTCGTTATGTTTGTTCTTATTCATCTTGTATATAAGTGCCTTTAATGTAATTGCAAGTGCAATTAAAAAAAGCAACCAAATGATACCTGTTTCTAGGTGTTTTACCAAGTAATAATTGCTATTTATTCTCAATAATAGTTGAACTTTTTTCACTAAAACTATAATTATTCAAAAATTAAGTCTTGGGTATTGAAAAATTAGTTTTTAGACCCAAATAAAGAAAGCTTTTTTGAATTATTTTATTTTTTTTCAATAGGCGGCTTTGTTGATTAAAATAGTTGCCTCAATTAATAGGATTCACATGTACTCTAAAGCTCTTAATCTGTCATTTATTCTAGCCCTAGTGGTAGTCATCTTAGGCGCCTACACTCGACTTGCAGATGCAGGTCTCGGATGCCCTGATTGGCCTGGGTGCTATGGTCAGCTTTTAGTGCCTGACGTCATTTCCGCAGAATACGATAGGCCGCTTGATATAGCAAAGGCCTGGAAAGAAATGATTCACAGGTATGCTGCCTCAATACTTGGACTGTCTATTGTTGTCATCTTTTTATTAGCAATTTTTAAGAGGCCAGAAACGCTCCGCTCTGTAAAACTGCCCACTGCGCTTTTGTTGTTGGTTGGCTTTCAAGGGGCTCTAGGGATGTGGACAGTTACAGAATTAGTTCATCCTGGAATAGTTACGATGCACTTATTAGGGGGCTTTTCAACAACAACACTACTCTTTTGGCTTCTTCTTAATGAACGTAAACCCCTTAGTCTTGACCAACCAATCCTCAGCAAGCACAAAATAATGCTTGCCATTGTGACTGTGCTTCTAGTTTTTCAAATTTTTCTTGGAGGCTGGACCAGCACCAACTACGCTGCACTATCTTGTGGGGACTATTTCCCTAGCTGTCTAGGAGAAATGTGGCCAGACGATATGGACTTTAAAAATGCCTACTATTGGGGTCCCCTTGGAATTGACTATGAGTTTGGTGTACTTGAAAACGAAACAAGAACTGCCATTCAGATGGTACATCGCGTAGGCGCCCTTGTTGTAACTGCAGCAATAATTGCTTTTTCATTTGCTCTTAGAAACTATAAAGCACTCAGAAAGAGTGTGCTCACAGTTCTTGCTCTTCTAACCATTCAAGTCGCACTGGGAATTATTAATGTAGTAATGTCTCTTCCAATGTTTGCTGCCACAATGCATAATGTAGTTGGACTTGCGCTGCTCTTGAGCCTTGTAAACCTTGCTCACAAAATGTTTACAAAAGAAAATGCCCTTCAAAACTAATTGCCACACTTATTAATCTAAATATGACAAAAAATACTCAGATTTATCTCCTTATTCTTGTAGCTATTATTAGTGCTGCAGCTTTCTTATTACTTGGGGGTAAGCCCAATATGGATGAACTCAAAAAATCTGTTGCTCCTGCTGCATCTCTATATCCTGAGGCAAAATCAGTATCAGAGAAGCTCAACTTTATCGATGATGCATCAAATAAAACTCATCTATCAGATGTGGCAAATGGCAAATGGGCGCTTCTGTATTTTGGCTACACTTCGTGTCCAGATGTTTGTCCTATCGACCTCTCTAAAATAAATCAAGCAGTTCAATTAATGGAAAATAGCGATCAACTTCAAGTTGTATTTGTTTCTGTTGATCCTGATAGAGACCTTGGAAACCTAGACAACTTTGCTAAAGCTTTCAATCAATCCTTCAAGGGCTTAACTGCAAAACAGGATGAGCTAATGTCTATTAGCAGGACTCTTGGTGTTTATCACGAAGTAGTTCAGTCTCAACAAACAGCTCAAGAAGATCATAGCAATCATAACCATTCTCACGGCAATCACGATGATGCTTCGCATGATTCGCATGATTCGCATGATTCGCATGATTCGCATGATTCGCATGATTCGCACAAAATGGTAGCCGATGAAGAACCAAGCCCCAAAAAAGTTGCTCGTTATGATGTTGATCACACTAGCAGCTATTTGCTCTTAAATACAGAACTGGAACTGGTTGCGCTCTTGACAAACCCACACGAGCCTGGGCCAATGGCTAAGGCTCTTGACAAGATTATAGAGACTTTATGACAGCACTAGCCTTACAGCAAAAATTAAAGAACCAATAAAAAGCACGGTCATTATAAGGCCTACAATGATGTATGGCCATGGGCCTGTTTTTTCTGTAGCATCAAAATCTTGGGCAAGATTCTTTTTTTTTCCTACTCCAATCATTGCTGAAGCTACGGCTCTAAAAACCTGAAGCAAAGATTTCATGTCTAAGCAACAACTCCAAAATTCATTAGTAGGTAATGGTCTATCAATAGTCCCAAGAATAAAACCATCAGATAATTAATGGAATATTTAAAAGTCTTAAATGCAATCTTAGGATTCTCAGGCTCCAGAAAAATCTTAATTGAGTAGCCTAAAAAAAGAGCTCCAAGAGATACGGCACAAATTAAATAAATTAAGCCGCTCATTCCTGTTAGAAAAGGTAGCAGAGTTACAAGAAACAAGAGGACCGTATACAAAAGAATCTGCACTCTAGTAAATTCTAGCCCATGGGTAACGGGCAACATTGGAATTTCTGCTTTTTTATATTCTTCACTTCGATGAATAGCTAAAGCCCAAAAATGTGGGGGCGTCCATATAAAGACAATTAAAAAAAGAAGCAGCGCATACTCAATACCATTCGAGCCAGCAACAGATGTCCACCCTAAAACTGGCGGGGCAGCACCAGCGGCGCCTCCAATAACGATATTTTGTGGTGTAGCTCTCTTCAGGTACATCGTATAAAAAACCGCGTAACCTATTAAGGAAATAAGGGTTAGCACGGCAGTCAAAAGATTAACAAATGCTACCAAAAGTGAGATGCCAACGACACCCAAAAAAGCGCCCCATATCAGGGCTTGATTCCTTGTAACTTTTCCTTGTGGTAGCGGTCTACGATCAGTTCTAGACATTTGAATGTCAATTTTTTCATCAACAACATGGTTAAAAACTGCTGCCGACATTGCAGCAAATGATATGCCCACAGAGGCAAAAAAAATAACAAACAAACTAGGGAAGTAGGGCACTGCCAAAAGCATTCCGACTATAGCAGTTAATAATATTAGCGATACAACCTTAAGCTTACAAAGGCCCAAAAGATCTTTTAATGATGGATAGCTGCTCATTAACCTATCCTGGAATATTTGAGAAGACGCTTCAGGTCTTTCAAAACAAATTTGACATTAATATCTGTAGGGTTGTAATAGAGCATGAAGTTTCCAATTGGGTCGATTAAAAAAATCGAGTTTTTGGGAAAGCTTGCAAGCTTGGCAGACAGCTCTTCGTTTTTAATCCTTGCATGAATTAGGCTCTCGTCCTCTTGAGATGGTCTTGAGCCATCTTTAGCTATTAGCACTCTTTGAATTCGTCGCATATCCATGTTTATCAGTGTGCGGATCGTTTTAACGTCTTCAACCGCTTTGTCACAGAGGGCATCACATCTCTCAGTGACATAAGCAAAGGTCCAAATACCATCAAGTGTGGCGTCTCCCAAAAGCTCGATATCGGACTTCTCCGTCACGATTACCGGACTAATCAGCTCACCATAGTTAACCGTATTTTGGCTGAAGTAACTTGGATTCAAATAAAAAAACAAGGTTCCAAGGCCGATTGGTAACAAAAATATCGACAAAAGCGTCCAAAATTCTTTTTTAAAGGTCATGCGATTCCTGGAATTAAAAGTGCGTAATGATACGCTTAAGAAATTGAAAACTCAAATTTCTAAAGCCTGACCTCTATGCCGTTTTTTTGCATAGCTTTTTTAGCCTCTTCAACGGTGTGCTCTGCAAAATGAAAAATGCTTGCAGCCAGAACGGCATCAGCACCCCCATTAACAACTCCATCGACAAGGTGCTCTAGATTTCCAACGCCCCCAGAAGCAATAACTGGGACATCAACAGCATCTGAAATAGTCTTTGTTAGCTCAAGATCAAAACCAACCTTTGTGCCATCCCTATCCATTGAGGTGAGCAGAACTTCGCCAGCACCAAACTCTCCCTTAGTCATTTGAACTGCCCAATCAACAGCGTCTATTCCAGTTGGCTTTCGACCGCCGTGAGTATAAATCTCCCATCTTAAAGGGTTGCTCGATACTCTCTTGGCGTCAATTGCAATAACGATGCACTGTGAGCCAAAGATACCGCATAGTTCATTAATGAGGCCTGGGTCAAAAATAGCGGCAGAGTTTACAGCCACTTTATCCGCTCCAGCTTTTAGCATTGAACGAACGTCCTCAGCTTTTCGTATGCCTCCTCCAACAGTGAGCGGTATGAAAACCTGCTCTGCAATTTTTTCAACCATGGCAACCGTTGTATCCCTCCCCTCATGAGAGGCAGTGATATCAAGAAAAGTAATTTCGTCAGCGCCCTCTCTATCATATCGCTTAGCAACCTCAACAGGATCACCAGCATCTTTAATGTCAACAAACTTCACACCTTTGACGACTCTTCCATCTCGAACATCTAGGCAGGGAATTATTCTTTTAGCTAGGCTCATCCCTTAATTTTACCGCATAAAGCCTTGGCCACAGATAATGAAGAATCAGTATTTCATATTAGGGCTCACATTGGTATGCTTTAGCGTGGGCAATGATTCTTCTAGTGGGTATAATTGCGCTCTATGAGCTCAAAAAAAGACAGCAGCAACTCTACAGGGATAGCTCCGCCTCAGCATATAGCCATTATTATGGATGGGAATGGAAGATGGGCAAAATCACGACATCTTCCTCGCTCAAGCGGACATCAAAAAGGAGTTCAAACGGTAAGGAAAATTGTAAAGCACTCTGCAAAACTGGGTGTTAAAACTCTTACTTTATTTGCATTCAGCAGCGAAAATATGCGGCGCTCCAGCGAAGAAGTTGGCCTTCTGTTCAAACTCTTTCTGTCTGTTTTGAGGACAGAGACAAAAAAACTTAAAGAAAACAACATTAGACTCAAGATTGTTGGGGATTTGTCAGCATTTACCCCAGAAATTATTGCTTTGGCAAAAGAAGCCGAGTCTAGCCTCCAAAAAAATACAGGCTTAACTCTTGTAATTGCTGCTAACTATGGTGGCCAGTGGGACATTGCTGAGACAGCAAAAAAGATTGCCATTGATGTTTCGAATGGAGACATCGATCCAGAAAATATTGATACATCTTTGTTTAACAGATATACCTCTCTATCAGGCCTGCCTGAGGTTGACTTATTAATTCGAACCAGTGGAGAAATCAGGCTCAGCAACTTTCTTTTGTGGGATATTGCTTACAGCGAATTCTATTTTTGTAAAACCTTATGGCCAGACTTTAATGAAGA
>ERZ802821.1115-NODE-1115-length-14421-cov-17.2789_pt1 | contig 14421 bp, 22 predicted proteins | sample MGYA00345648_ERZ802821 | MGnify/ENA primary metagenome ERZ802821 (study PRJEB30503, sample SAMEA104212357) | marine metagenome | biome: Westerlies Biome; feature: [SRF] surface water layer (ENVO:00010504) within the epipelagic zone...; material: water... | reverse complement strand
TATTAGAAATAAACAATGATATATAACCCACTGAATAACTGCATAATTTGTATTATTGTTCTATTTTTGTTCTGGATTTGAAGATGCAGGCTGGGGGAACGCACGGTTTTTGCTGGCTTGACGTTTTTTCAATACGACTGATAGAGTTTTTACGTTCAGTTACATTGTTTCGTTTGGAAAGCCAGCTTTGCGCCACTGTGGCCTATGCCGTTTTAGGCTGTGCCATTGTTGTATGTGCCATTGTGGTGTGTGCCGCTGGTGCGGACAAAGCAACCGACTAATGGAGGGGACAATCACCTGGCGTCGGCATGATACCTATCCGTCACACGCGGCGTATCTGGCTGCAATTATTATGGTGATTGTCTTTGTCATGGTCGCGCTATTGCGAACTGGATTGGTCGCCCCAACAGCGTGGCAGGCTATCGAGGATGATCGACATGTGCCTGCCGCTTATCAGGTCTTGCCGCGCGTCTGACCATGTTTCCGCAGCCGGCGCCTAAATTTTACGCCTTTTTCCCCCGGGCGATGTCATCGCACGGCTCACGAATAACGTGCAAAAAAAATGTCAGATGACCTGTAAGCCGGGTTCTGTAATAGCTGCGATTGCAACTGATGACGGCTATTCATCTAGGATGGCTGTTACCAGCCATCTCAAGCAACCTACCCGAACATGATGCAGGGTCGCATCTGGAACGGCAATGCCGTGCCTTATGTTCCTATCTGGTCTTGCTCCGGGTGGGGTTTACCATGCCCGTTCTGTTGCCAGTTCGGCGGTGCGCTCTTACCGCACCTTTTCACCCTTGCCCTGCATAGCGGGCGGTTTGTTTTCTGTGGCACTTTCCCTAGAGTTGCCCCCGCCGGACGTTATCCGGCACCCTGACCCTGTGGAGCCCGGACTTTCCTCTCCTTGTGCAAAAAGCACAAGCAGCAGCCATCCGGTCATCTGACATCGGCGGTTATACGCCCGCCGGTCGGTTGCGGTCAAGCAAAGGCGATATGAGGTATGTTTGGGTGCTGGCTAGGTTTTTTCAGCGCGCGACACAGCTTCAGCTTTTTCCGCGGCGACTAGCCAGGATTCTTCTTTCTCGGCTTTTTCTGCCTGTAATGCTGTCAGCGCATCGGCCAGTTTGTTGAACCGGTCTGGGTCAAGGGCGAATAAATCGGGGGCTGCCAGCGCTGTTTCGATAGTGGCGATTTCTGTATCCAGATCGGCAAGCAATCCGGGCACAGTATCGAGGATATGCTGGTCTTTAAAGCTGAGCCGTGGTTGCCGGTTTGTCTTTGGTTTGTCGCCGCCAGATGGTTTTTTTGCAGATTTGCCCGGCCGTGATGTATCAGCCTGCCGTGCGGCGATGGCCTGTCGGCGTGCCAGATAGTCGGAATAGCCGCCAGCATGCGCAACAATTTTTGCATCGCCCTCAAATGCCAGCACCGCGGTCACCGTCCGGTCGAGGAAATCGCGGTCATGGCTGACAATCAAAACCGTGCCATCATAGTCGGCGATGACTTCCTGTAAAAGTTCCAGCGTTTCCAGATCAAGGTCATTTGTTGGCTCGTCGAGTACCAGAAAATTATGGCATTGTGCGAAAAGTTTGGCCAGTAACAGCCGGTTCTGTTCGCCACCAGACAGGGTCGAGACACGCTGTGTCATTTTCGCATCATCAAACATAAAATCGCGCAGATAGCTGGTGACATGTCTGGTTTGTCCGGCCACTTCGATCATATCGCTGCCACCCGAGCTTAGAATGCTCCAGGGTGACGCATCGCGATCGAGGGATTCGCGGCGCTGGTCAAAATACGCCGGATTCAGCCCAAACCCCTGTCTGATACGTCCGGAGTCAGGTGCGTTCACCCCCAACAACAGCCGCACCAATGTCGATTTGCCAATGCCATTCGGGCCGACAATGCCGATACGGTCACCGCGCCGGATCAACAGATTGAAATGCAGCAGCAAATTGCGCGTGGTTGCGCCATCCGGCACCGCTGTGCTGAGGTCAATGGCTTCCAGAACAAGCTGTCCGCCGCCATCCGCCGGCCCGGTTTCCATGCGCATGCTGCGCTGGGTGATGCCACCCGCTTTGGCACGCTCGCCGCGCAGCCTATCGAGATCGCGCAGCCGTCCCTGATTGCGCTTGCGCCGCGCCGAAATACCTTCACGTGACCATTTGGTTTCGGCGGCGATCTGTCGATCCAGCTTGTGCAGGCTCACCGCTTCATCGGCGAGAATGCCGTCAGACCAGCTTTCAAATTCGTCAAAATGCCCATCACGGCGGCGCAGCTTGCCGCCATGCAGCCAGATAATGCCGGTGCCCAGATTGCGCAGGAACGCCCGGTCATGGCTGACCACCAACAACGCGCCTTTATGTTGGCGCAACATATCTTCCATCCATTCAATGGTGGGTAGATCCATATGGTTGGTGGGTTCGTCTAGCAGCAGGATATCGGGCTGTGTATACAGCGCTCTGGCAAGTGAAACGCGGCGCGCCTCGCCACCAGACAGCCCGTCACTCATGCGCTGGGGATCAAGCCCCATGCGCATCAAAATGGCATCGGCCTTATGCGCAATTTTATCGAGATGCGCATCATCGACCCCGGCGGTGACAATGGCGCGCAAACTCATTGATTCGGGGATATGCGGGGCTTGCGGCAGATATGCGATGTTGGCACCGGGTGCCACCCATAAACTGCCTTCATCCATCTCGCCCTGACCGGCAAGCAGTTTCATCAGGCTTGATTTGCCGGCGCCATTGCGCCCGACAAGCGCCAGCCGGTCGCCGGCATGCAGCGCCAGATCAGCGCCCCGCAAAAGCCAGCGATCGCCAAGATTGATGCCGGCGTCGGCAATTGTCAAAAGTGGTGGTGCCATAAACCGACAGCGCTCCCTAAAGGCCTCTTTGCCGGGCCAGCGCATCATAAGCCGCATTAATTTGCGCCAGCCGGTCATTCGCCGCGGCGACAAATTCTTCGGGCATGCCATCGGCAATCAGCCGGTCCGGGTGATGCGTGCGCGCCAGCTCTTTCCAGCGCCGGGTCAGCGCCGCATTGTCAATATCGGCGGAAACGCCCAAAATTTCATAGGCCGAGGGGCCGCTGCTGCGATGAATGGCCAGCAAACGGTCAAATTCAGCATCGTCAAATCCAAAAATGCGGGCAACAGTGTGCAGGTAGTTCTGCTCGGGTGGGGTGATATCGCCGTCCGATTTGGCGATGTGAAACAGTAAATCGAGCAATTGTTCCAGAATGGGTGCCTTTGCGACAAACAGATGTGCGACCTGATTGGCGTATTCTTCGAATCCGGCCGGGGTTTGCCGCGCCAGATCCCAAAATCTGCCAACCTGTTTGACTTCGCTTGCCGGAATGTGAACACGTTCACGAAAAGCGGCAATCTCGTCACGGCTGACAATGCCATCGGCCTTGGCCATTTTTGCTGATAGCGCGATTACCGCGACGGTAAAGGCAACGCGTTTGGTGGCCTGAGAGTCGCCGCTGTGTGAACCGCTGTCTTTACCACTGCTGGCTGGGATTATGCGTTTTTCCACGGCATGACCGGCCACCGCACCAAGCAGACCCCCGATCGGCCCACCAAGTGCAAATCCGGCTGTGCCGCCGATGATGATGCCCCAAATACTCATGCGCTTTTCTAGCTGGGGTTTGCAGGTAAAGGCAAGCCTTTGACGCCGGATAAATGAGAATGCGCTAAAATTGGACTGGCATTTGTTGTCCGGCGGTTTTATGGTGTCGGGCATGACCCAAAAACTGCCTGAATTTAACAATAATGACGCTGATAACGCGGCTGATATAGAGATGAATCTGACCGGCATGAAATGCCCGTTACCGGTGTTAAAGGCGCGTCGGCAAATCAACCAGATGGCACCTTCAGCCGTGTTAAAAATCACCGCTGACGATCCGGCGGCGCCACTTGATTTTGAACATTTTTGCGATACCGGTGGGCATCAATTGCTTTCCAGCACCGAACAGGCAGGCATTTTCACATTTGTTATCGCCAAATCGGCCGGCTAGGCAGGGCGTTGCGCCAGTAAGCGCCGATGAAAATCCGCTGCCTGTTGCCCTTTCGGGGCGCCATCATAAATGCCAAGATCCTGACATTTCATAAAAAAGCCGGGGGCTGGCACCTGTTCGCGGTGCCGTGACACCACCCAGGCGGCACGCAGCGGTCTGGCCGCGCGATGATCGTCCTCAAGCAGTGTTTCCAGCCACCCGGTCAGCTTGTGGATGCGATGCGGTGCCGGAATGCGGGCGGCATCGGCAAGTTCGGCATAGGTGATCAGATGCCCGCCGGCGATGGCCGCGTCTAGCGCGATGCTGGCGCGCAATTGCCATTCTTCTTGCTCTGAAATCATCTGCGTGCTGCTCGTTTGATCATGTCATTACCCTGGCAAGCTGGCATACGGGTGCGGCTTTGGTAAATCGCCTATTGAAGCGCGCCGCATTTCTGCCTAGCTTGGCGTCATGGTGTATATCAGGTCATTTATCTTTAACAGCTTGTTTTATGTTGGCACGGCAATTTTGGTTGTGCTGATGTGGCCGTTATTGCTGTTGCCGCCGGTGCTGGCGCGCCAGATCGCCAGATTTTGGGGATGGCTGGCGCATAAACAGCTCTACAGCGTCGGTATTCGCCAGCGTCTGCATGGCGACAGACAGCTTGACCAACAGGTCATTTACGCGGTGAAACATCAATCAGCATGGGAAACCATCATTTTGAGCTGGCTGCTGCATGCCCCGGCTTTTGTGCTGAAAGTTGAATTGCTGCGGCTGCCGATTATCGGGCTGTTTTTCACCAAAACCGGCTGTATCCCGGTTGACCGTTCGGATGGGATGCGGGCGTTACGGAAAATGCGCGAGGCGGCGCTTGAACTGGCAGCACAGGGGCGCTCGATGCTGATTTTTCCGCAAGGCACGCGGATTGCGCCCGGCGCCAACAAACCCTATGAGATTGGCGTGTTTGCGCTGTATGATGCAACCGGTCTGCCGGTGGTGCCGGTGGCGCTGAATTCGGGGCATGTGTGGCCGCGCAATAGCTGGTTGAAATATCCCGGCATTGTCGATGTCTGTTTTCTTGAGCCGATCGCGCCGGGCTTGACGCGAAAGCAATTCATGGCCACCTTAGAACAGCGGATTGAAAGTCAAATGGCCGCGCTCGAAGCGCCGCAACAACATCGCGACCGCGCCCTGACAGAGGAGCCACATCATGGAAGGTAGCCAGCGCCGCCCGGACGCACAGCTGAATGTTTTGGGTGACCCGCTCACCAGCTGTTCGCATGATCCACTTACCGGTTTTTTCCGTGATGGTTGTTGTAATACCGGGCCACTTGATCAGGGCATGCATACGGTCTGTGCGATTGTAACCGATGAATTTCTCGAATTTAGCAAGGCGGCGGGTAATGATCTGTCGACACCGCGCCCGGAATTTGGCTTTGTCGGATTAAATGATGGCGATCAATGGTGCCTATGTGCGGCCCGGTGGGAACAGGCACGACAGGCCGGCAAAGCGCCAAAAATTCGGCTCGCAGCGACCAATCAGGCCAGTTTGGCGGTGTGTCGTTTGGATGATTTAAAGATGCATGCGATCGATCTGAATTGATCAGACAGGCAGAATAACAGCCGACAATAGGGGGGCGATGTGATGCTGACGCTTGATGCACGGGTGCAACTGACCTGCACCGAAACCGATCAGGTGGCACCGGCAACGATTGTGCGGATTCAAGGCAACCGTGTCGATGTGGTGCTTGATCAGGGCGGTGGCGATATTATCATCAGTATGGTGATGCAAAAGCCGGGGCTGTATGTTGGCAGCCGGTCGGGTCTTGAATTTACCATGCGCACATGATCATGGCGCTGCCACCCGCACAAGATGAGATATCATGCCGATGAATGAACAGAAATCTGACACCGGGCGTCATGCTGATCAATCAGCCTGGGTCATTTGGGCGGTTTTAGTGGTGATCGCTGTCGCCATCCTGCCATTTGCGGTGCGCAATAGCGAGATCGTCAGGCAGCTTGCCGCCATGTGCGGCTTTACCCTCAACTGATCGGTTTTTTCTGCGCTTTACCAGTCAGGCCAAAGACGCTGGCATGCGGTATCTGGCAAGGTATTTTTCTACGATAGAGACATAAAGCTGTATTGCCAGAGCGGCGGCCTGTCGATAGGTTGGCGGCTTCAACCGGTTGGCAGGAGGCGAATATGATTATTCTTGATGGTGGGCTAGGCCGCGAATTACAGGCCATGGGGGCACCGTTTCGGCAGCCTGAATGGTCGGCATTGGCGCTGATGGAGGGGCCTGAATTTGTGCGGGCGGCGCATGATGCGTTTTTGCAGGCCGGGGCAGATATTGTCACCACCAACAGCTATGCTGTTGTGCCATTCCACATTGGCGCGGATGTATTTGCCGCGCGGGCACCCGAATTATTGCGCTTGTCCGGCGAATTGGCGCGGGCAGCGGCCGATGCGGCGGCGCGAGATGTACAGGTCGCGGCCAGTGTGCCGCCAATGTTCGGTTCCTATCAGCCGGATAAATTTGACCCGGACATGGCTGTCGGCATGATGCAGCTGTTCCGTGACCAGCTGATTGACTATGCCGATTTATTTTTGGCTGAAACACTGGGTTCGGTGGTTGAAGCCGAGTTATTTCTCAAGGTATTTGGCCAGACCAAACTGCCGCTATGGCTGTCTGTCACATTAGAGGATGTCGGGGTCGTTGCGGGCCAGCCCAGATTACGATCCGGCGAACCGCTGACAGATATTCTGGCGGTTTGTGACACGATGCGACCGGCGGCTTTGCTGTTCAATTGCAGCCAGCCAGAAGTGATGGAGGATGCCATCCGGTTGGCGCATGCGCATTTTTCCGCAGCTAACCCGGTGCTGATCGGGGTCTATGCGAATGCATTTCCGCTGGCTGATGATAAATATGAAGGTGCCAATGCGGCACTGCATGAATTGCGCACCGACATAACAGCCGAGGCCTATGCCGACTACGCCGAAAGCTGGGCCGCCGCCGGTGCCGGAATTATCGGTGGATGTTGCGGGATTTCACCGGTTCATATTGAATGTCTGAAACAGCGCTTCACGCTGGCATCGACAGGCTGATATGGTAAAAAAAAGAGAGGCAATCATGCCTCTCTTTCGTGATCGGGTGTCAAAAAAACCTTTTATCGTTGGTTTTGACCGCGATGGTTCCGTTTTACGCGCAACCAGAAGGCTGCTTCTTAGTCCGCCAAACAGGAACAAGGCCTCTCGACACAAACCGTTTATCACTAGACATAAGATCACCTCCTTTTCATTGTTAACGACTGCAAAAACCCTAGGTGATTATTTTTCGCCTGTCATGTTTTTTTTCACATGTTTTTTTCAGGATTTTATTTCAGGTGTTTTTTGGGACGTAGCCGGTTGCCGTTTTGTGGCTGGCGATTGACTGGCCCGGCAAAAAACTCTGCGGCTCTCTTGTTGCCGGCATTCCCGATACCCACATAGCTGGTTATGAACAAACGATCTGGTTATTTTCTCGCTGTTACGATTTTGCTGATAAGCCTGTGTGGAGGCACATCCATGATTTTTGCCGCTTCGCCGACAACACAGTCTGCGCATGATTTTAATTTTACCTCCATTGATGGTGCAGATTTGCCGCTGGCAGATTTTAAAGGCAAGGCCGTGCTGATCGTGAATACCGCGTCGATGTGCGGCTTTACCTCGCAATATCGCGGTCTACAGGCATTATGGGACAGCTATCGTGCGCGGGGCCTTGTGGTGCTTGGTGTGCCAAGCGATGATTTTGGTGGGCAGGAGCTTGATAGCGCCGCCGAGGTTAAATCATTTTGCACGATCAATTATGACATTGATTTTCCGATGACGGATATTGTGTCAGTCAAAGGCGCATCCGCGCATCCCTATTATAAATGGGTTGCCGAGGCGCATGGTGGGCTGGCGGTGCCGCGTTGGAATTTCCACAAACATCTTGTTGATGCTGATGGCAATCTTGTCGATTGGTTTGTGTCAACCACCAGCCCGTCATCATCAAAGCTGCAGCGGGCTATTGAAAAGATTTTGCCCTGACCGGCCGATGCCGCGCTAAAATTTTTTAAAGCAATTTCTGTGCATTATGCTAGCCTTTGACCGGTCAGCCGGCATTGCAGCTGCGCTGCTTTTCATGTCACGGAGACCGCATCGATGGAACTGGGCGTTGTTGCTGCCGTTCTGGGCGCGGCTTTTCTTCACGCTTTTTGGAATTTTATGGTCCGCCGGGCTGATGACAAGGCGCTGGGGATGGCGTCGGTGATGATCGGGCATGTGCCGCTGGCTGTTCTGGCTTTGCTGTGGATGGGGTTGCCGCCGCTGGCCAGTGCCCCTTATGTATTGATGAGTGCGGTGCTGCATGTTGGCTATAGCGTGTTTTTGCTGCATGCCTATCGATTTGGCGAATTATCAGAAATTTATCCGATTGCCCGGGGGGCATCGCCTATTCTGATCACCATTGGAACGGTGACATTTTTGCCAGACAGTCTGAGCCTTTATCAGATGCTGGGGGTGTTGATGATTTCAACCGCCATTCTGGCCTATGGATTTGCCCAATTTCGTAAAACTACGATCAACAGCACGGGCATTGTTCTGGCTCTGATAACCAGCTGCTTTATCGCTGCTTATACAATTGTCGATGGCACCGGAACACGGGTTGCGCAAAATGCGATGATCTATTTTGGTATGACGTCGATTTGCAGCGCGGTTGTTCTGGTGATCTATTTTCAGCGTTTTCACAATGGCGTTATCAAACGGGTATTTACCGAGAGCTGGCGGGTTTGTCTTGTCGGCGGGTCGGCCTCTTTTATCGCCTATGGCATTGTGTTGTGGGCTTGTTTGTCAGCGCCAATCGCGTTGGTGTCATCCTTGCGTGAAACCTCGGTTCTGTTTGCCGTCGGGCTTGGCACAATCTTGCTGGGTGAACGTCTGACCATTTTCAAAATCTGCCTGACGCTGGTGATTTTAGCCGGGATCATTTTTCTGCGGCTTGGTTAAGCCGTATAGTAGCCAGACAACCCAGATAACAAATAATCGGTTTCTTCAATAGAAGTATGCTAATGTAACAGCACCCAGTTGGTGCGCGTGCCAATATCTGTAGAGTAGGGGCGGTTATTTCATGACAACAGACGCATCACATCTCCGTCAAAGCCTGTCTGATGAGCTGCATGCGCGGGCTTTTTATGATTTTAACGGGGCTGGCCGTTTTATCCGGTTTGTCTATCTTGTTGGCAATGATGACAGTGCTGTTCTGAGCTATGTGAATGACTATTTTCTTTCTGAATCTTTGCCGCCAATGCCGGAAGAGGCAAAATTTCACCGCATTGAAACCGCTGGATTTGCCCTGCGCGTTGAGCGCCATACCGAATTTTTGACCATCAGCTTTGTGGAAAAAGATCTGCAGGTGGCCACTGGCATTTCCCCGGATGCGTTCGATCAGTCATCGCTGCCGCATATGCCGTTCGACTGGGCGCGCAATGCACCGGCGCCGCTGTTTCATGCGATTTGGGTAGAGGTCGGCGGAAAACCGCCTGCCGCGTTAAAGCCGGCTGCCATGCTGAAAATGCTGCAAAGCCGTGCGGTCGCATCGAATAATTTAAGTGACTCGGCGGCACAGGTGCATTTTGCCTTTGATATTGACGATGACGGATATACGCGCGTCATATTGTTCAACAAGTCAATCGAGGCGGTCCGCATGGGCCGTGTGGTGCAGCGTATTGTCGAGCTCGAAACTTACCGGCTGTTGGCGCTTCTCGGTTTGTCTACGGTAAAGGAATATTCTGCCCGACTTGCCAGTATTGAAGAGGTGCTGAGCGGTTTGACAAATGATCTGGCGAAAGAAATTAAAAAGCCTGATGGGCAGGTGCAAGGCCTTTTGTCGGTGTTGTCATCGCAGGCGGCTGATGTTGAAGATATCTATTCGCGCACCTCTTACCGGCTGTCGGCAACAAAGGCCTATCTGGGGGTGCTGACCGGCCGGCTGGAACAAATGCAGTTGACCCGGCTATCTGGTTTTCAGGGGGTGCGTGGGTTTCTTGATCGACGCATGACACCGGCCATGGATAGCTGTAATGCGTTTTCCGAACGGCTGGCCAGCCTGTCACAGCGGATCAACCGGGCGGGTGCCCTGTTACGGACACAGACAGAATTGGTAATCCAGCGGCAAAATCGTGACCTGTTGCAATCCATGGACGAGCGCGCCAAACATCAGCTGCGACTGCAACAAACGGTTGAACGGCTATCGATTGCTGCTGTGACCTATTATGGTGTTGGTTTGGTCGGCTATATCGCCGTCAGCCTGCCGATCGACAAATGGGGCTTGTCTTTGGTCGATATTAAGGCGCTGGCGGTGCCGGTGATCGCACTTGCCGTCTGGGCCGCTATTCGGCGGGTCAAGGATGCTGTCGCAAAAGCCGCGCATAACGACACATAGCCGCCAGCCGGCCTGCCGCGATTTGCAATGATATCACAGTGACGCCAGCGCCAGTTTACGCGCCGTGCCGGTTTTCAGATCATAAACCACGATCTCACCGGATCTGACAGATAGCCCGGTAATCGCCTCAATCGTCACATAATGCGTGACCATCAGCACGGCTGGTGCGGTCTGTGGCAGGCTGTCCAGCTTCGCGCGTAACCGGCTTAATGTGGCACCGCGCGGTGCATATCCCTGAAAAAACGAGTTTAACCCGTCAAACGGGGTGACCGCTCCCAAACCCAAAATCTGTGCGGTTTCCAGACAGCGGCACCAATAGCTGGAATAGATGCCGGAAAAAGTGAGGTTTGCTGCGGCCAGCTTGGCGCCAATGGCGCGGGCCTGGCGGCGGCCGGTTTCATCGAGATTGCGCTGTGTACGACAATCATCAACTAAAAAACCACTTGGATCGCCAGTGCCGGGTGCCAGCGCATGCCGCATAAATAGAACGGTGCCGGCGAATCTGTCGCTATTATCGGCTGTCGCTGGCAGGCTTGCCAGCATTGTCCAGAGCATCCCAAGGGCAAGCAACCAGACGTAAAGATAATGGCGGTTTGACTGTCGCATGGGCAATTTAGGCGTTACGCCGCGCAACTTCGCGCATAAAGCGGTCACGGATCACCGGGGCGTCCATATCGATCACCGGCACTTTGATATTGCCCGACTCACATTTGCTGACGATGATGGTCATTTGATTGCCCTCAATTGCGGCTTTTACCGTGGCTGGTGTGGCTTCGGCGGAACATTCAATAACATTCTCGCAGCCACAGGCTTCGGCCACTTTTGCCAGCGAGGTTTTGCGGCCGGCATAGGTCGGCTGGTCACCGGTTGACCCGTAGCTGCCATTGTCAATGATCAGCAAAATGAAATTATCCGCGATATTATTGGCGATGGTTGGCAGCGTGCCAAAATTGGTCAGCACCGATCCGTCGCCATCAATGGCAATGACCTTGGCCGATTGTGCCAGTGCCAGACCAAGCCCGATGGATGAGGCCAGCCCCATGGTTCCCAGCATGTAAAAATTGCTCGGCTGGTCATCCAGCATATGCAGCTCTTGCGAGGGCAGGCCGATATTTGACACAACCAATTGATCAGAGATGATCGGGATCAGATTTTTCAGTACTTCGCTACGGATCATCGCTTATGCTCCCTGCCAAAAGCTGGCATCGGTAAGGACAGCCACAGGCTTTTTGCCCATAAAGCTGTATTTTAAAATGCTGTCCAATTCACCCACATCATCCGGGTGATGAAAATGATAGGTCGGGATATTCAGCTGTGCCAGCAGCGCCTTGGTATGGACAGCCATTTCGACCTGACAGGCAACCGGTTCACCCAGCTCGCCACGATAGCTGATCAGCATTGGCAGTGGGATGTTATAATATTGGATCAGTGTCACCAGCGTATTAATGGTCACACCAATGGCGGTGTTCTGCATGATAATAGCGCTGCGCTTGCCACCCATATAGGCGCCGGCACACAGCCCCATACCTTCATCCTCTTTGTTTGAGGGGATATGATAAATTTCTTTGGCGGCGTCAATTTCATCAATGACACCGGCAAGCTGTTTGCAGGGAACTGTGGTAACAAATTCAATCTTGTTATTGATCAAATCAGCAACGATTTTCTGGTTTATCGACATCAAATAAATCTCTTGCTTGCGCCGCACGGACAGGCGGGTGCGTTTGTTAATCTGGATGATTGTGATTATGTGCATCTGATATGCACGCCGACAGATTAGGGCAGATGCCGGGGCGAATGCAATAATGATTTCGGCCCCACAGCAAAGTAATTACCGCTGATAATGGTTAATATGCGGTAAGATGTTGGCGGATCTGTGGTGCAGGGATATGGCGATGCCGACAAAACCAATCGAGCAGACAACCGGGCTGTCGTCAAAAACACAGCTATCTGCCAGCGAAGTACAGGCTTTTATTGAGGCCAGTCTGGATCCGGCACCGCTGGCTTTTTCACAGCGTATCACCCAGCTATTGGCGGCGCCTGTCGCCGCATCGCATCTGATCTTTGGATTGTTTATAGTATGTCTTGCGGGTCTGTTGCTGCTTGCCTATCAGTTCGGTTCTGGCGGCTGATCGGCCGCGGGGTAATCGACAGCCCCAAAAATTTAAAACCAGCGCAACATGCCGATCAAACCTGCAGTGGCGTAAAATAGCTGCAAAAACAAAATCCCGCGATGCCGGCCAAAATAGGCCCATAACCCAATCAGAAATGCGGAAATGAGCAGCAGGCTGAAGCCAATAAATTCTGCCCCAATATTCAATGCGATCAGCATTGAATAGAGGATAGCGGTTGCAACACCAGCCCATTCCAGAAATTTTTGGCCCAATAGTTTTTGGCGACTCATTTTATCTCCCCGTGTCGTTGGCTGCGTGTGATGCCTTATGCCTTACGACAGCAGCCACCCCCCATCAACATCAATCGTTGTGCCGGTGATAAATTCATTTTCAACAGCAAATATAATGGCCTTGGCAATTTCATCCGGTTGGCCGGCCCGTTTGATCAGATGCGATTTGGTTACATTCTGGTAATGCGCCGTTCGGTCATCACCGGTGAGGGCGACCATCGGGGTGTCAACAATCCCGGGCGCAACAACATTGATCCGTTTTGGCGAAATTTCTGCCGCAACCGCGCGGGCCAGTGCCTCGACCGCGCCACCAACAGCCGACAGCGCGACTTGTCCGGGTTTCATTTTGCGCGCCGGGGTGCCGCTGACAAGCACGATACAGCCATTGTCGCGCAGCTGCGCTGTGCCATAGCGCACGACATTGCTATAGCCCCATAATTTGTCAAAAGAGCTTTTAAAGCCATCAATATCCATCTTTAGAAACGGGCCGAATGCGCGTGACCCGCCGGTCGCCGAACTGATCAAAATATCAATCGGGCCTTCGGCTTCAAAAAATGCGCTGACAGCGTCGCTGTCTCTGGCATCAACAGCGGCCCGCTTAACGCCATCAAGACCGGCAACGGCTTTGTTCGGATCACGGCTTACCGCGACAACTTCGGCGCCGCCGGCAATCAATTGGTGACATGTGGCGAGACCAATTCCCGATGTGCCGCCGAAAACAACTGCTTTTTTTCCTGAAATATCCACAACCACTCTCCTTGTTATCTGCAGATTGGGGCCTGCGGCGGAACGGGCCTGTGCTGGCGGTCGCCACAATAAGATGCCGGTGTTTTGTTATGATGCGCAAACCGCCGCGGCTGATGATGCGGCGGCTATGCGTTATTTGACTCGTTTTGCTTGCGATTTGATGCGGCTTAGCATCTTGTTCGCTGCTTTTAGCGTTAGTTCTAACTGTTCTATTTCGATGCGTAGCTCGTCGATAATTTGCTGGTGTTTTAACGGTTGCACCGCCGCCCGGCCAAGCCCGCTGAGCAAATAGGTCGGCGATACATTCAAGATGCCAGCCAGAGCCACAAGTTTATTCGCGCGCGGTTCAGAGCGGTCGGCCTCCCACGCCAGATAGGTGGCTTTGCGGACGCCCAGTCGATTGATGACCTGTGAAACCGTTAAGCCAGCCGCTTCACGCGCCTGAAAAACCCGCCCACCGAGCGTGGTGTCTTCCTTATCATCATAAAATATACTGCGCTTTGGCATGATCAGTTACCTCTTTATTTCCGATCTGCAGTCTATGGGGGCTTGCCTAAAATTGCAAACCGGCGACCGGAAAAACCGATTTTTGGTATAGATGTTTTTTTGTATTGTTGTGACTTAACTGCTTGACCCGCATTGGCAAAAGCCAGTAAAACGGCGCATCTGATGTGGTGGGTGACGGCAATAGGCGTCCTGTAGGCGTCCAGTTGGCGCCAGCGCCCCACCGCAACCGATAAATGGCGGAGTAGCTCAGTTGGTTAGAGCAGCGGAATCATAATCCGCGTGTCGGGGGTTCGAGTCCCTCCTCCG
>ERZ802821.1098-NODE-1098-length-14523-cov-23.045_pt1 | contig 14523 bp, 16 predicted proteins | sample MGYA00345648_ERZ802821 | MGnify/ENA primary metagenome ERZ802821 (study PRJEB30503, sample SAMEA104212357) | marine metagenome | biome: Westerlies Biome; feature: [SRF] surface water layer (ENVO:00010504) within the epipelagic zone...; material: water... | reverse complement strand
CCAGCACCAGAAACACCAAAGAAAAAAGTTGTCAAACGTGTCGTTAAAAAGAAGGTTGTGGAATAGACGGTGTACTTTTATTTTTTACATATACAAACCCACCTATTAACATAGTTATGAATAGTATTAAGTAACGCAAGGGGTACTTTTTCTTTTTTTCCTTCTCCATTTTTTCAATATCCTCCTTATCCGGAAGTTTTTTAACGTTTACGTTAAGATCCTCTATCTTCCCGATAAGTTTATGTAAAGCTTCCAGAATTTGAACCTCTCTATTTATAGGTTTTTCCTTAACGTCTATAGTTGTAACTTCGAGAACCATATACCATTCTGCATCCGGTTGTAAAGTAACGTAATCTGTATCTTCTTGATATTCATATAACTTAAAATGAAGTTTTTGCATAGATATGGGATTAAATAGGTTTGTTTGTCTTGGAAATGCTTTCCACTGCTTATCTCTAACTATAGTATGTGCACCATGATTAAAATGTCTTTCGAGTGGTACGCGTGCTAAAATTTGTCCATGACGCTCATCGAGTATTTGAGCACGTTTAGGTACATCTTCACACGTTATATCAACGTACTTTGCGACACTACTCACGTGAGTATCAGAATTTGGGGTTTCCTGTCCAACCTGTGTCACGTAAAAATCAACTGGTTTTATACCACACACTTGTGTGATATCTTCTAAATGTAAATTTGATTCAAGTGAAAGATCTATACTAAACGTATTATTTGAACCATTTACAAATTTTGAATCTATAATTATATACTGAACCTTTTTAGGTAAGTCCTGGAGTGAAACCATCTTGTATTTAGTATATAAAAAAATAAACATAAATAATAGCAGTAATGTTTTCGTTTTATTCGAGTGTCTGTAATTTATTATCACTTAGACCAAAACCCGAAACAAATATACAAAAACCTCCATCTATAAAAATGTATGAGAATGACTATATTATATCTAAAAATGAAGCGAATGAAACAATCATTTTAGAGGTTCCTAGGAAACCTAAGTTTACATACTTCTAATGAAATATATAAAAAAATGAAATGGACGACTACATTGCCTTACACACGTACGACTATAAACTCTCGTTTTGTCAAGCGACAAACGAACTCCCGGGTGACATGCAAAGAGTCATATGGGAAAAACTTAACGCGTACGAATCACGTGATCTCGTGTGTCCGGGAGCCCCTCGACGAGACCCCCGAAATTCGAGATTCTCGAGAGAAAGACTTCAAACTTTGGTTAACCGGTGGAGAGAACAGTGGGGCGAACCTACTTCGTGAACGTATGAATACATTGGCGCGTGAACAGCTTTATTTTGATGATTATGAAAGTAGTGAATACGATTCATATTCACTCATACTTTATAAACTTCTACTTGAAGATCTTACGTATCAAAGACGTGAACTACAATATTCTACAATCTTTGGTGATAAATGGAGAAAATCGTCTACAAATAAAATAGATTTAACCAATATTCAAATTAGTATACACGAAGTTGAACAGAGGTGTAATAATTTTAAAATAAAAGAACGAAAGTTTAAGAAAAAGTATTTTCAAGATGAAAACTATATTATTAAAGGTATAGATATAGATTAAATAAATTGTAATGTTGAGTATAATAAATCCGTACACTAAAACCATTAGAATATCATGCCCCACTAAACGTAAAGAAGGTATAGCGGAATATGAAAAAATAAAATCTAAAATTAAAAAGACAACTTTACAATACGGTGTTGCTGTTTCGACCTACCATTTTATTTTTCATACACCCGTTGACGGTGTTTCTGCAAGTTTAGGAACAATCGCATCGTGTATTTATGTAGACTCACTCTCCTCATACGTCGACAATATAGAGAAAGTACCTGGTTTGAATAAACGGTTACTCTTACCGACATGTCTTGCATTAGCAGAATCTGTATGGAATTCTAAAGATTTACCATTCGATTTTAATATGGGAGCAACTTTATTTGGATTTTTAGCGTATAAAATGGCATTTTATCAAATCGTGGCCGAAGAAATATTGATGTACAGTGAAGACCTAAGTGATATAGATCAGTTATAATAAGTATAATAAAAAAAATGTCTCTTATTTACCAACTTACGAAACAAGCTGTCTCTCTTGAAAGAGATGAAAAACTTGACGGTGTTCTTTCGAGTTTCCGAACCGATCAATTTTCAACTGGTACACCTTCTCAAGTGTATGGGGTGAGACTGAGATCAAACTTTCCACAGGATTTAATAAAGTTTAAAAAAGAACTTAATTACGTTGCTTATGTGGGTGTATCTGCATTTAACGATAAACTTCACTTAGTGGACTTTATGTATGAAGAGAAATACGAAGATGGTACTCGAATTGGTATTATTGAACCAGTAATCCAAATGCTGGCAAAAGATACATTGAATACCATGGTTGTCCCGCGACACGTCCCAGAAGAATGGGTTGAGTTTTGGATGAATTACTTTAAAAATGAGTTTAATTGTCAAAAAACTCTTTTACAGTTTGTTGAAAAAAATAACCTTCATGGAAGCATTGACTGGACGGAACTCTATAACTCGTTCCCTGAAAATATGGACTTAAAACTTAGCAACTAATATGTAATATAATACGATGAGCCTCACTTATGAACTCCTTAAAACCTGTACCACAATTGTCGAACTTTTCGATGTTAATGAACTTTTTTCTGAATTAGCCGGTGAAAAATGTAAAGTATATGGTTTACGCGCCGATTTTGGGTACCCCACACACCTTGTTCCTAAAAATACGTATAATTATATTGCGTATATTGGTATTTCTAATAGAAAATTGGAAACATCGTATGGTCAAGCTCAATTTATTGAATTTTATTATGAACCTAACGATATTGGTATTTTGGAACACTTTTTTGATATGTACCTCGAAAGTGAAAAAGAGATTCTTAAAGAGTGTGGGTGTAAAGGTGACGAAGAATTTACCGTCGAACTTTTCCCGAGTAAAATTACTAAAAAGAACCTCATGTTTTGGAAATGGTATTTAGATGAACAGTATGGCGTTAACGATAAGATTTCTTTACGTGATTTCCTGGACGATTATGAAATTACGTACCAAATCGACCACGATCGATTATACGATTATTTACCCGAAAATATTGACGATTTAGATAATGAGAGTGAATACAATTCAGAATCTGAATCTGAACTCGAAGAAGGTGAAATAAGAACCTAAGTACGAGATTATAAAAATAATCAATAAAAATGCGTCCAAATTGTGTACACGAAAACTGTCTCTGTCGCCAAGGAAAAAACGGGTTTTGTGTAAAACACCGTGAAATTGGTGAAGCCGTAGAAGCCCTTTTACTTTTAAGAAAAATAACAAACCTAAGTTGTAATGAAACAAAATAAAAAATTAATATATTAAAAATGGACGCTCTTACATCGTTAATGCAAACACTCGACCTCAATTCTAAGATAATTTCTGAAGGCGATTATCTTAAAATGTGTGATTCGATCAAAAAGATTCACGATTATATAAAATACGAAACGGATTCTGAGAGTGATGGTGAAGAAGAATTTAGAATTCGACGTGTTGATATACCCATACCCTTTTCCCCGATGCCTCGTCTCCCACCATTTGGGGATAATCTTGACGATCTTACGATATACGATACGGTGACACCTCCACAATCAAGACGCGGGGATTATGTACACCCCGACTTACCGGAGATACAAACACCACCACCTGTTCCGGAACAGTTACGCGATTACGAACTTGAAGATGAGCTTATGGAAGTAAATAGACTAATCCACGAAACGTTAAAAAAAGTGGAAAAACTAAAACATAGACGAAACGTGACGAACTTTGTTCGCCAGGAAGCTGTGAAACGACGCGCACGGGAACTCGGTATTCGATTACCTCGATATACGGTTGGTTCACTTTTAGATTCAGGACACGACGTTGGTAATGTGCGTATGTTCTTCAAGGATTACCTGGAAGATTATAACGATAATATCGATAGACAACACGAAGAATTATCAGAAACGTTAAAAGAACTCGAATATGATAAAACAGCTATAATAGATGAACTTATAAACTTTTAATCAAATATCATTTTACACCACTTTTCGTTAATGTTACCGAAAGGCGAATACTCAAAGAGTAAATGTATTAACGCCCCTGAAATAATTAGAGCGCCTGTACCTTTATAGATATATTTTGTGAGACCCAGGAACAAAACCTGTAACATGAGACCTATGAAGAGTGCTTCCATCAGGACGGTGGTAAACTGTCGCATTTTTTTATATTACTATAGTATATAAAAAAAATGGATTACCAAGGAATTGGAATGTTATCAGCCGTCGTCGCCATGATGATCACCTTCATAGTTGTAATGATGAAAAGATCTAAAGCTTCGAATAAGAATGCGAGTCTCGTCGGACCAGAAATTGAAATGAAAGAAGAATAAACTAATTTAAAAATAATATCTCGTGATATATAAAATGATACTCGTATTAGCTATCATTCTATTTATCATATTTTTGATTTATAGTATAAGACCCAGCAAGAGTGAAGAGTATACACTCGAGGGTCTTAAACTTTCGTGGGCGAATAAGGCGAGTATAGAAGGGGTTGTTACGAAATGGATCGTTACCCTGAAAGATTCTTCAGGGAGTGTAATTCACACGTACGAAAATAGTGATGCGGGTAATCTTAAAGACTTTACGGATGTCTCCATGAACATAGTAGATAAAAAAGAGTTCGATGAAAAGATTATAGGTGATAATACACTCGAGTTATACTATAACGAAACTAAAGACAGTAATAAATTGTATACGAAAACAGTAACTTTTACACAAGACGATTTTGGAATGTCATTAGATACGAGTAATCTTGAAGAAATTGATGTACCCGAACCTGAAACTTTTACATACGAACTTATCATGAACAAAAAGAATGCTTATTTAGGAATACACATTGAGTACATAAAACTCGATGGTGTTTTAGCGACAAAGGCACAAACGACTATACACAAAAATCCTAATAGAAACAATAAACCCGATAATATGTTTAGTACAGAAAATTATGCGTCATGGAACGCGGATGGTCACAATGAAGGCGATAAGATATTTACTATTGTATCTGATAAAAAGGTTGATAAAATAGATATAGTATATACACGACCTCGATATGCACCCGGTTGGATAATAAAAGAGAACGGGGTTACGAAAATTACAGAAACGTCTAATAGGGGTGGTACTACTGAACCTAGACCCGTCGTATATACGTACGATATAAAGAACGGTAAATCAACTATATTTAGTATACCAAACCAAATCCCAAGAGCTGCTGATGGATGGTGTGGTCATGCGAACTCGGTTCACCAAGACGTCCCGGGGTGTGGACGTATATGTTCTGACCCAGGCAGTGTAGGACGTAAAGATAAGAATACATGGGGATCGTGGGATAAATATCCGGGTAGTGTCGATTGTACCGCGGCTAAACTTGATGAGGTGTACCAGTTCCTCAATGGTAAACGTAGTTTGAGGGTTGGTAAAGTTAGTGGAGCTGAAGCGATGGATTTGACGGGTGGATTTAAATGGTACTATTACAAAGGTTCGTACTTTTCGGATATAAGTTCATTTAGTGGTGAAACTTCTACGAATCAAGGTGACAATGTTACCGATTTTAGTAGTAAACATAAGGCGACGGGTGGACATTTACGAAACGATGGTAATGAAGATAACTATGCCGTTAAGTGGGAAGGTTATTTCGTACCTAAAAATACGGGTAGCCATAAATTCTGGACAGAATCTGATGATATGAGTTATTTAACTATAGATGATGTAGTGGTTGTTGATAATGGTGGTTTACATGGTATGGTAAAAGCACCAAAGAATGAACTTAATCCACCAGAGAGTTCCAGAAAGTATTCAACGGTATGGTCGAACCAAGCTCCAGGAGTGGGACACGCCCGTTCGATGCTCGACAGTGTTCAAGCTTGGTCGGCAGCTCATAACGTAGTCGATCAGTGGATGGAAATTGACATGGGTGCAGATAATTTAATAGCCGGTGTCGTCGTTCAAGGAAGAAAAGATCATGACCAACGAGTGACTTCGTTCGTTGTATCGATTGATGGTAAAACGATGACATCGACGCTTAAATACACTTCGAGTAGAGACACTCGTCAGACTTACACCTTCGAAAAACCAGTTGTTGGACGTAAAGTGAGATTTATAGTGAAAGGTTGGAAAAATCACGCATCCATGCGAGCGGGTGTGATACCAGCTAAATCAATCAATTTAACTGCAGGTAAAAAATACCCTATTAAAATATACTTTAGTGAAAAGGGTGGTGGTGATGAAGTGAAAGTGTGGTTTCAGGGACCAGGTATGAATTCAGCTACACACAATTTTTCTGGGTATATGGTAAAATAATAGATATTCAAAAAAAAAATATACCACTAATAAAAGAAACCCCGAGATGGCAAAAAAGGCTGCTGTACTCGGACTATTTGCTTTATTAGTTGTAATCATTGTCGGTATATCTTTAGCCGTTTACTTTACCACTAAAAAAAGTGGTGAAGAAACATCAGACAAACCCGAAATTACACTAGATGCTGCATCTAAAAACTTAAACCCGCGCGGTGATGGTGGTACCGACGAAGACGCGACGGTAGATACATCAGAAGGATACAAAATTGAATATGCTACGGGCGACGATTCGGGTAACGAAAGTATTGATGTGAAAATAACATGGACGACGGGTATGGGTTTTGATACAGTATCAAAACTTATTTTTAGACGTGAAATTGGGGGTACCAAAGTTCAGGAGGATATAGTTTATGATTCAGGATCAGGGCTCGAAAATAATAGTAACGGTGAAATAACATTTAAAGGTACGGAATTAACAGATTCGAGTAAAAGTGTCGTTGGTGTGAATAAAGTATCTGTTTGGTATAATAGTGTAAGTGACGATACGTTTTTAGTGGATACGGGTGACCAGATCAAAATCGAACAAAGTGATATTGATACAACCCTCAATTTAACTGAAGTCCAGGAAGTTGCCATTCCAATTACAATCGCGAGTGATTCATTTAAATTTGAAATATTAGGTAAGGAAACACTTTACTTGATTGAAGAGTTTCACATGTGTTTTAAAATGAAACAATTGGATGGTGGTAAAGTTCAGTTTATTCAAATATATGATAATACGATCGAAAATTTATGGGATAATACTGATGCATATAGACTTAAAAAGTATAAGGATGGGTACATGTTGGGACACCCAGACAATAACAGGAAAGAAGTTTTGGTAAGAAAAGTATTAACAAAAGATGATGTTTATTTCGGTGTCGAAAAAACTATTGACCATAAACCAACGTTTAAAAAATTAAACGAAATGAATAAAGACGAGTATGCACGCGCACTGTTCCATTTAGAACCTGTACGTACCGCTATACGTTCGGATAGGAACGGTGGAAAAATGGAGACTGGTAAGGAATATCGACCACCCAATGGGAAGTTTACGTTTAAACAACACCCTAATAAGATAACTTTACACATTTATGATCACACACAGAAAGGGGATGTCTGGAGAGCGGGACAAGGCCCGGCACCTTTTAATAAAGTGTGTGATACGCCTAAATTACAAGGGGATGGTAATTTTCTTATGAAAGTAACTGGTAGTCAAGATGATTGGGGGTACAGGAGTGATACGTGGCAATGGGGTGCCGGTAATGGTCCATATAGAGTTGTTGTTGGCGATAATGCAACCGTTGCGATTTTGAAAAAAGATGGTCGGATTATACACTATGTCTTCCGCACAAAACCAATCAGTATTGCCACTGCAGCTGGTGGTAAACCTAAATGGTCTTCATGGACGGATCCATCGAACGCGTTTAAACACCGTGGTTTACAAAATATTCACGAAAAATGGTATATACCAAATGGTACTAGTGGAGCGATTAAACTTGACAATGGTCGACACGCTAAAGATTGGGGGTACAAATGGGTTGCGTATACAATGTCGGAAGGTGACGCTGGGCACCATTACGAACTTTTTAATAGATGGGCTACTGTCGGTGCCAATTATGTATATTTACCAGATGGGGCGTGTGATATACAAAGTAATCATAAGAAAGTAAAAGGTGCGGGTGTAATAACGGGTCAAAAATCTGATTCGACTGCCCCTACATTATATAAGGGTCCCGAACACGTAAAATTTGCACAGGGAAGTTACGATACGTGGAAAATATACTATATTCCAAGTTTACCTTTGGAAGGGTATATTCATAGAACCAATCAACATGATGTAATACAACCAAATGAAGACCAAAGGAACGAAGAACATTTCGGGGTTGAACAGTGTCGAACACGCGCAAATGAGTTTGATCAAGCAAACGCATTTGTTTATAGATCATATAGAGGTGATACTGATGGATGGACACATACATGTGCACCAGTTAAGTTATTTAACGTAAATAATTTGAAAGGGAACGTGAATTACGAAACCAACCCTTCGCGTCATGCAACTGGGTGTACTAATCCATTAAAAAGTGCGCGAACGGGGTGTACGACTGCGATCGATATACCAGAAAGTGGTGGTACATATAAGGGAACCGTTAGATGATAATTAATATTCAAAAAAAATATATACCACTAATAAAAGAAACACCGAGATGGCAAAAAAGGCTGCTGTACTCGGACTATTTGCTTTATTAGTAATAATTATAGGGATAGCTTTGGCTGTTTACTTTAGTACTAAAAAAAGTAGTGAAGAAATACCAGACAAACCTCAACTTACATTCGACGCAAATGCTAAGAAAACAATCAACCCACAGGAGGGTGAAGATAATGGTACCCAGGAAGGGTACGCGATAGAATATGCGGAAGGTGATGATTCGAGTAAATTTATCGATCTTACATTATCATGGACAAACGGACAAGGTTTTGATTCTGTAAACAAACTTATATTTACGAGGTACGTGGGTACAACAAAAATCCAGACTGACCAGGAAGTTACAGAAGAATCGGCGTTAGCAGATTACGGTACTGGTTCCGTTACATTTAAAGGTGTGGACGTTACATCGGGCGTCGATGTTAAAGGTACAAACATAATTAAAGCGTATTATAACGAAGTCAGCCCAGATAATTTATTGGCAACCGCAGAACTTGATATTAGTGAGGAGGATTTCAGTTATACACTCGCGGGACCATTTGGTGATCTCGATGTAAAAGTTACCATCAGTAGTGAAACGTTTAAACTTACAAAATCTGTAAAGAAAACGTATTACCAAATTTCGCACGCACCAGGTCGATGGTTTAATGTGAATCAAAATAGTAATGGTACTATTAAATTTAAGTTTGATGACGGTACGTTTCTTAAGTTCGGTGGTAAAGATACATTCAAATTAGCAAAATATAAAAATAAAAAAATGCTTACAAACACCGACGGTCATGTTTGGGTACATAATAAACAAGCGTGGAAACCAGTGGGTAATCTTGGAAAAGACGATTTTAGGTTTGCACAGTGTGATTTGTTTGGTGCAAATACAATCATGCGTAGCGGTGATAAAGCATTAAACCCATCTGACAAAATATGGAAATCACCAAACGGTGAATGGGGAGCCGTGTATCAAAAAGATGACGGAAACTTTGTCGTTATTCACAAAATCACCAAAGAAATGACACAAGACGAGAGAGAACAAAACACCGTTTCCGCATATACAAGTTCGAATGGGAGTTTCAATTTAACACTGAGTACGAACGGTAATCTTGAATTTAAAAAAGATGCTGCTACTATTATTAAGGCTTCTGGTGGAGACAAATTTTCTACAAAACAAGGATTAAAACCACCCTTTACATTTATGGTTTCGGATTTTGGTGGGTTACACGTTATATCTAAGGAAGGTACGGAAGTTATGAGTAATAAAAATCAATTTTTTGGACCCTATTCTAATTATTATAAAACACACGCCGGGGACTTGTGGGGGTTCGGTTTAGGTACACACCACGGTTCGAGCTTTGGAGATTGTGCAACAGCATGTGATAAGAATTTATATTGTGCAGGGTTTACATATAATCCCACAAATAAAAACTGTTGGACTAAAAGCTACGATGCGCGTATATTAGGTGTGGCATCTAATAGAGATCAAAATGCCGATAGATGGTCTAATACTAAAGAGAATGGTGGAACCGAATGGATCAATAGTGAACAATATTACCAAAAGAAAATCGATACCAATTGTTATGCAGATCGATATAGTGATTTAAAAGCAGCTTTCGGTGATAAGTCGGTAAATCTTAGAGATCACTATTTTAATCACGGTATTACCGAAGGTAGAGATGCAACGTGTGATACAACACAACCTGTAAATTCGAAAAAAGGGTATTATCCCGATCCAGATGTGAAGTATTATTCAAACGAGTTCGATACGACTAAGAGTGTTGGTTGGGAGGGGTGTAAAGATGCCGTTAAGGCGAAAGGGTTTGAGATTTGGGGTGTTAGGGGGGCTAATCAGCGAAATAATTATTCAAATACATGTTTTGGGTATAAAAAGGGTGCTGCGGCAACAGAATTAGAAGGGGGGGAATCTCCTACTAATCACTTCGTTGGGTGTGTCAATGGAAAAACTTTAAATTCTGGGTGTACACAATAAATAAACAAAACCTAAGTGAAATAAAAATAGTATAAAAATATAAAAACCAAAATGTCGGATTCTATTGAAAATATTCTTACCGGTCTCATTCGTGATTCGAACGACCACATTGACAAAATAAACAACAGCGTCCTTTCCAACAATAAGTTATTACAAACACTTGTTGAAAAGGTTACAAAAATCGAAGAGGAGAATAAATGTCTTCGTGAAAAGATGGATTCGGTTATCGAAACAAATACACTTTTACGTGAAAAGATCGAACACTTGGAAAAACCAATACCTGTACAAGGAAAGAAAAAAGAAAAAGTTCCTAAAGAACCTAAAATCGAGTGTTCAGCAATGACGGCTAAGGGACACAAGTGTACGAAACCATGTGTACCCGGTGAAACGTATTGTACATTACATACGAAAATGAACAACAAACCACCCGTTGAACCAAAAAAGAAACGTCCAATTCTAAAAAAGAAAAAGAAAGAGGTTCCCTTACACAATCACAAACCTGGTGAATTACCAACTGAAACGTGTGAACTATGTGAAACCCATGGTGATATATTTGATCCTGGTATGCCCGATTCGGAATTTGAGGAATCTCAGGATGATGGTGATATATCTATAGAGGAAAAACTACGTAAAATGCTTGACGAAGAAGAGGAAAAAGTTAATTAATTTTTAATGTATGACGGGTAATGCGCCATTGGTGCGTAGGCACCTTGTACAAACAATAAAGCGGTTCCTCCGCCAACAACAACGAGTGTTATAACCCACCCTAAAACCGTTTTTCTTAGAATTTTGTAATTTATACCCCTTTTACCTTCTAATAATCCAACGCCGACCGTTGCACCTACCTGACAATGTGTGGTCGAAAGAGGCCATCCAAGTCTACTTCCCATAATAACGACACATGCACTTCCAAGTTCAATACACGTCCCCCGACTTGGTGTGATTTTAGTAAGTTTTGTACCAAGTGCATGTAGGATTTTGTACCCGTACGTTGCTAAACCAATAACAATACCAAAAGCACCTAAAGAAAGTATCCAGTATGCATTATCACCAAGATCGTTTTTCTTACTCGACACTTCACCCGATTCATATATGGCCCATATAGCTCCAAATGGTGCGATTGAGTTGGCAACGTCATTTGCACCGTGTGCAAACGCATCACAACACGCCGTTATGATTTGTAGATACCGCATGGATATTTCAGTTTTTGGATCGAATTTTTCAGCATTTTCGTGTATACTCATAACAGTTTCGTCACTTTCAATAATTTCATTATTATCTATATTCATAGAATTTTTAATGTAATTATAAATACGTACGTGTATTTTTTCATCCCCTCGTGGAGGACATTCTGGTTTATTGTCTAATGGTATTTCCATTTTTTCATTATCTTCCATTTCGTCTATAAATTTTTGTTCCGCGAGTTTATGTAAATATGGAACAATCGCTAATGATAACAAACCAACACCTCCACCTAAACCAAATGCATACGCAAATGCAATTTCAATTGGTGTTTCATTAAGTTTTAAAAATTTGGCACCTTTATACACTATAAAAAACACATTAATACAAACGGTCGATCCCAATAAGAAAGGGAAAGCATATCTACTTCGTGTAAACGAATTTTCCGACCGAAGAACGCTAAGTCTTAAAATATAAAAAAAGAATGATGCAAAAATACCGGAAACAATTGGTGATAAAAGCCAAGATATGACTATAGCGGAAACACCTTTAACGTAAGGAAACTGATCCGTTTCTTTAGACCATGTAACACATTTCGCACCTCGTGATACCATGGTCATTCCAATCATACCACCAACACAACTATGTGTTGTACTTACAGGCATTTCTAAGTATGATGCAGTAATTAACCATACAGACATGGCTGCGAGAACACACATACAGCCATACATGAGTATAGCTGGATCATCTTCGAAACACGAGTAATCCGCTATACCTTTTCTTATTGTATCTGTGACATGACTACCCATGAGTAGTGCGCCTGAGAATTCAAAAATACCGGCAAGTATGACAGCCTGTTTTATTGAAAGAGCACCTGATCCGACTGAAGATGCGAATGCGTTGGCGACATCATTAGCACCGATACCATATGCAGTTGTAACTGCGAGAAGACCGCCGAGACCGACGATCCATTCGTAAGCGTGAAGATCCATAAACCTTAATATTTGAATAGAAAATTATCCCCCCAATTCCACGAATTTCCAAAACTTCACAAACTCCCTCATCGACTTTGTTCAATATTTTTAAAAATAATTTTTTTATGATTATTCAATAATGATAAAAAATGTTATATAATAATAAAAATGAGTAAGAAACCAGCAATCATTGGTTTAGGTATATTTGTGGCATTAGTGATTATTGCACTGATTATATATTTGTTTACCAGACCAAGTAAATCATCTGAAGAAAAGGAACCAAAAATTTCGGTTTCGAGTGCCGAACTTGTTTCGACTGAAAATTATACACCATTTGAATATTATACAACCCAGGAATTAACTGAATTTTCTAAAAATGTTAAAATTGCTATAAAACTCGTAGTATCTGATTCGTATTTAATTGAAACATTTAAAATTAGACGTAAACACGAGAGTTATACAATTGACACAAAAGATTTGATAATCAAAGACGGTGAACAAACTATTGAATTTAGTCCTAATGAAAACGAAAATATGGTTGGTGATCACAATATTTTAGTTCAGTATACAACGAAATCGGACCCAAACACTGAAAAAAATGGTGCTACAACTAATGTTGCTATCACGGGTGAACATCTTCAAATGACTAAGTTAGATGGTAAAAATTCAGTAGAATTAGAAGTGACTTCACCTACCATAAACACCCAGATAATTACTTCACAAAAACTTGTAACTGTTAAATATAATGGAAAAGATATATTTGACGGTGATGACGTTTATTTGACACCTATTGTAACTGATGATAATAATGGTTTTAAGATAAATGGTACTGGTAGAGGTACAATCCAGGGTAAGATATTTTACTTTTTAAATGCTGGTAACAAAAAAATGATTGGTAATAAACCAACTGACGAAAATGATACGTTATATATTACTTATAAAGATAATACAATATCATTATCAAAAAAGACAACCGATTTTGCTTATAAACTTTTTGATGTTACTTTGACTGATGATAATAAGGCTGTAACAGTTTCTCCTCCTACATCAAGTTCTGGGTATTATTAATTTATAATGTAATATTAATATGGATGTAAATATAAATATAAATGATAAAATACCACCCATAAAAGTTGTTTATGATAAACCTCATACTAAACAGTTTATGGTTGACGGTAAATTGTACGAAGTTTTATATAATTGGAATTATTGTAAAGATATAAATTTTGATAATTTAAATTTTATAGAAGATGGATATTATACGTATATAATTCATGATAATTATGAATTAATTATATCTAAAGTATGTCCGTTTGAAGATGGTTCTAAGCACATACAGCTTTTAAGTAAAACGAAGAATGCATATACGGCTGGTGAATTTCATAAAAATGGTACATCTTTTATTGTGAATATGTTTGCCGGTCTTTTTAGGCTACATAATCCATTTATTATGAGGCATAATAAAAATTTTGTTTTGTGGTTAATTCAGGTAACGTTTAATAAACATGGCGCACTAAGTATTACGATCACGGATAGACAGCTTATCTATGATAATCATTTTATTAAAACAGGTATATGGGACGTATCTATACTTAAACAAATTGGGTATAAAAAATAATTTTTTTATGATTATTCAATAATGATAAATATATTTTCTTTGATTTCGGTTAGGTTTAGTGTATATATGTGATACATGGTATGACTTTGCCTCGATATGGCCGCGAAC
>ERZ802821.1096-NODE-1096-length-14558-cov-26.1034_pt1 | contig 14558 bp, 9 predicted proteins | sample MGYA00345648_ERZ802821 | MGnify/ENA primary metagenome ERZ802821 (study PRJEB30503, sample SAMEA104212357) | marine metagenome | biome: Westerlies Biome; feature: [SRF] surface water layer (ENVO:00010504) within the epipelagic zone...; material: water... | reverse complement strand
AATCCTGCGGCGTAAATCCTGCAGATCATGTCGCTGGTTTGCAAATTTGACTGCAAGGGCTGTGTTGCAACAGGATAGATGAACATGTTTGTGACGGGGAGAGGCTGATATGAAGTCACATTACCGCGTGGTTGTTATTGGTGGCGGTGTCGTCGGGGCATCAATCATCTATCATCTGTCGAAGATGGGCTGGCCGGATATCGCGCTGATTGAACGCTCGGTGCTTACGGCCGGGTCAAGCTGGCATGCAGCTGGCGGTGTTCATGCGCTGAATGCCGATCCGAACATTTCAGCGCTGCAGGCATACACGATCGACCTTCTTGGCAAGATCGAAGAAGAAAGCGGCCAATCTGTCGGCATGCATATGACGGGCGGTCTGACCCTTGCCGGGACACCAGATCGCTGGGAATGGCTGCAGTCTGCCTACCGTGTTTACCAGAGCATCGGTATCGAGGATGTACGCCTTGTCACGCCCGAGGAGGCCTATTCATTGTGCCCGGTGCTGTCAACCGACGGTATTCTTGGCGGGTTGTGGGCGGACCGCGAAGGATATGTTGATACCACCGGCACGGTGCTGGCCTATGCAGGCGCTGCAAAGAAGAACGGTGCCACGGTCATAGAACATAACCGGGTCCTCGAACTGAACCAGACGGCGGACGGTTGGGACGTGGTGACCGAAAAGGGCACCATCTCGTGCGAGCATGTTGTGAATGCGGCTGGCCTGTGGGCCAAGCAGGTTGGCCGGATGGCTGGTATCGAACTGCCTGTATCGCCCTTGTCGCACCATTATCTGCTGACCGATTCGATCCCCGAAGTGGCGGCGTTGGATACTGAATTGCCGCTGACCGTCGATCTTGAAGGCTTTACCTATATGCGCCAGGACCAGCAAGGCATGCTGCTTGGTATTTACGAGATCAATCACCAGCACTGGATGATGGATGGCGCGCCGTGGGATTACGGGATCGAGCTTTTGAATGAGGATATCGATCGCATCGAGAATGAACTGACTCTGGGATTTGAACGCTATCCGGTGCTGCAAACCGCGGGTGTGCGCAACTGGGTCAATGGGGCATTCACCTTCTCGCCTGATGGCAACCCGCTCGTCGGGCCGGTTCCCGGCAAGCGCAATTACTGGTCAGCCTGTGCGGTGATGGCCGGGTTCCTGCAGGGTGGCGGTGTTGGAAAATCGCTTGCGGAATGGATGATCCATGGCGAGCCGGAAGCCGATGTCTATGGCATGGATGTGGCCCGTTACGGCCCCTTTGCCGAAAACAAGGAATATATCCGGCAAACCACCGGCCAGTTCTATTCGCGCCGGTTTGTGATGACCTATCCGAACGAGCAGCTGCCGGCGGGCCGACCGCTGAAGATGGCGCCTGCGCATACCGCGATGACCGCCGCTGGTGCCCGGTGGGGATGCAGCTGGGATCTTGAGGTGCCATTGTATTTCGCACCAGACGGGTTTGATGAGGCGCCGTCACTGAAGCGCTCCAACGCCTTTGATATCGTGGGCAGTGAATGCCGTGCCGTGCGCAATGCGGTTGGCCTTCTGGACATCACCGGGTTTTCACGCTTTGAGGTAACCGGCCCAAAAGCAGAGGCATGGCTGGAGAAGATTTTCGCCACCAAGCTGCCGTCTGCAGGGCGTGCCCGGCTTGCTGTGGCGCTGGGCAATGATGGCCGGTTGAAGGGCGATCTGACGCTGTTCAACTGGGGTGATGACCGCTGGTGGATCATGGGATCCTATTATCTGCGAAGCTGGCATATGCGCTGGTTTAAGGATCATCTGGAAAGTGGGGATCGACTGAATGACGGGGTGATGATCCGCGATCTGGGAGAGGAAGTTGCCGGATTTTCGCTGTCAGGTCCGCATGCGCGCGCTGTTGTCGAACGGTTGACGGACGGGGCGATAGGTGACTTGCCCTTCATGGGGTGTGGGCAGTTCGACATTGGCCTTGCCCGTACACATGTTGGCCGCCTGTCGGTCACCGGTGAAGCCGGATATGAAATCAGCTGCCGGATGGGTGATCACATCGCCTTGCGCGAAATGCTGCTGCAGGCCGGCAGCGATCTTGGCATTGCCGAATACGGGTTCAATGCGTTGCTGTCACTTCGGCTGGAGAAAAGCTACGGCATATGGTCATCGGAATTCACCCAGGGCTATACCCCCGGCATGACCGGAATGGACCGCTGGATTGACTGGACACGCGAAGGCTTCATAGGACGTGAGGCGGCGATTGCAGAGCGCGATGGTAACGGCCCGGCAAAACGTCTCGTGACGCTGGATGTTGCCGCTGATGGTGCTGATGCCAGCGGGTTTGAACCTGTATGGAGCAGTGGCGGCATGGTGGGGTTTGTGACATCAGGCGGTTATGGGCATACGGTTGACAAGTCGCTTGCCATGGCGCTGGTAGACAGTGATCTTGCGGTTGAGGGCACCGAGCTTGGTGTTCATATCGTCGGGGTGGAGCGCGCAGCGACAATCATTCCGGCATCGCCTTATGATCCGGCTGGCGCGGTGATGCGCGCGTGAGATGAAGACCGGCAGTGCAGCCAGTTTGTTATTTTGAGAGGTCCTTATGACAGGTCAGCCAGATGCAATTATAATTGGTACCGGGGTTATCGGCACAGCAACAGCGTTCGAGATGGCCAAGGCCGGCTGGAAGACATTGTCGCTGGACCGCAACACACAGATCGGCCACGGGTCCACCGCCGGATCATGCGCCATCATCCGCATGCATTATTCGACTTTTGATGGCACCGCCTTTGCGTGGGAAGGCTATCATTACTGGCGGGACTGGGCTGACTATCTGGGCCTGCCTGCAGAGACCGCGCTGGCCACCTTCAAGGAATGTGGCTGCCTTGTCATGCGGACCGAGGGGAATGGCTATCTCGACAAGCATCTGGAGAACAGCCGTGATCTGGATATCCCGGTTGAAGAATGGGATGCCACCCGGATCGAAGAGCAGCTTTCAATCTATGCGCTGGACAGCTATGCGCCACCAAAACGTACCGACGATGACAGTTTTGGTCTGTCCAATGGCGGGCGTATTCGCGGCGGGCTGTATTGGCCGAATGGCGGCTATGTAACCGATCCTGCCCTGTCATCCCAGAATCTGGCAGATGCGGCGCGCCAGCATGGCGCGGCCTTCCGGCTTGGCGTGGAGGTGGTTGAGATTCTGCAAGAGGGCGGCCGGGTCACGGGTGTACGCCTTGCCGATGGTGAAGAGATACATGCACCGGTTGTGATCAATGTGGCCGGGCCCGGGTCATCGCATATCAACGGGCTGGCTGGTGTGCTTGGTGAAATGACCATTGAAACCCGTCCGCTTCGCCAGGAAGTGGCGCATGTGCCGTCACCGGCGGGCTTTAATTTTGAGCAAGATGGCATGGTGGTCTCTGATAATGACATTGCCTGCTATATCCGCCCCGAACATGGCAACAATATCCTGATCGGCAGTGAAGACCCGCCATGTGATCCGCATATGTGGAGCGAGACAGACACCGATTATGAACGCGAGTTCACCGATCAGTGGAACACGCAGGTTATGCGGTATGCGCAGCGTGTCCCATCGCTTGGCATCCCGTCGCAGACGCGCGGTGTCGTTGATCTGTATGATGCGTCCACTGACTGGATACCGATCTATGACAAGGCCTCGCTCGGCGGCTATTACATGGCATGCGGCACCAGCGGCAATCAATACAAGAACGCGCCGATTGCCGGCAAGATGATGGCAGCGCTGATTGATTATTGTGAAGGCGGCGCTGATCATGACAGCGCCCCGCTGCTGTATCGGCTGCCCTATATCGGGCGCGATATCAATGTCGGCTTCTATTCACGCAAGCGCCAGATCAATGACGAAAGCAGCTTTTCGGTTCTTGGCTAGCTGTTACCGCACCGCGCATGTTGGATCGGAACTATCGCGGTATGCATGTCGGTGGGCAGATACTGCTGCCCGTGGGTCAGCCTGTAACCGCTGTCAGGCCGACGGCCTCTATGCCGCTGACGGCAGCAGCCTCATCATTGTCTGATGTATCACCGGAAATACCAACCGCACCCAGCAGCGTGCCATCTTTGTCGGTGATCAGAACACCACCTGGCACGGGCACAAAATCGCCATCGGCAAGCCCGTTGATGGCCTGCACAAAATAGGCCTGCTGTTCGGCGCGGTTCATCAATGCGCGCGTGCCCATTCCCATGGCAATGGCAGCATTCGCCTTGCCGTGCGCGATGCGGGCGCGCATCTGGCTGACCCCGTCTTGCGACATCACGGCAACCATGCTGGCACGCGGGTCCAGCACCACGACGCTTAACGGCTTGAGGTCAAGCTCATGACCTTTTGCAAAGGCAGCATCAATCAGGGTTTGTGCCGTGGAAAGTGAAATGGCCATTAGGTGCCTCCATTAAGATCGCGCCTAAGATCGCGCCGGTGAAAATGTCGTCCTGCCCGCCGCTCAGATCGAGCGCCACACCAATCCTGAACGCAGGATGTTGCGTGACGTTGGAAGGTATATCACTATGCTTTTTGAAGCGAAACTATCCTGTTGCATCACGTGCCAGATGCGGTGGGAGTAAAGCGCGGATGCGAGTTCGGGGAGGGACAAAGCAATCATGCGGAACTTTGAGCTCGAGGTCTTTTTTTCCAAATGGGAATTCACCGCTGAACACCATATGACTGCATCGGACCTGGAAAGCCTGTCGATCGCAGATCTTCTTGCACTTGCTGATGATGAGGACCGCGAAGGTTTTGAAAGCCTCTGGCTCGGCTACACCGAAACGCGCGGCGCGGCCGATCTGCGCGCAGCAATTGCCGAAACCTATGACCGAATGAGCGCGGATAACATTCTGTGTCTTGCTGGGGCCGGCGAGGGCATCTACGCCGTCATGCGGGTGCTTCTGGACAAGGATGATCACATCATTGTGCCGGTGCCGAACTATCAGAGCGCCGAGACGGTCCCACTGGATATCTGTGCGGTGACCGGTGTCGCTATGCGCTGTGATGATGGCAGTGCCTCAGCCACGGGCTGGCGGCTGGATATCGACGATATCAAGGCTGCTGTCCGCCCGGAAACGCGGATGATCTCGTTGAATTTCCCGCATAACCCGACAGGGGTGTTGCTGGGCCAAAAGGATTTGATGGATCTTGTCGGGTTTTGCCGTGAGCGGGGCATTTATCTGTTCAGTGACGAGGTCTATCGCGGTGTCGAGACGGATGCAGCCGTGCGCATGCCGCAGATTGCCGATGTCTATGAAAAGGGCATTTCACTGAATGTGATGTCGAAGGCCTATGGGCTGCCCGGTTTGCGCGTTGGCTGGATCGCCAGTGAAGACCATGACGTGCTGACCCGCACCGAGCGATACAAGCATTATCTGTCGATCTGCAATTCTGCGCCAAGTGAACGACTGGCGCTGATCGCCCTGAAGGCGCGCGCATCAATCATCGCCCGGAATGTGGGTCTTGTTCGCGAAAATGCGGTGCTGCTTGAAAAGCTGTTTGCCGATTTCCCCGGGCTGGTTGACTGGCATCGCCCGATGGGTGGCTGTGTGGCGTTTCCGAAATATATCGGCCCGGGCGGCGGCGAGGTGTTCTGCCGTGACCTGCTGGAGAAGAGCGGCGTGATCCTGCTGCCAAGTTCGATATATGCATCCGAGATTTCACATGTGCCGGCCGATCATTTCCGTATCGGCATCGGACGCGACAAGGTGGTCAAGGACGGTATTGCCGCCATGCGCCGCCATTTCGAACGGCATCTCGCCGAATTTGCCGCCTGAACAGGACCACCGGCAGTATCGTGGCTGCCGGTTATCCTGGTGATCTTGCGCCGATCGTAAACAGTTTCAGATCAGGCGGCTGCGCGGCCGCGGCTGCCCAGATAGTGCCAGGCGATCAACACCACTGCAGCGACGATTGCCGCGCCGTAGATGACAGGCAGCTTGAACATTACAAGAGCAGCAAGCCCCACTCGTGCGGCGGTTTCGATCGGGTTCAATGGCCGTGCATCATATTGCGCGAGTGCGCTTGAAATCAGATACAGCGCCAATACCAGACGGGCAATCACCCAGGCAAGGGCTGGCACATCAAGATTGCCATCATAGCCCGGCAGATATTGTGCGCCTGCCGCTGCACCGGCAGTGGCGTCCAGCACGGCGTCGCTGATCAGCAGGATTTCGGGATACATCGCAAAGATGAAGGGCACGATGAAAATCACGATGCCTGATTTGACAGCCGAAAACCCGGTCGCCATTGGTTCGGCCTTGGTGATGCTCGACGCGGCAAAGGCGGCAAGCGCCACTGGCGGTGTAATCGCGCTGGCAACGGCGAAGTAGAAGATGAACATATGTGCTGTGAAGGTTGAAATGCCCAGACCTGCCAGCACCGGCCCCAACAGCAGTGCCACATTGATATAGGCGGGCACCGCCGGCATCCCCATGCCCAGAATGATCGCCATCACCATTGTCAGCAGTAACGCCAACAACTGGAACAGCACAGATCCGCCCTGACCAAGGCCGAGAGATTGCAGCCAGCCAAGAACGTCAAGCGACAGGAAGGTTGGCAAGCCGGTGAATTGCAGACAGAAATCGATGATCGAGACAGCGAGGAACATCAGATAGAGGGTAGAGATCAGGACGCCGGCATTGGACAGCGCATCGATGATCTTGCGCGGACGTGCCCGCACCTCCGGGTCAACAAACAGCAGCCCCAGCAACAGCATGACGGCATACCATCCGGCACTGCCGGCATCACCAGCCGCATTGCGAATCAATTCCTGCAGCCATGACCCGCTGACAATTTTGCAGCCCTTTTCGGTAACAATGCTTTCGACCCCGATCAGCGCCCCGAAGATGCCGCACCCGACTTCTTCTTTCTTTGTCAGCAACAGGATGAGGATCAGCAAAATCGGTCCAAAGATCATGATCAGGTTCAGCATGTCCTGACGGTTCAGATGCATGTCTTCGGTGATCTGGCCAATCGCCTGAATGTTCTGTTTGCGCGCCTGGAACGAGACCGACAGGAACAGGCAGAAGAAATAGGCAAGGGCCGGAATAACTGCCGCAACAATCACGCTGGAATAGGGAACTGTCGTCAGGGCGGCCACGACAAAGGCGGCCACACCCATCACCGGCGGCATGATCGACCCGCCAGATGATGCGGCAGCTTCTACACCGCCAGAAAACACTTTCGAGAAGCCGCGCTTCAACATCATCGGAATGGTCAGCACCCCGGTCGACAGCACATTGACGATCGGCCCACCTGAAATGGTGCCGAACATGGCAGAGGATACGATGGCCGCATGCGCGGGGCCGCCCCGCAAACTACGCGTCCAGCGGAACGCCACCTTGATCAGTGACCGGCCGCCCGCCGATGACCCGAACAATGATCCCAGTACCAGATAGGGGAAGATCGTGTTCAGGATGATGTCCATGAACCGGCCAAGCAGTCCGGATGAATTGTTCACCAGAATGTCGTGAATACGCGGCCGGCCATCAGCCAGCATGCGCGGTTCACCGGCAAGTTTGGTCATCAGATATTTGTTTATGTCTTCCGGACCATGGAAATACCAGACAAGCACAGTGCCGATGGTATAGGCGGCAATCAGAATGGCGACCAGCACCAGCGGCAGGCCCCAGACCTTAATGTTGTAGGACAGGAACACCATGATGGCGAGGCCGACCAGCAGCACGATCCAGCCGCCGGTGTTGTTGACACATTTCGGATCATCAACCGTGGTTGGCGGCTCCATGCCCAGCAGATCTGCCAGTTCGCGTTCAGCCTGCAGGCTTTCCTGAATCAGTCTTGCACGGTCACCGGAAAACTGGTCGATCAGGCAAATGGCCTCAATCTCGACAAGATATGTCATGGAAATGGCGCAGGCCATGAACACCAGCGCCACGTCCATAAACAATCCGAACCGGCGCATCCACGGTGATCTGTCAGCCCAGCTTCGCCAGATGGAATGTTTCAGCGCGACAATCAGCATCATCAGCGCAAAGAACAGGGGATAAAACCACTCAAAGGGGAATTTGCGGAAGGTGGCACCTTGCATGCCGAGAATTGATTGCGCCAGATCATCATAGCCCGGAATGCCGGGGGTCATGTTGATCAGTCCGACAATGACCATCAACACAGTCAGCCAGTAAACCAGCTTCATACCGAAATCAGTATGCGTGGTGCCTTCTCCCGTGCGCTCTGACATGTCCCCGCCCTGCCTATCTATAAAACAAAAAAATAGCGCCGGTCATCTGACCGGCGCTTGCTTTGGGTTGCGTTCCTACTTTGCGCAATCCGGGATGGAGTAACCGGCCTCCTCCCAGGCGGCGACAGCACCTGGATGGTACTTCAGCGGGTTCAGGCCACACATGTCTGTCAGCGCGATATCTGTCTCACCATGCCATGAGTTGGCCATGAAAGGCGCCTTGGCCTTGATATCGTCAAGACTGTCGAGGAATGCCTTGGTCAGCCCTTTGGCGGTATCAAAGCTCATCGATGTGTTTACAATCTCGCCGCCAACAGTGCCCGGGCAACGGAAATTGTCGTCCTCGGATACAATGCTGACACCGGACTTCCAGCCCATCTCATTGATCGGCAGTGTCACCGCCACAGTTCCCGGGCGCTTGGTGAACTTGCCGAACTGCTCGCCGTTGAATGCGGTGATTGGCATCGACCAGATGGTCATGTCGCCAGAAGACAGGGCGGCGGTCATGCGTCCGTCAGGAAAGCTCATCGGCAGAACAAAGGCATCGGCAGACCCATCCTGAATGGTCTTTACTGCCTGACCCCAGTTCACCTGAACGCCGGTATAGTCCTTCTTTTCCTCAAGGCCTGTAACCAGCCGGACAAGATCGCGGGCATTGGTCAGCGCTGCACCACGTGGTGGTCCGTTGAAAATGGTGGCGTCCTTGATGCCATCATAGCCGGGGAAGCTCGAACTGTCGTAGGCATAAAGACCCTGACAGGCGATACGGTAGGTATACAGAACTGCAAGATTGGATGTAAGCTCAGCGCCTTTTTCCTTGCCAAGCTTGGCATAAGGGCCAACAGCACGCGACATAAGGAATGGCAGAACGAACGGTGCTGCGGCGATATCTGATTTGCCTTCAGCCACATTCTGCACTGAATTTGTGAGTGTCTGTCCGGTTGTTACCTGCATATCGGCAACATTGTGCTTTGCAGCCGCTTCTGCGAATGCAACCACCGACACGCCTGGCGCGCTGGTGGGGGATGCTGTTTCAGCTGTCAGATTGACAACTGCATGCGCGCCGGTCACAAAACCGGTCATGGCCACCACACTGACGGCCGCGAGTATCTTTCTCATAGGTTCCTCCACTGGTGCTGCCGGGTGTTTGAAAGCAATCTTGAAAGACCGCCGGACAGCGTCATTATTGCCAGCATGTTGGCTGGGAAAGCCCTGACAGGCAAGCATGGAACGTCGGAACATTTCGTTTTTCAGCCGAAACTTTCCAAATACAGCCCTTGTTGTGCGCCGAATTGCCTGTTGCAGTTTTGTCTCCAGACGCTGTAACAAGGGTTTCGGACTGCCTGCAAATGCAGCAGCACACTCGTTGAAAGGCCATTTATGTCATCCCCTGATTTCATGGCGTCTGTCTTTGAAGACGCCCGCACCCATCGTTTCTTTACCGACCAGCCAGTGCCGGACGATCTGCTGAAAACGCTTTATGAGACGATGAAGTTTGCGCCCAGCGCGTCAAACACATGCCCGATGCGTGTGTTGTTCGTGACATCTGACGATGCCAGGGCAAAGCTGCTTGAAGCGGTGGGAGACGGCAACAAGCCGAAGGTGGCCAGCGCGCCGGCCGTGGCCGTCATTGCGCATGACATGGAATTCTATAAGCATCTTGGTACGCTGGCACCGCATCTTGATCCCGAAAGCTTTGCCGCTCAGGATGAAGCCAAATTGAAGATGCAGGCAAGCAACAACACCTGGTTGCAGGGTGGATATTTCATTCTGGCCGCGCGCGCTCTGGGCCTCGATTGCGGACCCATGTCCGGCTTTAATCCGGCAAAGGTGAATGAGCTGTTTTTCGAAGGGTCGAGCTGGCGTGCCAGTTTTCTGCTCAGCCTCGGTTATGGCAGCGGCGAGAATATCCGCGATCGTGCGCCGCGCTTGTCGTTTGATGAGGCCTGCCGCATCGTCTGACCCTGGGGGTAAATGTCCACCGAAAGGACACGTATGCAGCCGCTTCGCGCCATAATGACGCCTGTATTGATTGCATCAGCTTTCGTGCTGTTTCTGAGCTTTGCGATCCGCTCCAGTTTTGGGGTGTTCCAGATTCCGATCGCGGCTGAAATGAACTGGTTTCGCACCGAGTTTTCGCTGGCCATAGCGCTGCAGAACCTTGCCTGGGGCCTGGGAACGCCGATCTTCGGGGCCATTGCCGAGCGCCTGGGGGACCGGCGAGCGATCTTTATCGGCACACTTTTATATTCTGGCGGGCTGGTCTTCAGTGCCTTTGCCACAACACCGCTTGGCCACCAGATGCTGGAAATTATGGTCGGGTTCGGCATTGCCGGTACGGGTTTCGGGGTTGTGCTGGGTGTGGTCGGGCGCGCCGCGTCAGACAGCAACCGGTCTTTGGCGCTGGGGCTGACAACGGCGGCAGGCAGCCTTGGTCAGGTGGTCGGACCGCCACTGGCGCAGGCGCTGCTGAATGTCATGCACTGGTCATCGGTGTTCATGGTTTTTGCGGCGTTGATCCTGGCCTGTCTGTTCTGTCTGCCCTTCATGAAGACGCAATATCGGGCCAGCAAGACCGAGATCGAGGAAACTTTTGCATCCATCCTCGCACGGGCGGTGCGCGACCCGAACTATCTGATGATCTTCATCGGGTTTTTCAGCTGTGGTTTCCAGCTTGCCTTTGTAACAGCGCATTTTCCGGCACTTGTCACCGAGGTATGCGCGAGCATCCGGCCAGACAGCCTGCTGGCCAAAATGGGTGTTGATACGACGGCGGAGCTGGGTGCGCTGTCGATCGGCGTGATCGGGGTTTTCAACATCATGGGCACGATCATTGCCGGTGCGCTTGGTGACAGGTTCCGAAAAAAGACGCTGCTGGTGATCGTCTATGCTGGCCGTACGCTGATCGCCGCCTGGTTCATCATGATGCCGGTGACGCCGACCACTGTTTTGGTGTTCTCGGTTGTGATGGGGTCGTTGTGGTTGGCAACCGTGCCATTGACATCAGGGCTGGTCGCGTATCTTTACGGGCTTCGCTATATGGGCACCTTGTATGGGCTGGTGTTTTTCTCGCACCAGCTGGGATCGTTCATCGGGGTCTGGCTTGGCGGCACCTTTTATGACCAGTTCGGGTCCTACACCATTGTCTGGTGGGTTGGCGTTGCCACTGGCGTGCTGTCGACAGTTGTTCATCTGCCGATCAAAGAGGCACCGCGACAGGCGGCTGTGGCGACGGGATAACCTGCACAAGCTGTAAGGGCGGGGTTGAGATGCTGCGGGTCAGAAATTTTTCCATTGATACCGCATGTTCCGGCATCTCGGATGATGCTTGCCGGTCAAATATGTGATAAATCACCAGCAGATGAACAGGCGTGCGCCCAGCTGACCTGGCATGTCGAGGTGAATGAATTCACTGATGAATTCACAGCTGAATTCACGGCGGCCCGACAAGGTCCAGCCGCGCCACTCTGGAGGCTTGATTGACCCGCACAACCGGCACCGCTCATAACACTGATACCGATCTTGGAACTGTCTGGCTCGAACAGCTGATAGAGCTGCGCAAGCAGGGCATGCAGATTGCCGATATCAACCCGGTGTCAGCGCTTGCTGATATCATTGGTGAGCAAATTGACCGAGGTGTTGTGACGGTTGACCAGCTGCGCCAGCTGCTGGATGCGCATGCCGGTCAATTGTGGGGCCAGAGGGTGGCCAACCTTCGGATGCAGACAGGTCTTGACGGTGGTGATCAGACCCTGCCCGATCTGAACAAGCAGGATATAAGCCGGACTGCCTACCGTGCTGTATTCACCGCGCATCCGGTTTTTGCGCTGCGCCCGGACGTGTCGGCGCAGATGACTGAACACGCAGATGCCGGCACGGGCACCCCGCCGCCTGATGCCTTTGCGCCCCGCGATGCGGTGACCCTTGATGATGAACATGCCGAGGCGATGCAGGCGTTGCAGAATGCACGGACTGCGGTGAACGATATAAATGCCGACATCCTGCGCCAGCGCCGTGCGGCACATCCACAAGGGTGGCGCGATGTTCTGCCGGAAACGGTCGGGGTTTCGACCTGGGTCGGATATGACCTTGATGGCCGCTCGGACATCAGCTGGCAGGACAGCTTTCGCCTGCGTCTTCGTGAAAAACGCGATGCGCTGACGGTCTACCATCAGACGATCATGGATAGCGGGCTTGTCGCCAGCAGTGATGCGATGGCTGATATTGCGGCGCGTCTGACAGAAGAACTGACCCGCACAATGGCCCATATCCAATCGTTTGATATAGGCGATGCCAAAGCTGATGCCAAAGCCGATGCCGAAGCTGATTCTGGTGATGTTATTGCGGCGATGAACGCATTGACCGGCGCACCCGGCAGGCTGATTTCCAGCCGCGCCCTTGCCATCGAAATTCACGATATTGCGCGCAGCTTGCCAGATGATGACATGGCGCTGGCGGCGCTGGTAATCGCTGCCGATATTGCCACGCACGGGTTCGGTATGGGTGAGGTTCATCTGCGCATCAATGCGGCGCAGATCAGAAATGCCATGCGGCCGGTTGATGGTCGTGCCATTTCCGTAAGTGCCAATTCTGCCAGTGAGGGGGTGCGGTCACCGCGCCTGTTGATTGACAGGCTGGCCAATCGCATCCGTACCGAAGAGGCATGGGCGATCAATTTCGCCAATCTGGACAGCGAGACGGCAACGGCACGCCGGCAGTTGATGCTGGCCACGCAAATCCTGAAACATATCGACAGTGACCAGCCAATCCGGCTGTTGATTGCTGAATGCGAACGCCCGCTGACAATCATGTCTGCGCTGTATCTGGCGCATAAATTCGGCATCGCGGACATGATCGACATCTCGCCGCTGTTCGAAACCAGCTACGGGCTGGAGCATGGCGAGAAGGTGATCGACCAGCTGCTGCAACAGCAAGTGTTTGTTGATTATGTCACCACCCGCGGGCGGCTGGCGATCCAGACCGGTTTTTCCGATGCGGGCCGGTTTGTCGGGCAGGTGGCGGCGAACATGGCAATCGAACGCCTGCAGCTGAAAATCTTGCGCAGTCTGAAAGCGCGGATTGGCACGCATGTCGATGTGCTGATTTTCAACACGCATGGAGAATCGCTGGGGCGTGGCGGGGCGCAGGCCCCGATGGCACAGCGGCAGGCCTGGCTGATGACCCCCTATGTGCGGCATGTGGCGGCCGAGATGGGAATCGGTCTTTATCACCAGTCGAGTTTTCAGGGCGGCGACGGGTACCGTCTGTTTGGGACGCCGTCATTGGCACGGGCGACGATGCGCGGATTGCTGGCTGCCGAACTGGCACCGCCTCCTGCCGACTGCGCTGATGATCCGTTCTATCAGCAGACCGATTTTTCGCTCGATCTGTTTCTTGAACTGAAAGGCTGGCATGAGACATTGCTTGCTGACCCGAACTACAGCGACCTGATTGATCTGTTTGGCAGCAATTTGCTGCCGCCAACCGGCTCGCGCCCGACCAAGCGCGTGCTGCAGGCTGGCAATCAGCGACGTGGTCCCTCAAAAATTCGTGCCATCGCCCATAACGCAATCCTCCAGCAGCTGGGCTTTCTGGCGAATGTCATTTCTGGAATGGGGCGCGCAGCAACGGTGGATTTTGAAGAGTTTGTCGATATCCACCAGCGATCACCGCGGTTGCGCCAGTGCCTTGATCGGGTGCTGACAGCCAAGCGTCTTGGCTCGTTGAATACGGTGCTGGCCTATTGCCGCCTGGCTGATCCTGGTTTCTGGGTGAACCGCGCTTATCATGGCAAACAGCCGCGCAACCAGCGGGCATTGCGGCGTCTGGCGACACATTTGCGGGCCCGTCCGCGTTTTCGCGATATTCAGCAAACCGTGTGGTCACTGCGCGATGATCTGGTCGATCTGTACCGGCTGTCTGATGTGATTGGCGGGCAGAGTGTGCGGGCCACAGGTGATTCGCGCAGTCAGCTTGATCTTCTTCACGCCATCCGGATTGCGGTGATTGGTGACAGCCTGATGACGATCTGCCGGACCCCGAACATCGCCGAAAGCAACCAGTACAGCAACGAGGATATTCTGTCCCTCGGGCTGTCGCTTGATTTTGATTCGGCAGCCGACATCATCCGGTCCGCCTTCGGGCCGTCAGCAGGCATTGATGGTGCTGCCGAGCTGACCGAGGTCGAAACCTATAGCAGCGATACGGAAGGCAACTTCGCGGCGATTGAAGCCGAAGTGCTGGCACCGCTGGCCGCCAACAAGGTGCTGATCGACAGGATTACCCAGATGATCTCGGCACATTATGGCGCGCATGGCTGACCGGTTGGCATAAGTGATCCGTGGGCATTTGTGACCATCACC
>ERZ802821.1085-NODE-1085-length-14636-cov-9.74206_pt1 | contig 14636 bp, 6 predicted proteins | sample MGYA00345648_ERZ802821 | MGnify/ENA primary metagenome ERZ802821 (study PRJEB30503, sample SAMEA104212357) | marine metagenome | biome: Westerlies Biome; feature: [SRF] surface water layer (ENVO:00010504) within the epipelagic zone...; material: water... | reverse complement strand
AACCATCTTGAAGAGATTTTCCCCAAGTTTTACCTTTTAAAATATTAGTCCTCCAGTTATTTTTAATTTCATCATAAAAAGAATTCTGAGAATCAATTAGATCTAAAAGAACATCTTGAAATTGATTGGTATCAAAAAGTGGTTTTATAGTGGGTTGACTTAAGTAATAGTTACCTGATTTAAATTCATAATCTCCCCAGGATTCAAGATAATGAGGGGTAGCAGCTATGTATTTAGAATTCTGAGCTGTCTCATCTTCTTTCATGCTGAAGCATAAAGAAAATTCTAGTTTATTCAAGAGCTGAGAAAACTCATCAGAATTTGGTAGTGTATAACTTGGGTTAATTCCTGCAGTAATTAAACCACTAATTTTTCCTGATTTTAATTCTTTAATTGTATTTAAAATGTCTTTGTCACTTCCTTGAAAAATTAATTTTGGTGATTTAATATTAAATGCATCACTATTTATAAGCTCGTTTATCATTAAAACTATTTCTTGAGAATCAACATCATCAAGGCCAGAAATAACAACAGCTTTGTTCCCTGACTTTTTTATTGATTCAACTGCTAGTTTAACATATCTGTCAAGATATGAACCTAACGATGGTCCATTATACTTTTGATTTCGTAAACTAAAATAAATACTTTGAAGAACCTGTTTTAATTGGTGAGGCCTTGCCATTACCCTATTATCTGCATTAGCTCCAGATAGTGTCATGTTTGATTCAAACTGAAGATGGTATGACATTGTAAAATTATTATCTTCGTTTGGAACTCGGTTTTTAGACCACCCTGAAGAATAATTACCCCCCTGCCAGTCATTCATGAAGTCAGCATCAATAGAAATAATTGTATTTGATAATGAAAAGTCATAATCAGCTAATGCTCTTTTTCCATATGAATTTTCAAATGCATCCAAAGCAGAACTATTTGATACTGCGTCATAAACTACATGCTGGATATTAGAATATTTTTGAATAAAATTATTAATAATCTTTTCCGTAGTTGGACTAGCAAAAGATTGTGTTAACAAGACTACTTTTTTATTTTCACTCAAAAGACGACTTAAATCCGCTTTTACAGATGAATTAAAATTTTTCCAACTAATATTTTCTCCTGATAATTTAGGCCCTTGAAGTCTGAAGACATCATACATAGAAAGCACAGATGCATTAATTCGAGCATTTGTACAATTCATCGATTTAGCATCTTTATTTCCTTTAATAAAGATTGGACGACCAGCCTTAGTTTTAACAAGTATACTGCTAAAGTCATAACCATCAGCAATTGTTGTAGCGTAATAATTTGCAATACCAGGAATTATTTGTTCTGGCTGGACAACATAAGGAACTGACTTAATTACTGGGCCTTCACATCCAACCACAGCAGCAGCAGCAGTACTAAATCCAGCATATTTTAAAAAATCTCTTCTATTATGATTTTTGTTTTCACCTTCATTACCTACAGGGAGTTTCTCAACAAATTCATTTTGCTCAAGACTTTTTACAATTTCACTTTCTTTATTTAGTTCTTCGAAGCCTTTCCAGTAAATATTCTTTTTTTCCATATTAAACTAGTAATGACATTTTGCACATTCAATTCCACCTAATTGAGCTACAGTTAATTCCTCAACTCCATATTTTTTTGATAGTTCATCATGAACTTTCTGATAATATTCATTGTTTTTATCAACATTGCTTTCTCTATGACAATCTATACACCAGCCCATAGTTAAAGGTGAGTATTGATACATGATTTCCATTTCCTCAACAGGTCCGTGACAAGTTTGACATTCAACTTTTGCAACCTGAGCATGTTGTGCATGGTTAAAATAAACAAAGTCAGGTAAATTATGAATTCTTACCCATTTTACAGGCTGAGTGTTTCCAGTGTAAACTTGATTTTCTTCATCCCATCCAACAGCAGTATATAACTTTTTTATTTCTTTAGTATAAAAATCTTTAGTATATCCATTTTCTAGATCTTCCTCACCATTATAGTCAGCAATATACTCATGACAATTCATACAAACATTAAGTGCTGGAATACCTGAGTGTTTTGACACCCTGGCTGATGAGTGACAATATTTACATTCAATTTGATTTGCACCAGCATGAATTTTATGAGAGTAATGGATTGGCTGGATAGGGGCATACCCTTGATCAATTCCTATTTGCATTAAATATCCGTAACTAAAGTATGCACTTGATAATAAAAAGCCAACTACAACTATAAACATTAAGAATTGATTTTCTATTACCAATTTCCACAAGGGTTTTAATCTTTTCTTAGGTTCTGGTTCAATTTTTACACCACTGGCATTTGCAATTTTTAAAAGTGTTCTCTGAACCAAAAACAGCATCACAATTAAAATTGTGAATATTACAATACTAACTACTAAAATTATATTAATAGATAAATCTGAACCTTGACTTGATACTTGGGCTGTATCTAAAACAGTGGTTACAGGTGGAGGTGGAGTATAATCAGTATAGGCTAGAATATTATCAATTTGTTCATTACTAAATTGAGGATAATTTGTCATTACAGCACGATTGTACTCCTCCCAAATTGCAACAGCCTGAGGATCACCATCCTTTATCATTTGAGTACCGTTCTTTATCCAACTATACAACCATTCCTTGTCATATTTTTCACTCACACCGCTTAAAGCGGGACCAACTGCCTTTCTATTCAATTGATGACATGCAGCACAATTTGTATTAAATAAGTTTTTTCCAGCCTGTATGTCTGCCTCTTGTGATATGCTTATTGAAGGTAAAAGCAGTGCTACTAGAAGTAATCTTTTTATCTGTAACATTAATTGGGGGCAGTAAAGTTTTTGTTCATTTTTAGTAGGTGAATTTTAACGCATTTAATTCACTACAAATTTAAGTCATAAACGTCATTTTAAAAACTCTATATTGAACAAATATTTAATTTATAATGATTCTAAATAACAAGTTATATCATTTTAGTAAATTTGGTGATATATATCATGTTAATAGATAGAACTTTTTCATTATTACTACTAATTATTTTTTGTATTTCCTTGAATGCTCAGGATCAAAATGTCCTATATAATGACACCTTAACAAAAAAGCTTTTTCAAATTAAAAAAGATTACAGCAAGAGGGAATTTGAATCAACTTATTATACAATTCAGATATATTATGGAAGCCTCGAGGCTGCAGATTCTATTTTAAATGATTTTAGAGAAAATTTTAAAGAAATTAAATCAGATTTAATTTTTGAAACCCCTAATTATAAAGTTAGAATTGGAGAATATAAAGATATCAACGTTGCTTCACAAAAACTAGAAGGAATTAGACGTTTATATCCAGGGTCTTTTATTATAAAATTATCTGAATTATAATTTTCTTTTTACCTCAACTTGTTGATAACATTGAATTATGTCTCCTTCTATCAGGTCATTAAATTCATTTACCTGTATACCACAGTCATATCCTTTTGCAACTTCTTTGACATCATCTTTAAATCTTTTTAAAGAAAGAAGGTTACCATCAAACAACACCTCATCAGACCTTACAACTCTGACATTTGAATTTCTAATAATTTTTCCTGAAGTTACCATACAACCTGCAATTGTTCCAATTCTTGAAATTTTAAATGTTTCTCTAACTTCAGCTTCTCCGATACTTTCTTCTTTCATTTCAACAGAAAGCATTCCCTCCATAGCATCCTTCAAGTCATTGATTGCATCATAAATGATTGAGTAAAATTTTATATCAACCTGTTCTTTCTCAGATAATTTTCGAGCATTAAGTGTGGGCTTAACATTAAATCCTATTATAACTGCTTGAGAAGCTGAAGCTAATAATACATCAGATTCTGTTATTGCACCTACTGCTTTAAATATAATATTTACCTGTATTTCTTCGGTTGTCAAATTCTGAAAAGAATCAGTTAAAGCCTCAACGGATCCATCTACATCACCTTTAATTATTAAATTTAGCTCCTTAAAATCACCTACAGCTATTCTTCTTCCAATTTCATCTAGTGTTAGTTGCTTTTGAGTTCTAACATCTTGTTCTCTTCCAAGTTGTGTTCTTTTTGAAGCAATCATTTTAGCTTCTTTTTCATCTTTAAGAACTTTAAATGGATCTCCTGCTTGTGGAGCACCGTCTAATCCTAGAACAGATATAGGAGTGGATGGGGGAGCAGATTTAACAGGTTTTCCTGCTTCATCAAACATTGCCTTAACTTTTCCACTTGTTTTCCCTGCCAATAGAAAATCTCCTATTTTTAGAGTTCCATTTTGGACCAATATTGTTGACACATAGCCTCGTCCTTTATCTAAATATGCCTCTACAACTGACCCTGATGAATTCTTATTTGGGTTGGCTTTTAAATCCATTATTTCTGCCTCAAGTAAAACTTTTTCAAGAAGAGAGTCAACACCTTTACCATTTAATGCAGAGATATCTTGAGACTGGATTTTACCACCCCAATCTTCAACTGATAGGTTCATGGATGCAAGAGATTCCTTAACCTTATCTGGATTAGCTCCTTCCTTGTCAATTTTATTAATTGCAAAAATTATTGGTACACCGCCAGCTTGAGCATGACTTATTGCTTCTTTTGTTTGAGGCATTATGTTATCATCCGCTGCAATTACAATAATAACAATATCTGTAATTTGAGCTCCTCTTGCTCTCATTGCTGTAAAAGCTTCATGACCGGGGGTATCTAAAAAAGTAATCTTTTTGGAATTATTAACTAGTACAGAGTAAGCTCCTATATGCTGAGTAATTCCTCCGGACTCCCCATCTGTAACTGATGAATTTCTAATATAATCTAATAAAGATGTTTTTCCATGATCAACATGTCCCATTACAGTAACTATTGGAGGCCTTTCCTCTAAAGTTTCAGGATCATCTTCCTCCTCGAATTCCTCTTGATCTTCCTCAATGTCCGTTTTAATGAAATCTAACTCATATCCAAACTCATCAGCAACAACTGAAAGTGTTTCAGCATCTAATCTTTGGTTCATTGTAACCATAATACCAAGAGTCATACATGTAGAAATAATATCATTAGAGGTAACATCCATAAGAGTTGCAATTTCTCCAACTGTAATGAATTCAGTAATCTTAATTATTTTACTTTCCTTTTCCAATAAAGCTTCTTCTTCTTCACTCTCAATTTTTCTTTGATCTCTTTTATCTTTTCTATATTTAGCTCCCTTGGATTTAGAAGACTTCCCTTGCAGTTTTTCAAGTGTTTCCCTTATTTGTTTTTGAATTTCATCATCTGTAGGCTCAGCCTTCTGACTAACAGTATTTTGTTTTTTATTTTTATTTAATTTATTAGGGAGTTCTTTTGATTGAACAACATCCTTACTAATTCTTTTTCTTCTTCGCTTTTTTGACTCCTCAACTTTTTCCTCTTTCTTTTTAATTGACTCTAAATCAATTACCTCTCCAGTCTTTTTTAATCCACTGAGTTTTTGAAAATTTGTTTCAATTTTTGAAGGATCAGATGAATCTTGTTTTAATTCTTGTAGATCACTTTTAACTTTTTTAGAAGAGTCTGAGATTTCTTTTGTTTTTATCTCCGCTTTTACATTAGGTTCTTTAACTTTTTCTGGAGGAATATCTGATTTCAATACTTCAGTCTTTAACTCTTTAGCTTTGAGTTCTTCGGCTTCAAGCTCTTTTGCCTTCAGTTCTTCAGCCTTAAGTTCTTCAGCCTGTTTTTGTTCTAACTCTTTTCTCTTTTTAGTGTTAATTTCTTCTAGCTTATCCTTGTCGGATTTGTCAGTCTGAAACTCGTCAAGCAACAATTCGTATGTATTTTGATCTATTTTGGAGGTTGGTCTAGGTTCAATTTCAATTTTTTTTGAGCCAAGGAATTCAACTGCCCTATCAAGAGATATATTAAGTTCTTTAAGTACTTTATTTAACCTTATTGGTGATGGCATATTTGTTTTTTAATCTTCAAATTCTTCTTTTAAGATTTTTAATACATCTAAAACGGTTTCCTCTTCAAGGTCGGTCCTCTTGATCAAATCTTCAGCATTTAACTCTAACACACTCTTTGCTGTATCAAGACCAACCTTTCTAAACTCTTCAATTACCCATGCATCAATTTCATCTTTAAACTCAGTTAATTCAACATCTTCCTCAGCGCCTTCTCTATACACATCAATTTCGTAGCCTGTTAACCTACCTGCCAACCTTATGTTATGTCCTCCTTTTCCAATTGCTCTAGAAACTTCATCAGGGTTAAGATAAACTTGAACAGTTTTTTTCTCCTCATTTATATTCAAAGAATTTACTTTTGCAGGACTTAATGCTCTTGTTATAAAAAGTTGAGTATTATTTGTATAATTTATTACATCAATATTTTCATTACCTAATTCTCTGACTATCCCATGAATTCTTGAGCCTTTCATTCCAACACATGCACCAACTGGATCTATTCTATCATCATAAGAATCAACTGCAACTTTTGCCTTTTCACCAGGAATCCTAACCGCTTTTTTAATACTAATCAAACCGTCAAAAACTTCAGGAATTTCTTGTTCAAATAATTTTTCTAAAAATAGAGGTGAAGTTCTGGAGAAAATAATTCTAGGCTTATTTCCTCTAAGTTCAACGTTTTCAATTACACCCCTAACATTATCACCTTTTCTAAAGAAATCTTTTGGAATTTGTTTATCCTTTGGCATTATCAATTCGTTTCCATCATCATCTAGGAGGATTACCTCCCTTGCTCTAACATGATGAACTTCAGCTGTAAATATATCTCCTACTCTATCCTTAAACTGGTTGAAAGTATTATTACTGTCATGTTCAAAAACTTTTGAGACAAGGTTTTGTCTAAGAGATTGAATAGATCTTCTACCTAAATCAATTAGTTTAAACTCTTGAGAAACTTCTTCACCAACCTCAAAGTCAGGTTCAATTTTAATTGCCTCCTTAAGTTCAATCTCTGCATTTGGATCTTCAACTTCACCATCTTTTACAACTATTCTATTCCTCCAGATTTCAAGGTCACCTTTGTCGGGATTAATTATAATATCAAAGTTTTCATCAGTCCCAAACTTCCTTGTTAAAGTATTTCTAAATACTTCTTCAAGAATAACCATCAATGTTACTCTGTCAATTAGCTTTTCATCTTTGAATTCAGAAAAGGATTCTAATAATGATATATTTTCCATATACTTAACTTTATTTAAAAAAAAAGAGGGACACAATGTCGCCTCTGAGATATCAAAATGCTCGGCAAATTTATTATAAATTATTGATATAATAAAATTTGTTGGCCTACTAGGGATCGAACCTAGACTCTTCTGGACCAAAACCAGACGTGTTGCCAGTTACACCATAGGCCAATTAGCTGCAAATTTAAATTAATTTTTTTTCTAAAAAATATATTTATGAATTTTATTAAGAAATTCGAGATGGAACAGATTTAAGTATTAAAAAATTTAGGATTACAGATAATACTAAGTAGGTTAAAAGAAATAATGTAATTGTTGGATTATCAGTTAATAGTAATTCTTCCTGAAAATATATAACAAGCATTCCAATTATAATTCTTAAAAATTCAAATGTAGTTGACCATTTAAATCCATCCATTACAGAGGAAAAACTAAAGATTGTAGAAAAGATTAAAGTTAAATATAATGTTTTATCAGCTAGAGAAAGACTTCCAAATGAACTTAAAAATATATACAAAACAATATTTAATATTAGAAAATGAAAGCCAACAAAAATCTTATGAATTAGATTATATTTCGGTTTATATTTTTTTTGACTAAATACATCCTCAACTTTACTCCTTGGGATTTTAACTATTACATCATTTGGCCTCCATCCTGTTGGCATGAACCATATTTTAAATTTATCTACCAGGTTACTTGTATGCCATGCGTCTTGAATTAAGTAATATATATGTTGGAAATTAATTAGAATTGGGTTCCATGTCTGTACAGGTTTTAAAGTTCCATACACACAAGGGACATCATCAAGTTCTTCTTGAAATGTTCCAAAAGCTCTATCCCAAACACAGAAAATTGCTGCCAAGTTTTTATCGATATATTCTTCATTTATTGCGTGGTGAACTCTGTGTTGTGATGGTGTAACCAAAATATATTCAATCCAACCTAATTTCCCAATATGTCTAGTGTGATACCAAAACTGTCCAAATAAATGCAGAGGCCCCAATATACTTATCATTTGAGGAGGTATACCTAATATAGCAGCAGGAACCAAAAATAAAATTCCAATACCAAGATTATTTGTTATACTTTGTCTTAAGGCACATGCGAGATTAAATTCTTCACTACTGTGATGAATAACATGCATATTCCAAAAAATATTAATTGAATGTTTAAGTCTATGGTGGCAATAGCTGGCAAAATCTACACAAACAAAAGCTATAAAATATAAAAGTATACTTTCCTCTAGCTCAATAATTTTTAATCTTTCGTAAAAAAATGGATAAGACAAAATAATTATTCCTAACCCTAAAATATCTACCATTAAATTAGTAAAACCTGAGCTTAAACTAGATATAGTATCCATGTAAGAGTGCTTTTGATCATTTTTCCATACACCATATGAAATTTCAATAATAATTAAGACAAGGAAAATAGGTATAGTGATTAATAATATATTAGCGTAGGTATCCATGAAGGGAATTTAGGTCTATAATTGTATTATCTATATATGATATTTAAATATTTTATTTTACTTTGGTTTTATAAATATATCATTTATGAACATAAAAAAACTATTTAATCTTCTTATAATAATCGGACTTAGTGTTTGGATGATGAACACAAGTCTGTATTCACAGAAAAAATCTAAAAAGAATTCTGTGACATTCGATAATGTTCTGCATGAATCTGTTGAATATAGAGAGATTGGTCCATTTAGGGGTGGAAGGTCAGCTGCAGTTGTTGGTGTTGCGGGAAATCCTGATCTTTATTACTTTGGAGCAACAGGTGGTGGGGTATGGAAAACTGAGAATGGTGGAGAAACCTATGAAAATATTTCTGATGGATTCTTTGGTGGAAGCGTAGGAGCTATTGCTATAGCAAAAGATGATCCTAATGTAATTTACGTTGGTGGTGGAGAAGTTACTATTAGAGGAAATGTATCTTCAGGATATGGGGTATTTAAAAGTGTAGATGCTGGTAAAACATGGTCTTTTTCTGGTCTACCAAATTCTAGACATATTCCTAGGATTGTTATAGATCCAACAAATAATGATATTGTTTATGCTGCAGTACTAGGTAATTTATACAAACCTACTCAGGATAGAGGTGTATACAAATCTACAGACGGAGGGGTTAATTGGAAAAAAGTTCTTTATGTAAATAATCTTTCAGGTGCTTTTGAAATTGTTTTAGATCCTAACAACTCTAGAGTTCTATATGCATCTACATGGAGAGTTCAAAGGACGCCATACAGCCTAAGTAGTGGTGGTGATGGATCTGATCTTTGGAAAAGTATTGACAACGGTGAGAGCTGGACAAAAATTAGTACAAATTCTGGATTTCCTACAGGAACAATTGGTGTGATTGGGGTTACTGTATCACCCTTAAATTCAGAAAGAGTCTGGGCTATTGTTGAAAATCAAGAAAAAGGAGGAGTTTACAGATCAGATGATGGTGGTGAAAATTGGATTTATACTAACAGTAGTAGATCATTAAGACAAAGAGCCTGGTATTACTCTAAAATATATGCTGACACCCAAGATATTGATGGTGTATATGTAATGAATGTAGCATATCACTATTCTGACGATGGGGGAAAGACATTTAAATCATCTAATGCCCCTCATGGAGATCACCATGATCTATGGATAGCGCCAGATGATAATAATAGATTAATAATTGGAGATGATGGAGGTGCTCAGGTTTCATATGATAAAGGTAAAACTTGGAGCACATATTATAATCAGCCTACTGCACAATATTATAGAGTTACAACTGATAATTCTTTTCCATATAGAATCTATGTTGCTCAACAAGATAACTCAACTCAGAGGGTGAGACATAGAAGTCTTGGATACAATATAAGTGAAGATGATTGGGAAAGCACTGCAGGGGGAGAGTCTGGACATATTGCTATTGATCCAAACAATAATGAAATAGTTTATGGAGGAAGCTACCTAGGTTTTCTTGAAAGGAAAAATCATGAAAATAAAACATCAAGAATAATAAATATTTGGCCGATAACCACACTTGGAGAAGGAGCAGAAGCGATGAAATACAGATTTAATTGGAATTTCCCTATTGCTTTTAGTAAACATGATTCCTCAAAGCTTTATGCATTTTCAAATCAGGTTCATCTCTCAACTAATGAGGGACAAAGTTGGGAAACAATAAGTCCTGATTTAACTCGAAATGATAAGTCTAAGCTTGTCTCTTCTGGTGGACCTATTACACAAGATAATACTGGTGTTGAATATTATGCTACAATTTTTGCTGTTGACGAATCCCCAATCCAAGAGGGACTTATGTGGATAGGAAGTGATGATGGAATGATTCATCTAACTAAAGATGGTGGTGAAACATGGGAAAATGTTACTCCTAAGAAAATACCAGATTGGCTTATGATTAATAGCATTGATGCTTCGTCATTTGAAGCAGGCACAGCTTATGTTGCTGGGACCAGATATAAGTCAGGTGACTTTACACCATATTTATATGTGACAGAAGACTTTGGTGCAAATTGGAAACTTATAACAAATGGTATTGAAGATGAACACTTTACAAGAGTTTTAAGATCAGATAAATCCAATAAAAATATATTATATGCAGGGACTGAAACTGGAATGTATATATCATACGATCAAGGAAATAGTTGGAATAAATTTCAAAAGAATTTACCAATTGTTCCTATAACTGATCTTACGATTAAGGATAACTCATTAATAGTTGCTACACAAGGGAGAAGTGTCTGGATGATTGACGATTTAACAGTAATTCATCAATTATCTTCTTCAGTTGATGAAGTAAAGCTCTATAAGCCAAAAGACTCATATAGAATGGGTGGTGCTGGTGGAAGAACTTCTTTAACTGCTGGGACTAATCTTCCAAATGGTGTCATTGTTCATTATTATTTACCAAGTTTTGAGAAAGAAAACGATGAAGTAAAACTTTCGATTCACTTGGAGGATGGAACATTAATTAAGGAGTTTTCAAATAATAGTAAAGAAAATTCATTAGAAGTCAAAAAAGGTGGTAATTCTTTTGTTTGGAACATGAAACATCCAGGAGCTAAAAGACTTGATAATATGGTTTTATGGGGAGCAGATTTTTCTGGTGCTAAAGCAGTTCCAGGAAACTATATTGTTAAACTAAGAATCAATGATAACGAATTAACTCAAGATTTTACAATTCTTAAAGACCCTACTTCAGAGGGTTCAATTGAAGATATAATGGCTCAATTTAAATTTGTAAATGAGGTAAATTCTGTAGTTGACAAAGCACATAAAGCAATTGAAAATATAAGATCAATTAAAAGTGATCTTAACAAATTTCAATCTGATTATGCTAATAATGAATCAGCAGATGAGTTAATTGAAAAATCCAAATTAATACTTGATTCTGTAGATAAAATTGAAAATGAACTTTATCAGACGAAAAATCAAAGTAATCAAGATCCACTTAACTATGGAGTTAAACTAACTAATAATTTGGGAAACTTGAATTCTGCATTTAGAAGTGGAGATTTTAGACCAACAGATCAAGACATTTTGGTTAAAAATGAATTGATTGAAAAAGTAAATACACAACTTAAAAAATATAATTCAATTATTTCAGTTGATATTCCTAATTTTAATTCAGATTTCAAAAAACTAGAATTAGATTATCTAAATGTTTTTATGTAGTCATTACTTAATTTAATAATTAATACAAAAGGCTAATATGTCCGAAACTAGGTTTCGAAAAATTAATAATATAATTGGTTGGCTTCTTTTTTCTGCTGCACTAATCACATATGGTTCAACAGTTGAACCTACTGCCAGTTATTGGGATGCTGGAGAGTATATATCTACATCTGCAAAGCTTCAAGTTGGACATCCACCTGGGGCACCATTTTATCAAATGATGGGTGCAATTTTTGCTTTGTTTGCCTCTGACAATGAATCTGTAGCACTTGCAGTTAATTTTTTATCAGTTGTTTCCAGTGCATTTGTCATATTATTTCTTTTTTGGTCAACCACATTATTTCTTGAAAAAATATTTAAAAAAAATAATTTTTCAAATAGACTAAATATCATTTTAAGTGCTTCGATTGGTGCTTTGGCTTTTATGTTTTCAGATAGTTTTTGGTTTAATGCTGTTGAATCAGAAGTATATGCTTTAGCGATGCTTTTTTTATCAGTAACATTTTGGTCAGGACTTCGGTGGGAGAAGGATTTTGAAAATAATAGAGGTGATAAATGGTTATTATTAATCTCTTTTCTGATTGGGCTTTCCTTTGGAGTACATTTTATGGCAATATTGACAATCCCTGCTATTGGAATGATTTACTACTTTAAGAAATATAAAAAGATCACAATTAAAAGTTTTTTAATAGCGAATGTAATTTCAGTATCAGTTCTGCTATTTATTTTTAAACTACTTCTTCCATCTTCATTGGCATTATTTGGTCAACTTGAAGTCTTCTTTGTCAACTCAATGGGATTACCTTTTAACTCTGGAACAATCATTGCTGCTTTTTTAATAATTTTTCTATTCTACAGAACACTTAAGTTTACAAGATCAAAAGGGATGTTGCAAATAAACACATTAATACTATGTGTATTATTTATTTTTATTGGATTTTCATCATGGGTAATGCTTCCAATAAGATCAAATGCAAATACTGTTATTAATGAGAATTCTCCATCTGATGCTAGAACTCTTTTAGCATACTATAGGCTAGAGCAGTACCCAAAAACATATCTTTTTTATGGACCTATGTTCTCTGATATTTATGCTCCACAGGATAATAAAGAACCATATATTGATGGAAAGCCAAAATACGAAAGAGACTATCAAACAAATAAATATAAAATTGTAAATAATTGGGAAAATTCAGAAATAAATTCAAATTCTAATCACAGAGGACTTATTCCTAGGTTATGGAGTTCAAATCATGCGGGAAATTATATGAACTTTACAAATCCTTTAAATTTTGAAATACTTGATAGGTATAAATCAGAAGAGGTTATTGTTGAAAGTGTAAATGAATTTAAAAGCCGAGAACTTCAAGGTGAACTAAACGGTGATGATTATAATGAATTCTTCAGATCTGTTGGCCCATATTTGAAAATTTATAAACCAACCCTTTTTGATAATCTAAGTTTTTTATTCTCTTATCAAATTAACTATATGTATTGGCGTTATTTCTTATGGAATTTTGCAGGAAGACAGAACGATGTTCAAGGTGAGTATTCTATACTGAATGGAAACTGGATAAGCGGAGTAAATTTTATCGACGAATTAAGACTTGGTAATCAATCAGAACTTAGTGAAGACCAAAAAAATAATAAGGCCCGAAACACATATTTTTTCCTTCCTCTTATTCTTGGGTTAATTGGATTAATGTATTGTTACAAATATGATATCAAATCTTTCTGGACATTACTTTTACTTTTTCTATTCACAGGGCTAGCATTAAAGTTTTATTTAAACGAACGTCCTTTTGAACCCAGGGAAAGAGACTACGCGCTTGTAGGATCTTTTTATGTTTTTTCAATTTGGATTGGGATGGGGTTTGCTGCAATAATGAATTACATAAAAAAGTTTGAGAATAAAATTTCAAAATCTGTTCTCTACTTAACCTGTATAATTGCTGTACCTAGTTTAATGGCATTCAATAATTGGGATGATCATGATAGATCAGATAGATATACTGCTCAATCTATTTCAAAAGCATATCTACAATCTATTGAAAAAGATAAAGATGCAATGATTTTTACTATTGGGGATAATGACACTTTTGCATTATGGTATGCTCAAGAAATAGAAGAATTTAGAACTGATGTCAGAACTATTAATACGAGTCTTCTAGCCACAGATTGGTATATTGATCAAATGAAAAGAAGGGCATATAGCAGTAGTCCTATTCCTTCTCAAATGGAACATGCACAATATGCTTTTGGAGTTAGAGACTATATTAGATACGAAAATTTACTTGACACAATAAGATGGGATATTAATGATTTTGTTGATTGGGTTGCAAGTGATAATCCCAGAACAAAATATAGAAACTTAATAACTCAATCTGGAGGAGATGTAACTGATTATCCAGTAAATGCACTTGAGACAGTATTTTATCCTACTAATAAAATTAGACTTCCTGTAGATAAAGAAAATGTCATAAAAAGTGGAGTAGTAAAAGAAAAAGATAGAGGCCTAATTGTAGATTATATTGACATAGATTTACCTGAGTCTATTATTACAAAAAATCAAATAATGATGTTAGACATACTTGCTAACAACAATTGGGAAAGACCAATTTATTTTACAGGTGGAAGCTATGAGGAGTCAGAATATATTTGGATGAAAGATTATCTTCAACTAGACGGACTTGTCTATAAATTAGTTCCTATAAAAACTTCAATTGAAAATAACCCATATGAGATGGGGAGGATTGACTCAG
>ERZ802821.1084-NODE-1084-length-14643-cov-9.57424_pt1 | contig 14643 bp, 12 predicted proteins | sample MGYA00345648_ERZ802821 | MGnify/ENA primary metagenome ERZ802821 (study PRJEB30503, sample SAMEA104212357) | marine metagenome | biome: Westerlies Biome; feature: [SRF] surface water layer (ENVO:00010504) within the epipelagic zone...; material: water... | reverse complement strand
AAATTCTAATGGAACTTTTTTTTCAAATTCATCTTTTGAATATTTATCATCAGCTGCTGCATATAGAGCTTGATAAGAACTAACAATAGATGATAAATCTTTTGTATAATCAAGCTCTTGATCAACATTTAATAAATCTAAAATTCTATTATCATAGAATATATCACTTTCACCAGTCTCAGAAATAATGACAAATTCATGTGACATATCTCCACCTATTGGTCCAGTTTCTGCTGCCATCGGTATAGCTTTAAGTCCAAGTCTCTCAAAAGTTTTAAGATAACATACAAAAAATTTATTATAGGAAACGCGAGAAGTATCTTCATCTAAATCAAAAGAGTATGCATCTTTCATTAAAAACTCTCTGCCACGCATAACACCAAATCTTGGGCGCAGCTCATCTCTAAATTTCCATTGAATATGGTAAAGTAAACTTGGCAATTCTTTATAAGATTTAATGGATCTCCTAAAAATATCTGCTACCTGTTCTTCGTTTGTTGGTCCATAGAGCATTTCACGGTCTTGGCGATCATTTATTCTTAGCATCTCCTTGCCATAGTCATCGTAGCGTCCACTTTCTTTCCAAATATCAGCTGGCTGAATAGTTGGCATTAGTATTTCGTTTACACCAGCAGCATTTTGCTCCTCGCGCACAATATTTTCAATTTTTTTCAAAACTTTCAGTCCTAGTGGCAACCAAGAATAAATGCCTGAGCTAGATTGGCTTATCATTCCGGCACGTAACATAAATTTATGTGAAATAATTTCAGCGTCTGCCGGAGTTTCTTTTAATACTGGTAAAAAATAATTACTTAACTTCATTCGAATAAAATACGTCTAAAATATATAACAAGAGACCTTGGTCTCTTAAAAATATGTACATAATAGACCATATTATGATCGAAATGATAGTAGTGATCAAAAATTTCTTAAATATTTGTGGATTACTGGGGGCCCCAGTATCATTGCCACCTTCCACGTTTTTTTCAGCTTTATCACTAATGTTTAGTGGAAGTACAGTGAACAAGAGCAACCACCAGATTAATAAGAATAGGATAATTGATCCAGCTAATCCCAAAACTATACTTCTTCTAGTTCTATAAGAGTACCATTACAGTCTTTTGGGTGAAGAAATACAACTGGCTTACCATGAGCACCAATTTTAGGCTTGCCTGTTCCAGTTATAGCAACTTCGTGATCATTGAGCTTATTAATCGCAGCGTTGATATCTTCAACTTCGATACAAATATGGTGCATTCCACCTTTTGGATTTTTTTTAACAAAATTTCCAATTGGAGAGTCTTCACCTAACTCTTCAAGCAATTCTATTTTAGTATTTCCAAGATCAATAAAAACAGTTGAAACACCATGGTCTGGTTGTTCTACTACATCAGATACTTTGGCACCAAAAATATCTTTATATTGTTTTGCTGCAGCCTTAATATCTGGAACAGCAATTGCAATATGATTTAATTTTCCTAACATAATTATTTAAATATGTACCAAGTGAATGTTTGTCAAAGGTTTTTTTCTAGTGCGTTTAAATATAAAGTTTTTTGAAACACTCTCAAGTTTTTTATGAACTTTTGAATCCTTCTTGCTTAGGTTTCTTGTATCATCAAAAAAATTATAAATTTCTTCCTCAAGACTATCAATTATATCTTCTTCATAGTCATCAAATAAATCAATTCCATTACATGATATTATAGGAGGTGAATTGAGTCTTAATTTTTTATTCAATACACATGTGATATTTAATACACCATTATAACTCATACGCTTTCGCTCAGATATATGATAACTATCACTTGGAACTAATTTATTGCCATCAAAGTAAAGTCTTCCAGATATACACTGATCTATTATCTCCGGTTCTCCTGGAGCGAGTTTTAGAATGTCTCCATTTTGGATCAACATAGGATGTTTTACCCCTAATGAGTCTGCCAATTCAGAATGATACTTAAGATGGCGATGCTCACCATGAACAGGAACAGAGATTTCTGGCTTGATCCAATTATACATATCAATCATTTCATCCTCACATGGATGTCCAGAAACGTGTATATCTTCATCATATTCTGTGATTACATCAACCTGCATTTCAGAAAGTTTATTGAACATGCCATAAAGCTTTTTTTCATTTCCAGGTATTATTTTTGATGAAAAAATTACTGTATCGCCTTTATCAATATCAATCCCATGAAAATCATTATTTGCAATTCGCATCATTGCCCCTCTTGGCTCCCCTTGACTTCCAGTACACAAGTAGAGAAGTTCACTTTTCTTTTTATTCTGAGCCTCTTTTTCACTGAGGATAATATTAATATCTTTTAATATACCAACTTCGCGAGCAACTGAGATCATTCTATGCATTGATCTGCCTACAACTACTAATGATCTATTAGTTTCTTTAGCGACATATGCAACTGTTTCTAGCCTTGCAACGTTTGATGCAAACGAAGTAATAAAAACCTTGTTTTTTAGTTTACTAACGACATCTGTTAAATTTTTTCTAACAGAAAGCTCAGAACCTGACCTACCCTTAGTCATAACATTGGTTGAGTCACATATCATTGCTGTGATTTTATTTTTATATTTCTCTTTGAAATTTTTAGGGTTTGGAGAACCCACTAATGGATCAGAGTCAATTTTCCAATCTCCTGTGTGGTATATCGTTCCTAAATCTGTAGTAATGAACATAGAATTCGGCTCAGGGATCGAGTGAGTCATAGTATGTAGCTGAATATTAAATGGTCCGAGCTTAAGCTGTGAATCAAGATCAACGATGTTTAAAAACCCGTTTAAATCAATGCCTCTTTCTTCAAATTTAAGTTTTATTATACAGGCGGTGAATGGAGTTGCATAAATTTGGCATTCTAAGTCAGGCCAAAGATAAGCCAATGCTCCTACATGATCTTCATGTGCATGTGTAATAAAAATGCCTGCCAAATCATTACGGCGATCTGCAATAAACGCATGATCAGCCATTATGATGTCTATGCCTGGTAAACTATCGTCCCCAAAAGTAATACCTGCATCAACTAGAAGCCATTTCATTTCATCTATCTCTGGTCCATACCCATAAAGATTCATATTCATTCCTATTTCACCAGTTCCAGCTAGTGGTAAGAATACCAATTTATTGTCGTTATTTTTGTTCATTATATTTTTTATTGATTAGATAAAGTCCTTTTAAGGTAAGATCGTCATTAAAGTAATTAATTTTTTTAATATCTTTTTTAAATATATGTGAAAGTCCTCCAGTCCCTACAACGGTCCAAGTGCTTAATTGCATTTCATTACTAACTTTTTCAATCAGCCCCTCTATTAAGCTCACATACCCCCAATATATTCCTGATTCAATTGCTGTTTTAGTATCTCGACCAACAATAATTGGAGTGCTCTTTAAATCTATAAGTGGTAATTGTGCAGTTTCACTATTTAATGATTTAATAGATAACTTAATACCAGGGCAAATTAAACCACCTTTATAAGTACCTACTGAGTCTACAATATCAAATGTAGTGGCGGTTCCAAAATCAATGATTATTAAAGGTCCTCCAAATTCTTCGTAAGCAGCTATTGCATTAATAATTCTATCAGTTCCTAATTCCTCAGGTTTATCTATGTCAATCTTCATTCCAAGTATTGGATCAGTTGTCTTGATAATTTTTGGAACAACTTGATATTGATTTAAGATTGCACTTATTTGACTTAATGCATTTGGTACTACTGAAGCAATTATAAATTCATTATTATCATGATTTTTAATTTTTAATGACTCAACAAGATCACTATGAATAGACTCTTTATTTTCTATAAAATCATTAGTAGAAATTCTGTATTGATCATGAATATCGCCATCCACACCAATCGTACCAATGAGTATATTTGTATTGCCAATATCAATTGCTATTAACATTTATTTCCTTATCAATTTTAATTCACCAGAATTTAACTTAATTTGATCAGTATCAGTTCTTATAAGAATTTCATAGTTATCTGATATACCCTCAAAAATCCCTGAACCACTTAAAGAGTTAGATATAAATTCAATTTTTTCATTTAATTTCCATGACTTAGATAACATTTCTAATCTAATATCATCGATATTTACTTCTGAGTAATTGTTTAATTTGTCTTCTAAATTATTTTTTAGATTTAAAAAGACTTTACTTACATCAGTTTTATCATTGAGATATTGATTAATATAACTTGTTTCATAGTCAGCTAATTGAGGCGACGAAACAACATTAATTCCTATTCCAATAATGGAATATTTTTTTTTGCCACTGAGGACATTTTCAATCAATACTCCTGAAATTTTTGCATTATTAACCAATATGTCATTTGGCCATTTAATCTTAATTTTATTAGTAGAATTAATATAAAAAGAAATTGTTTCATGAATAGTTAATGCAACCAGACAGGATAGCATGGGTAGGATTTTTAAGTCCCACACTATTGGATAAATAAGTGTGGCAAACAAGTTGCCTTTGGTAGAAACCCAACTAGAACCCATCCTCCCTCTGCCAGATGTTTGTTGCTCAGCAATAAGCCAAGTCGGGTTAGATACACTATTTTTTTCAAGGTATCGATGCGCTTCTAGATTAGTACTATCAATTGATTCATAATGAATTATTTGTGATCTAATATCTTTTATTTTGATGGCCATCGGTATTAAAAAAATGAACTCGCAGCGTAATTAGAGATTGCAATCAAAGGAACTGGATATACACAGAATGCTAATATTAAAAATGCTGAAGGATTTATTAAAATATTTAATGATCTCGAATTAAAACCTTCAAAAGAATTTTTGTTTTCATCAAAATAAATAACTTTAATAACTCTTAAATAATAGAATGCACTAATAACACTTGCTAAAATTCCAACGATAGCAAGAAGCATTAAGTTGCTTTCAATAGCAGCTATAAAAATATAAAATTTACCAAAGAACCCTGCTAATGGCGGTATACCTGCTAATGAAAACATAAATATTGTTATTAACAATGAATAATATGGATGTGTTTTGTAGAGACCTGCCAAGTCTGAAATATTTTCAAAATAATCCCCTTTATTTTTCATACTTAAGATAAAGGCAAATACACCAATGTTCATTGCTAAATAAATTGTCAAATAAATAATTAATGAACTAATGCCTTGAGCTGTTCCACAAGCAAGTCCAATTAAAGCATAGCCAACGTGACCTATAGAACTGTATGCCATTAGTCTTTTTATATTTTTTTGGGCTATAGCAGCAAATGCAGCAAAAATCATTGAAGCGAGTGATAAAAAAATAATTATTTGCTGCCAGTCAAATGAGATGTCTCCAAATCCCACCACTAAAAATCTTACTGCAAGGGCAAGGGCAGCAACTTTAGGTGCTAGGGCAAAAAATGCAGTAACGGGGGTTGGGGCGCCTTCATAAACATCAGGTGTCCACATGTGAAATGGGACCGCGCTTACTTTAAATGCTATACCAGAACAAACAAAAACAATACCTATGATAAGTCCAATATTACCCGAAGTAACAGTAGTGGATATTAAATTAAGATTGGTATTCCCTGTAAAGCCATAAATATATGAAAGTCCAAACAATAGAAGTCCTGATGATAATGCACCTAATAGAAAATATTTAAGACCTGCTTCAGATGATGATAAGTGATTTCGATTTAAAGCCGCTAAAACATATAAAGTTAAACTTTGAAGTTCTAATCCAATAAAAATTGCAATTAGATCATTGGCAGAAACCATTATCATCATGCCGATAGTTGCAAGTAAAATTAAAATTGGAAATTCAAATAAATCAATATTGAGATCTTTTCTCGAGGAATGATACATTACAATTGCAGACAGAGAGCCCATTAATATTAGTAACTTGATAACCTTACTAAACTCATCTATCACTAAGCTATTATTAAATACTGTTTGAATGGATTGTATAAAAACTAAAACAATCGCAATGAGGAGTGCTAAAATTGATAGATTAATAATTAGTTTTATATTTTTTACAAATAATCCGACAACAAGCAAAGTTACAGCAGATAAAAAAATAAAAAATTCAGGTATGATTGGTATAAAAATACTCACTAATATACTCCCCTCTCAATTGTTGATGGCATAACTAATGTTAGATCGTCAGCAATATTTGAGATTAATTGAGTTGTAGACGGCTCCATTATATCAATTAATGGCTGGGGATAAAAACCAAAAAATATTGTTAAGAACACTAATGGAAATAAAATTATCATTTCACGATAAGTTAAATCCATAATGTCTTGTAAATCATCTTTTATAAGTGAACCAAAAATTACTTTTCTATATAGCCATAATGAATAGGCAGCGGCAAGTACTACTCCAGTTGTAGCAAACACAGCAAAATAAGTATTTATAGAGAACAAAGACATAAGAACTAAAAATTCACCAACAAAGCCACTTGTTCCAGGTAATCCAATACTGCCCATAATAAACACCATAAAAGCGAATGCATAAATAGGCATACGATTGACTAACCCACCATATCTATCAATTTCTCGTGTATGAATACGATCATAAACAACACCCACACACAAAAATAATGCTGCAGATACAATTCCGTGACTTATCATCTGTATCATAGCTCCTTCAATGCCTTGTAAACTAAAAGTAAAAATTCCAAGTGTCACAAAACCCATATGGGCTACAGATGAATAAGCTATAAGTTTTTTCATGTCTTTTTGTACCAAGGCAACTAATGAAGCATAAATAATTGCAATAATGCTTAAAGTAAAAATAAATGGCGCAAAGTAACTTGAAGCTATTGGAAACATGCCTAATGAAAATCTAATAAAACCATATCCAGCCATTTTTAACAGAACGCCAGCTAATATTACTGAACCTGCTGTAGGAGCTTCAACGTGTGCATCTGGCAACCACGTATGAACTGGCCACATTGGGATCTTAACAGCAAATGAAGCAAAGAAAGCTAACCAAAATATATACTGTAAAGATGGCTCAAGATCATAATTTAATAGATAAGTTATATCAGTTGTACCAGTCTTCATGTAAATAGCAATAATTGCTAGCAGCATTAAAACAGAGCCTGCCAAAGTATATAAAAAGAATTTAAATGTTGAATAAACTCTTCTTTCACCACCCCATATCCCAATGATCAAGAACATTGGTATTAAACCACCCTCAAAAAATAAATAAAATAAGACTAAATCAAGAGAGCAAAAAACACCTATCATTAAAGTTTCTAAAATTAAAAACGCAATCAAATATTCTTTAAGTGAAGTCTTAATACTTTCAAAGCTAGCCAGGATACAAAATGGCATTAAAAAAGTTGTCAGGATTATTAATAATATTGATATTCCATCAATACCAAGGTGATAACTAATACCAGAACTTAACCAATAATATTTTTCTACAAATTGAAAATCAGGGTTACTTTTATCAAAATTTATTAAAAGTATTATGGATACAATAAAATTAAGACATGTTACCCATAGAGCAGTTTGTTTAAGGTTTCTTTGACCATTCTCAGAGGACGAGTTGATAATACTTAAAAGTAAAACACCCAAAAATGGTAAAAAGATTATAATTGATAGTATGGGTAGAGTTGACATTTAAAAGCTTCTATAAATAAAATAAGTAATAAATAGAGATACTCCTATCAATATTGCAAAAGCATAATGATAAATGTAGCCAGTTTGAATTTTCTTTGCTCGATTTGACAAAATTAATACAGTTTTAGCAATGCCATCAGGTCCAAATCCGTCAATGATATATCCGTCAAAAATCTTCCAGAAGAAATTGCCAATCATTTTTGCTGGACGCACAAATATAAAGTCATATAGCTCATCAAAGTACCACTTATTTAATAAAAATTGATACAGAGGTTCATTGAGCTTAGCAATGTTGTTGGCTATAGTTTTATTTTTTAAATACATGTACCAAGCTAAGAATAAACCAAGAAAACCTAACATCATTGGGGCATAATAAATTAAAAAAGGTATATGATGATGATCGTGATGATGCAGTGCAATTGAATGACCCCAAAAAGACTCAGCACCAGAACCGATGAAAAAATCCTTAAAGAAGAAGCCAGAAAATAAAGCGCCTATCGCAAGAACGATTAATGGTAGAAGCATTACATTCGGTGACTCGTGAATATTAGGAATATCTTTTTCATTTACTCTAATTGGTCCATTAAAGGTTAAAAATATCAAGCGCCAAGAATAAAATGAAGTCATAACGACACCAAGTAAGCCAATTATAAAAGCATAAGAGGAGAACCCACTACTTGCTAAATAAGCTGACTCTATTATGGCATCTTTTGAATAATAACCAGCAGTGAACGGGAAGCCCATAAGAGAAATTGTTCCTACAATCATCAACATATGAGTGAAAGGAACATAATTACTTAAACCACCCATTTTTCTAATATCCTGCTCATCATTTACTGCATGTATAACTGATCCAGCACCTAAAAATAACAAAGCTTTGAAAAATGCGTGTGTAAATAAATGAAACATAGCGGCACCATAAGCACCTACGCCAACAGCAAAAAACATATACCCAAGTTGACTACAGGTTGAATATGCAATAATTCTCTTAATATCGTTTTGGACTAAACCAATGGAAGCTGCAAATATTGCAGTCGTTGCTCCAATGAAAGTTATAAAGCTTAGAATATCAGGGGTTAAGTCATACATTGGTGAACACCTAACTACTAAAAAAACGCCCGCTGTCACCATTGTCGCCGCATGAATAAGAGCTGAAACTGGAGTTGGTCCTTCCATTGCGTCAGGCAACCATGTATGTAAGAAAATTTGCGCTGATTTTCCCATAGCTCCAATAAATAATAAGAAGCAAATTAGATTTAAGCTTCCAATTTCATAACCTAAAAAATTAATCGAACTAGAAAGATCTGATTTACCCACAGCTAAATCAGCTGATTTTTGAAATACCTCCGAATAATCTAAAGTTCCAAATAAATAAAATATAGCAAATATTCCTAATGCTAGTCCAAAGTCTCCAACTCTATTAACAACAAAAGCTTTTATAGATGCTGCATTGGCAGTTGGTTTATTATACCAAAAGCCGATTAATAAATATGAAGCTAAACCAACACCTTCCCAACCAAAAAAAAGTTGCAAGAAATTGTCAGCTGTTACTAAAGCTAGCATAGCAAAAGTAAATAGTGATAAATATGCCATAAATCTTGGCTTAGAATTATCGTGGCTCATATATCCTATAGAATAAATGTGTACTAACGCAGAAACAGATGAAATTACTACCAGCATAATACGAGTTACTGGATCGACATAAATTGACCAGCTCACAACAAATGTTCCAACAGCAATCCAATCAAACAATTTAATATGGGTAACGCTATGATCATTTATATGTACAAAAAAAACATACGCAGATAGAACAGCAACAATACTAACTAAGACAGCTGTTATAATTTGTGATGCAGTATCAATTATTTTGTTTCTTGAAATAAAAGAGAAAAGCCCAGCAATAAAAAACCCCAACAAGGGTAAAAATACTATCGCGTAATACATAAAATTATCCCTTTAGGCTGTTGATATTTTCGATTTCTATATTGCCAGCATTTCTATTGTACACAACAAGTATAGCTAATCCAATCGCAGCCTCAGCAGCAGCAACGGTTAAAACAAAAAGGGCGAATATTTGTCCAGTCAAGTCACCCAAGAAATAAGAAAAAGCTACCAAGTTAATATTAACTGCCAGCAGTATAAGCTCAACTGACATTAAAATAATAATTACATTTTTACGGTTTAAAAATATACCTATAACACCGATACTAAAAATTAAGCTCGATAATATTAAAAATTGCTCAAGTTGTATCATTAGATGTCAACTCCCTCACCAGACTCTACCTCTTTCAATACTGTACTCGAAGAGTTTCGCTCCAATTGTTCTCCTATTATCTGCCTTCTAACTCCAGTACGATCTCTTAGTGTAAGTACTATTGAACCGATCATTGCAACCAACAGAATTACTCCAGATAATTGAAAATATAAAATGTAGTCTGTATAGAGTACCGACCCCAAAGCTTGAGTGTTGGTCATATTGCTAAATTTTGCAAATGGATTTGATAAGATTTGAATATTTGCTAAATCAAGCTTCGAATTAATTAAAACAATTATAAGCTCGCAGACAAATACTGCTCCTATGAAAAGACCAAAGGGCATATATTGAAGAACATTTTCCTTACCTTTGGTAAAGTTAATATCCAACATCATTACTACAAAAAGGAATAAAACAGCTACCGCCCCCACATAAACAATAATTAATATCATTGCTAAGAATTCAGCGTGCAAAATCACAAAAAGACCAGCTGCATTAAAAAAAGTTAAAATTAAAAACAATACTGAGTGAACAGGATTTTTAGAAGAAATAACCATCAATGATGACAATAAAATAACTGCTGAAAATAAATAAAATGATAAAAGGGGTGCTGTCATATTTATTTATATTTTGAATCCATTTCTAGATTTGCAGAGAGAACACTCTCCCACCTATCGCCATTAGCCAGAAGCTTTTCTTTATCATAATAAAGCTCTTCTCTTGTTTCAGTTGAGAATTCAAAATGAGGACCTTGTACAATAGCATCTACCGGACATGACTCCTCACACAGGTTGCAGTATATACATTTGACCATATCGATGTCGTATCTAGTCGTTCTTCTGGTGCCATCTTCTCGTGGCTCGGTTTCAATAGTGATTGCTTGAGCGGGACAGACTGCTTCACAGAGTTTACATCCGATACATCTTTCTTCACCACTAGGATATCTACGTAAAGCATGTTCACCTCTAAATCGTGGGCTAAGTTTACCTTTTTCATATGGATAATTTAAAGTAGCCTTTTTTCTAAAAAAATACTTTTGTGCAAGGACATAAGCACCAAGAAAATCAGTTAAGAAAAATGCTTTTATTTTATTTAAAAACTTCATATGAGATTTGGCGCCAAATTAAAGAAAAATAATATGCTTGAAGTCAGAACAACAGCGGCAAGTGAAATCGGTAGGAAAACTTTCCATCCTAGTCGCATTAGTTGGTCATACCTATATCTAGGAACAAAGGCTTTAACCATTGCAAACATATAAAAAACTAAAATAATTTTCAGTAGAAACCAAATAAACCCAGGTACCATGTTAAATGGTGCAATATCCATTGGAGGCAACCAACCGCCTAAAAATAAGATTGTCGTCAAAGAACACATCAATAGAATATTCGCGTATTCGCCAAAGAAAAAAAGTACAAAAGGGATCGCTGAATATTCAGTTTGATATCCTGCTACGAGTTCGGACTCTGCTTCAGGCAAATCAAAAGGTGGTCTATTAGTTTCCGCTAGTGCAGAGATAAAAAAAACAATAAACATTGGAAATAATGGAATAAAAAACCATACATTTTTTTGTGCTAAGACAATGTCAGTTAAATTTAATGACCCCACACACATTAAAACTGTGACAATCACAAAACCTATAGATACTTCATAAGAAACCATTTGAGCGGCTGATCTTAAAGCGCCAAAAAAAGGATACTTACTATTTGATGACCAGCCAGCTATTAAAATACCATAAACACCCAAGGAACTAATTGCAAAAATATATAAAATACCAACATTGATATTTGAAAGCACAACGCCTGCTTGTATCGGAATAACTGACCAAGCAGCAATTGCGAGTGAAAACGTTAAAATTGGCGCTAGTATGAACAAAACTTTATCTGCACCATCTGGTATAATAATTTCTTTGAATATATATTTAAGTCCATCGGCAGGAACTTGAAATAGTCCAAAAGGGCCAACTACATTAGGACCTTTTCTTTTCTGAACTGCGGCCCAGATTTTTCTATCACCATAAACGGCTAGTATAACGCCGACTAATATTGGTACAAAAACCACAATACTCCACATAAGAATTTCAAGTATCAAAAAAATATTTTCAGTGATTAAGTTTATTACACTCATACTGCTGACAACTCATTTCTTGCCTGACTGCACTCTGCCATTGTTTTTGAATTACGTGCTATTGCATTTGTTAAATAAAAATCTTTTATTAAATAATTGATACTTGACTCACAAAGCTTGGCTTTAGGGTCCAAATTAGCAAGAAGTCTTTCATAATTAGATGTAGCACTGCCATCAAATTCAAATAAGTTTGAATATTGGTTTTTGATTAAAGATCTGAGTTGTTGTAAATCAACAATTTCCCAATTTAATTTCAATAAGTTACTTATTTCATTAATTATCTTCCAATCATCTTTTGCATTCCCCGGAGGAAAACTTGCTTTAAAGGCATACTGAAGTCGACCTTCCGTATTAACATACATGCTATCTTTTTCTGTATATGCGGCACTTGGTAATATAATATTGGCATTATTTGCACCCTTGTCACCATGTGTTCCAATATAAACTATTTTGCTTTTTTTTATTTTTTCATAATCGATCTCATCTGCTCCAAGTGAAATAACTAATTTAATTTTATCGCGCTCAATATCATCATAAATTTTTTGTAAGGATCCGCCTTTTTTATATAAGCCTAAATCAAGAGCACCAGTTCGAGCTGCAGCTATTTGTAATAAATTATATCCATTCCAATCATCTTTTAGAAAATTATGATTATGAATAAGTTGTTCTACTAAACTAAATATTGATAGTGAGTCTTTTCGGTTCAAAACTGAATTACCAATAATTAACATTGGATTATCTGCTTTTTTTATTTTATTAATAAAATTATTTTTACCTTTAATTAAATCGGATAGAATATTTAATTCATCACCTAAGTGCTCATACTCATATGTAAGGTCAAATTTTGCTCCAATGACACCGATTGGTAAATTGGTAGATATTTTTTGCTTCCTTATTCTAGCGTTAATAATAGGAGCCTCTTGTCTTATATTGCTACCAACTATTAAAATACAATCAGATTTTTCTATATCAGCGATTTTAGTATTAAATGTATATTGAGAGCGATCAGTAAAAGGGATATTACACCCTTCTTGTCTGCACTCAATATTACTAATATTTAAATCTTCAGATAACTTTTTAAATAAAAAAAGTGTTTCTAGATCGCATAAATCACCTGACAAAAATGCTATTTCATCTGAATTATGATCTCTTAAAAGTTGTAACACTTGTTGTAATGCATCTGACCATTCAACTTTACCAAGTTTACCATTTTCTTTAATGTATGGCTCATCTAAACGCTGCGAAAGCAAACCGTCGCAAGCATATCGAGTTTTATCTGAAATCCATTCCTCGTTGATATCTTCATTTAGTCTTGGTAGTACCCTTTTTACCTTCCAACCATAAGTATCTACTCTAATGTTTGAGCCAACTGCATCCATAACATCAATTGTTTCAGTTTTTTTTAATTCCCATGGACGTGCCTCGAATTGATATGGCTTAGAAGTCAACGCTCCAACTGGGCATAGATCGATAATGTTTGCAGACAGCTCTGAATCAATTGTTTTTTCTAAATATGTTGATATTTCCATATCCTCTCCACGATTCAAAGCGCCAATTTCATTAACACCAGCTACTTCATCAGCAAAGCGAATACAGCGTGTACAATGAATACATCTTGTCATGTAAGTTTTAATTAATGGACCCATATGTTTTTCATTTACAGCTCTTTTATTTTCATCAAACCTTGAATGTCCTGATCCATAGGCCACAGTCTGATCTTGTAAATCACATTCACCACCTTGGTCGCAGACGGGGCAGTCAAGTGGATGGTTTATTAATAAAAATTCCATAACACCCTCTCTAGCTTTTTTAACTTTTGCAGTGTTGGTGCGTATGCTCATTCCTTCATTGATTGGCATAGCACAAGAAGCAACTGGTTTGGGTGCACCCTCAACCTCAACTAAGCACATGCGGCAATTTCCTGCGACCGACAGTTTATCATGATAACAAAAACGTGGGATCTCTTTTCCAGCTTCTTCACAAGCCTGCATTATTGTTAACTCGTCATCAACTTCGATTTCAATATTATCAACTTTTATTTTTTTCATTAGGCAGCAAAGCTTCCCTTCTTCAAACGCTCTTCAATTTCATCTCTAAAATGTCGAAAGAGTCCTTGTATTGGCCATGCAGCTGCATCACCTAACGCACAAATTGTATGACCCTCTATTTGTTTAGTCACATCTAAAAGTTTATCAATTTCAGCTGACGATGAATTACCTGCCGCTATTTTTTCAAGTATTCTCCACATCCACCCTGTACCTTCACGACAAGGAGTACATTGACCACAGCTTTCATGTTTATAGAAATAAGCTATTCGTGCTATTGCTTTTACTAAATCTGTTGATTGATCCATAACTATAACAGCTGCAGTTCCCAAACCACTTTTAACAGCAGACAATGAGTCAAAATCCATTAAAACATCATCGCAAATATGCTTTGGTATCATAGGCACTGACGAACCACCTGGAATAATTGCCTTTAGGTTATCCCATCCACCTCTTACCCCACCAGCATATTTATCGATCAATTCTTTCAGGGGGATACTCATTTCTTCCTCAACGTTACATGGATTATTTACATGTCCAGAAATGCAAAAAACTTTAGTTCCAGTATTTTTTTCTCTACCAAACGATGAGAACCAGCTGGCTCCTCTTCTTA
>ERZ802821.1083-NODE-1083-length-14643-cov-11.5751_pt1 | contig 14643 bp, 14 predicted proteins | sample MGYA00345648_ERZ802821 | MGnify/ENA primary metagenome ERZ802821 (study PRJEB30503, sample SAMEA104212357) | marine metagenome | biome: Westerlies Biome; feature: [SRF] surface water layer (ENVO:00010504) within the epipelagic zone...; material: water... | reverse complement strand
ACAAAATCACCATTATTTTTTAGCAAGTCAGGCAATGATTCTCGCAAATTCCAGAACTGAGCTGATTGACTTTCATTTGTAGCAACAATAGCATCAATAATATCACCGCGCTGAATAGAGCTTGAAATAGCATCCTCAAGAATTGACATTAAATTTTCATTTTTTCGACTTGATGAAAGCTCAACTAAAGCATAGTGGCTGTATTTATCACTAAAAATATCACGAATATCTAACCTGTTTAATAGTAAATCAATACAATTCCTATCCATATATTCAAATGCAGTAATACTATCCCCAGTTTTTTCTCTGAGATTTGCTAAAACTGTAACTGTAGAGTGAATATTTTTAAGGGCAATAATCGATGAAACCTTATTTTTTGGAATTGGAAATAACTTAACAACTGCCTTAGTGATTATTCCTAAGGTTCCTTCTGAACCCATGAATAGTTGCTTTAGATCATAACCTGTATTGTCTTTTCTTAATCTTTTAAGACTATTGATTATCGAGCCATCAGCCAGAACTACCTCTAGCCCAAGAACAAGTTCTTTAGCATTACCGTAGCGAAGTACGCCAGTTCCACCGGCATTAGTTGAAAGGTTTCCGCCAATTTGACAGGAGCCTTCAGCTGCAAGACTTAATGGAAATATTCGATTAACATTTAGCGCTTCATCCTGGATGTTAGAAAGAATACATCCAGCCTCAACTGTCATTGTGTAATTCACTGGATCAATATCCAAAATATTATTCATTTTTTCCAGAGAAATAACTACCTCATTACTAGGAACACTTCCACCAACGAGTCCTGTATTCCCTCCTTGAGGAACAACTGAAAGACTGTTTTCGTTACAAACTAATAATATATCCGAAACCATTTTTGAACTAGTTGGTTTTAAAATTAATGGAGACTGGCCACTAAAATGATTTCGCCAGTCACTCAGATAGGCCCCCATATCTTGAACATCATCAATATAGTTATTTGAGCCAACAATAGATTTAAGCTCTTGCAGGACTTTAGTTAAATCTGAATTATTATTCATTTGATTGTGATTAAAAAGAATACAAGAATTTTATAACTTAAATAATTCTAGCTTAAAGCAATCGTAATATAAAATTTTTAGAAATTGTTTTCTAAAAGTCCTTATAAATTATGTTAGTATTTCATTGTTAACAATTATTGTTAGCAATTTATAAACAACAAAAGGGGAATGAATATGAGTAATGTAGAAACTCAAGATTCAGAGTTGATTTATGAGTTAGAGGCAAATCCGCCTAACGCTGAAAAATTCTTTGCCGCACTGCAACACGTGCTGGCAAGCTTTGTTGGCGTCATAACTCCGACTTTGATTATTGGAGGTGCTTTAGGCCTAGGTGAGCAAATCCCATACTTAATAAGTATGGCACTTATGGTATCAGGTGTTGGCACAATCATTCAAGCAAAAAAACCGATGAATGTGGGTGCTGGAATGATTTGCGTTCAAGGAACAAGTTTTGCTTTTTTAAGCTCCGTTCTTGCTGCAGGCTTTTTAGCTAAAGCCGCAGGAGGTGGGCCTGAAGAAATCTTAGCAATGATTATGGGTGTCTGTTTCTTGGGTGCGTTTATCGAAATTGGGCTGAGTCAATTTCTACCTCAACTTAGAAAACTAATAACGCCAATAGTTACAGGAACTGTTATAACCATTATTGGAATTAGCTTGATTAAGGTTGGTTTAACTGATCTAGGTGGTGGGCAGTGGTTATTGGATAATAAGCCAGAGTTTTGGGGCTCACTATCTAAAATTGCACTTGGATTTATAGTGATGATTTCAATCATCATCTTGAATCGCTCCAGTAATCAATGGATTCGATTATCATCGATTGTTATTGGTCTTGTCATTGGATTTATTGTTGCATTAGTCATGGGCGAGGTAAATACAAGTCAAGTATTTGCTGTCCAAGAGTCAATCAGCATACCCATACCTTTTAGATATGGATTTGATTTTGATATTATTGCCTTTATTCCTATTGCCTTGATTTACGTCATCACTGCAATTGAGTCCTCAGGTGATATAACTGCGAACTGTATGATCTCCAAGCAGGATGTAAAAGGTGAGGGATACATTACTCGCATTAAAAATGGTGTTCTTGGTGACGGTGTAAACTCTGCAATTGCAGCTGTTTTCAACACTTTCCCAAATACCACTTTTAGTCAAAATAATGGTGTCATTCAGCTCACGGGAATTGCTAGTCGTCATGTTGGTGTGTGGATTGGTGGAATACTTATTGTCATGGGATTATTCCCTCATATTGGTTCTCTACTTAGAGCACTCCCAGCTTCTGTACTCGGAGGAGCAACTATTGTGATGTTTGGAACAGTGGCAATTGCAGGTATTAAAATCCTTTCAACTGTAAACATGAACCGTCGCAATATGCTTATTCTAGCTGTTTCTTTTGGCATGGGGCTTGGTGTTCTTCTTGTTCCTCAGTTTGCAGGCGCCTTAGCCAACAACATTGGAGGCACATTTGGCAAGCTTATGGGTAGTATTTTCAGCTCAGCAATTACAACAGGCGGTCTGACTGTTTTAATTTTGAGCGCTATTATGGGTGAAAAGCAAGAAGACTAGCTTTATGCTTTAAAGATTAAGGGCGGTTCATCCGCCCTTTTTTATTATATTAATCAATAATAGTAGTAAATTTATTTCAAAATAATTGCACAATATTTGAAAAAAAATAACATTAAATTTGTTCCAATATTAGAAACATTCACTCTAATCAATATGGTATATTTCGTCTCAATAATAGAGAGTTTTGTTGAATTAGGCTCAATTATTCCTTTACAATAAGCTGTTATTAAAGTAAATTTGTATTGTGAGTTTGATGTAGTTTCAATCCTCAATAACATAGAAATGGGTGGTTAATACCATCTAAGAATTTTTTTTCTTTGAAAAATATTTATTTATGAGTAATTCAAATCCGTTAGTCAAGTTTGAAAATGTTCAAAAAAGTTATGATGGTGAGATTCTTGTTGTTAAAGATTTCAACTTAGATGTTGCTAAGGGTGAGTTTGTTACAATGCTTGGGCCTTCAGGCTCTGGGAAGACGACCTGCCTGATGATGCTTGCTGGATTTGAACCAACAACAAATGGAACAATCTATCTAAAAGATAAACCGATTAACAATGTTCCGCCTCATAAGAGAGGAATTGGGATGGTCTTCCAAAATTATGCACTTTTTCCTCATATGACTGTTGCTGAGAATCTAGCATTTCCATTGGAAGTTCGCAAATTGGGTAAATCTGAGAGGGAAGCAAAGGTCAATAGAGCGCTTGACATGGTTCAGCTTGGAGAATTTGGTAACAGACGACCAATGCAGTTGTCTGGTGGCCAGCAACAAAGGGTCGCAGTCGCACGATCTTTGGTATTCGATCCCGATTTAGTTTTAATGGACGAGCCTCTTGGTGCACTTGATAAAAACTTGAGGGAACAGATGCAATATGAAATCAAACATTTGCATGAAGAGTTAGGATTAACGGTCGTTTATGTTACACATGATCAGACTGAAGCGCTTACCATGTCAAATAGAATCGCAGTATTCGATGATGGAGTTGTTCAGCAGTGCGCATCTCCCGAAAACCTTTATGAAAAACCTGAGAATGCATTCGTTGCAAACTTTATTGGTGAAAATAATCGCCTCATGGGTACTGTTGAATCAATCGATGGTGAAAAAGCAACAGTAAAAACTGATTCAGGTGATATAGTTGTAGCCTCAAAGGTTAATGTCAATAAGGCTGGTGAACGTGCTACATTATCACTCAGACCTGAGAGAATTATGGTTTCACCTTCAAAAGGTAAAACACCCAATACGTATTCAGCCAAGGTAGAAGAGCTAATCTATCATGGCGACCACATTCGCACGCGCTTTAACGTGTGTGGACACGACGATTTTATCGTCAAAATTCCAAATTCAATTGGTAATGTCAGTCTTAAAGAGGGCAAGGAAGTAAATATCGGTTGGATGTCGGAGGACTGTCTAGCTCTTGATGGATAGAGTCTAGACTTAATTTAAGGAGAAATATAAATGAAAAATGTAATAACAAAAACTCTGGTAGCTAGTGCTATTTCAACAGCAATGTTGGCTGGCGCTGCGCAAGCATCAGTAACTTTGGTTTCTTGGGGTGGTGGCTACTCAGCTTCACAACAAAAAGCCTACATTGACACTTACTCAAGTGGAGAAGTAAATATGATCAGTTACAATGGTGGTCTAGGTGAGGTTCGTGCACAAGTTGAATCTGGTAATGTTGTATGGGATATCGTTGACGTACTTCCATCTCAAGCTAGAACAGGTTGTGATGAAGGCTTGTTTGAAGAGCTAGACCGAAGCATCTTCCTTCCTGCGCCTGATGGCACTCCGATGGATGAAGATACTATGGTTCCAGTTCCGAACGATTGTGTTGTTCCGCAAATTTGGTGGTCATATGTACCATTTCATAAAGCAGACACATTCTCAGGTGAACAACCTTCAACAATTCATGACTTCTTTGATGTAGAGAAGTTTCCAGGAAAGCGTGGTGTTCATACTTGGGGAAATGGTATAGTTGAGATGGCATTGTATGCAAGCGGTGTCGCTATTCCTGATATTTATGATGTCCTAAGCACTCAAGAAGGTCAAGATATGGTTTTTGACAAGCTTGATACTATCAAAGATCACGTAGTATTCTGGTCTTCAGGTGCTAAGCCGCTTGATCTAGTTAACTCTGGTGAAGTTTCTATGTCACTAGCCTATAACGGTCGTGTTGGTGGTGCTATTCTAAATGATGGTGCTGACTATGTTCCTGTATGGGATGGACAAGTTCTTGAAGAGGAATGGTTAGTTTTAATGGCTGGAGCTCCAAACAGAGCTGCTGCACTTCACTTCCTAGTCCATGCTTCAAGCACTCAAGCTCAAGCAGATCAAGCTAAATGGATCAACTATGGCCCTATGCGTCTATCTGCACTTCCTGTAATGGAAGCAGGCGAGCCGTGGTTCAATACTGGTGTAACTATCATGGAGCATATGCCTAACACTGAAGAGCATATGAAAGGTGGTATCCTAGCTGATCCTGACTGGTGGGCAGATAATGGTCAAGCAGTAAATGATCGTTACGCAGCTTGGATGGCACAGTAAAAAGCTGAGAAAAAACGAGCTTATTTGATTAATCTCGTTTAACAAAACAGGTCGGTATTTCTACCGACCTGTTTTCAACTCCTAAACTTAATTTTGTTAATATTGAAATTGTATGAGTGTGTCTTCCAACATAGATTCTAAAGGCCAACTTCTGACCAATGATGGCGTTCCGCTCAAAGAAAGCCTAAGGAAATCTCTTCGACGAACTAAAATTCGCTCGTTTCTTTTACTTCTAGCACCCCTCCTATTTTTATTAATTATGTTTGTAACGCCAATCGGCTCTCTCCTATCTAGGAGTGTTGACGATACCAGTATAAATGTTGTACTACCTCAAACATTTGCTCAGTATGAACTATGGGAAGATAAGTCCCAAGTGCCTAGTGAAGAAATGTTTGCAGCTGTCATTAATGACATTAGAACTACTCACAAAATGGAGAACAGCGAAGGAAAGAATATTGGTAAAAATTTACTCGGTAAAGCTGGAACTCGAATGACTTATGAGTTCTCTGGCTGGAGAAGTTTATTATTAAAAACTGTCAAATCAGCGACTAAAGTAAACAAAAGATCGAAAGAAGAAGTCAAGCCCTACACATGGGAAGCACCCTATAAAGAAAAGATGATTAAGAGAGATAAGCGCTGGGGAAAGGTTGAGTTCTGGCAATCATTGGGTGCGATGAAAGACCCCTACACAATGGGTTATTATCTCAACGCAGTCGACTTAAGATATGACGCGAATAAAAATATTATTGAGAAAGAAGAATATTTACAAATTTATAAAACGATCTGGATGAGAACGCTCCAAGTGAGCTTAATGGTTACTATTTTTTGTTTATTACTTGCTTATCCGGTCTCTTATTTACTAGCAACACTCCCAATGCGAACATCAAACTTGTTGATGATATGTGTTTTGATGCCTTTCTGGACATCACTCCTTGTTAGAATTGTTGCTTGGATGATTATGCTTCAGCAAAACGGTGTTGTAAATGACACCTTGGTCGGCATTCTTCCGTGCTTTGAAGGTATGGTCAGTCTGCCGTTTTTTGGAGAAACAAACCTTGATCTATGCTTTAGTGACGAAGATCGAATTCCTATGATGTATAACTTTACAGGCACCATTATTGTAATGACACAGGTTCTACTGCCATTTATGATTCTGCCAATCTACAGTGTCATGAGAGGTATACCGCCTAGCTACATGAAAGCGGCTCAAAACCTTGGCGCAACTCCAACAAGAGCGTTTATTCGTGTTTATATGCCCCAATCAGTGCCTGGTATTGGTGCTGGATGCATACTAGTATTTATTGTAGCCATTGGCTACTATATCACTCCAGAGTTAGTCGGAGGTAAAGATGGCCTCATGATTGGTAACTTTGTTGCACGTGAAATGCAACAAACCTTAAATTGGGGGCTTGCAGCAGCGATGGGAGCCATTCTTCTCTCTGCAGTTCTGATTCTTTATTGGGCTTATGATCGACTCATAGGAATTGATAACTTGAAAATGGGCTAACTATGAAATTTCCTTCTTATACAACTCCTCGTGAAAAACTTTGGTTCTATACCTATAGGACATTTTGTGGGCTAGTACTGTTTTTCCTTGTAGCGCCTCTCATTGTAGTGATTCCACTCTCATTTACGAATTCTGTTTTCCTTCAGTTTATTCCAGAGATGAAAATCTTTAGCTTTGAAACTTGGTCTTTTAACTTTGATGGATATGGACTTAGATGGTACAAAGAACTAATTGGTGATTGTAGTGCTAATTCAGGATCAACTGTATGTACAGACAGGTGGATGATAGGTATTAAGAATAGTGCCTTGATTGCTGTTTTTGCAACTTTCTTCGCTAGTGTTTTAGGAACACTTGCTGCCTTAGGTTTGTCAAATCGACACATGCCTTTTAATCGCTTAATCATGGCGCTTATGATCTCACCAATGATTGTTCCGCTTATTATTACTGCAGCAGGTATGTTTTTCTTTTTTGCCAAAGTAAATCTGGTAGCTACTCTTCCAGGTCTAATCATTGCGCATACAATTCTGGGGATACCTTTCGTAGTCATTACAGTTACCGCTTCTCTTGCTGGTTTTGATAATAATCTTCTTCGAGCTGGAGCAACTTTGGGAGGATCTCCACTAAGGAATTTTTTAAAAATACAAGCCCCTCTTATTGCTCCTGGCGTTATCTCGGGCGCCCTGTTTGCCTTCATTACCTCATTCGATGAGGTTGTGATTGTTCTTTTTGTAGGTGGTCCAGAGCAATACACACTCCCAAGACAAATGTGGTCTGGCATTCGTAATGAGATCAGTCCTACAATTTTAGCTGCGGCAACCATTCTAGTAATATTCTCTATATTACTCCTGACAACTCTTGAGATGCTTCGTCGCAGAGCTGAAAAAATTCGCGGAATCACTCCTCATTAAATTAATCGACTTGCATTAATAATTCATTTTTAATGTATAGTTTCTAGATGAGTTCAGAGCCTAAAAATTCAAATAGGGAAAGACTTCTTGCCTTAATTGCCTGTCTTTTAATTACTTTCTGTATGGGCACTGTTCACGCCTTCAGCACTCTCATTCAAAACATTGAAATTCAAACTGGTGTCGGCCGAATGGCGTCTAGTTTGATTTACTCTATTGCACTGGTTAATGTCACTTTAGTAGTTTTTTTTGGTCATATTCTTTATCGTAAATTCCCGCCCAACCTTCTAATCTTATTGATTATGATATTACCTATCATTGGTCTTTTTTTCTCAAGTTCGCAGAGCTGGCTTGGCTGGATAGTTGGTTACGGCTTTCTTTTTGGTCTCTCCAGTGGTCTAGGTTATGGCCTCTCACTCTTTATCGTTTCATCCATAACTGAGAGGGATAAGCTTGGATATGCACTTGGACTTGTAACCGCCTCCTATGCATTTGGCGCAGTTGCATTTTCAATGCTCTACCCATTTTTATTTCGCTATTTTGGATTTATCAGTGGCTATATCATTGGCCTTGTCTCTCTTTCATCAATAGTCATGATTGGTCTGGCTTGCTATAAATTCTCTAATGTGCGTATCAAAAAAGAGTTACACGCTGACGCACCCACTCAATCTAGAAATTCAAAAATTATTCCACTTTGGTTAGGTTATTTTTTAGGAGTTTTTGCAGGACTGATGGCAATTGGACATGCAGTTCCACTGATCATTTCTTTTGGTGGATCAACACTAATAGCTATCTCTTCAATTACTCTGATGACTCTAGGAAGTGCGTTCGCTGGAATCTATGCAGGCTGGCTTGTGGACCAATATGGCTGTAAACGCCCTCTTCTAATTATATTACTCATTAATTGTTTAGCTCTTATAGGTCTTGCAATATTTACAAACGTCCACCTTTTAATAGTTTTGCTAGTGACTATTGCATCCATCTATGGAGCTGTAATAGCAATCTATCCAACACTTGTAAATCATTTGGTAGGTAAAGACCTATCAGCAAAAATCTATGGTCGAGTTTTTACTGCCTGGGGAGCAGCGGGTCTCATCTCGCCCTCTCTAGCAGGATGGCTGTTTGAGAAAAATATTAACTATGACTCTTCAATTCTATTTGCTTTATTATTATCAGTTATTGCAGTCCTTATTATTTGGAAAATGAAATACACTATCAAATAATAGATAAAAAAGAGTTATCCAAAAAATGAATCCCTAATATAATTAAACTAATTTACTTCGATATTTAATTGCTATGAAAAAACATATTATTTCAACGGATAAAGCCCCTGCTGCGATCGGTATTTACTCGCAAGCAGTTGCTGTTAACGGCGGAACAACAATTTATCTTTCAGGACAAATTCCTCTTATTCCAGAGACAATGGAAATTGTTGAAGGAGGCATTGAAGAACAAATTCATCAAGTGTTCAAGAATCTTAAGGCCTTATGTGAAGCATCTAAAGGCAATTTAAGTGACATAGTTAAATTGAACATTTTTTTAACAGATCTTAGTAACTTTGCAGCATTGAATGAGATTATGGCAACTTATTTCTCTGAGCCTTATCCTGCAAGAGCAGCAATTGGAGTGAAAGAACTTCCTAAAGGAGTTGGCGTAGAAATGGATGGTGTTATGGTAATTAGTTCGGACTCTTACAGCTTCTAAATTTATGCCTTCAATCTCTGATCCAATCATCTCGATTAAAGGATTAGGGAAGAAAACCTCTGACAGATTAAATCAGCTAGGAATCCACACCCTTGAGCACTTGGTTTTTCATCTGCCCACTAGGTATCAAGACAAAACATCAATTACCCCCCTTTCAGATGCGGGTATTCATGATGAGATTTTAATTGAAGCAACTATCGACAGAATTGAAGTCATTCCCTCGAGACAAAGACAATTGCTATGTTATTTATCTGACAACCAAAACCATAGAATCCTATTACGTTTTTTTCATTTTAATCAATATCAAAAACAAGCTCTTATAAGAGGTGAGACAATGCAGTGCTTTGGAGAAATTAAGATTGGTCGTAAGGGTCTTGAGATGCATCATCCTGAATATCGAATTATTACTCAAAACCAGAGTCCACTCCTAGAGCCAACCCTCACTCCAATCTATCCTCTGTGCTCTGGCATCAGTCAAAATAAAATGAAACAATGGGTTAATTACTCTCTTGAGGTGCTAAAAATTAGCCAACTTGATGATTATTTTGAAAAAATAACCCAGCAATCTATGCCGAGCCTTAAAAGCTCATTAATGCTACTTCATCACCCAGAAAAAGATGAAGATTTATCCAAAATTGAGTCCTTTAAACACATCTCACAACAAAGATTGATTATTGAGGAACTGGCCACTCACCGGCTTAGTCTATTGAAAACTAAAAAAGCCCGAAAAGGTAAAAAAACTAACGCATTCATACTCAATAACACTTTGAGTGATAAGCTCTTGAACTCACTTGATTTCAACTTAACTAATGCGCAGTCTCGATGCATCAAAGAAATTAATGATGATTTAGCGAGTTCAGAGCCAATGCTTAGACTTCTTCAGGGAGATGTTGGATCAGGAAAAACCATTGTTGCAGTTTTTGCTCTCATTCAAGCGGTTGAGAATAACTTTCAGGCTGCAATTATGGCTCCTACTGAAATTCTGGCCCGCCAACACCTTCAAAATTTTACTCAATACCTTGAGTCCTTAAATATTCAAATTGCCTACCTCTCGGGATCTCAAAATACCCAAGAAAGAAGAGAGCAGATAAGCCTTATAGAGAGTGGTAAGGCAAAAGTTGTAATTGGGACCCATGCGCTTTTCCAAGACAGTGTCAACTTTAAAGATTTGTCTCTAGTCATCATTGATGAACAGCATAAATTTGGTGTTCATCAGAGGCTATCCCTTACAAAAAAAGCCAATAATACCCCGCACCAACTCGTCATGACTGCAACACCAATACCCAGATCATTAACAATGAGCGCCTATGCTGATCTTGATACCTCTATCATAGATGAATTACCTCCAGGGCGTCAGGCAGTTGAAACCATTGCATTAAGTAATTTGAGAAGAGACGAGCTAATCAGTAAGATTAGAAAAATTTCAAATGAGGGGCGGCAAATTTATTGGGTTTGTACCCTTATTGAGGAGTCAGAAGCCCTCAGAGCAGAGTCGGCAGAAAAAACCTTCAAATACCTCAAAGACCATCTTAAGGATTTAACAGTAGTCATGATTCATGGAAGGCTTACAAAGGCCGAGAAAGAAAGCATTATGAAAGACTTTGAAAATGGACGAATTAATCTTCTAGTTGCAACAACTGTCATAGAGGTTGGAGTAAATGTGCCTAACGCAAGTCTGATGATTGTTGAAAATGCAGAGCGTCTGGGTTTAGCTCAGCTTCATCAGCTCAGAGGACGTGTTGGAAGAGGCTCTGAGAAGAGTATCTGTATTCTCATGTATCAATCACCTCTGAGTGACTATGCCAAAGAGAGACTTGACATTCTCAGACAGAGCAATGATGGCTTTATGATTGCCCAAAAAGATCTAGAGCTTCGAGGCCCAGGAGAGATATTAGGTACGCAACAAACAGGCATAGCCTCTATGAAAATTGCCAATATTGTTAGAGATGCCTATCTCCTCAAAGAGGCGGGATACTATTCATCAAAAATGCTCGAGGCAAGGCTAGAAAGTCAAAATGCCTTAATCAATCGATGGATAGATGAAGAAAAAACCCATTATTTTGATGCGTAACTTTTTTTGAATTTAAAAAAACATAGATTCTTGTAAAATATAGCGCTTATGTTTAATCCAGACAAATTTAATTGGCGAGTCTATCATTCAAAGGAGAAAATACCAACTCATGTTAGTATTTGGCTCCTAGATAGTATGTCTTTAACTCACAAACTTAAAGTGAAATATGAAGACTTTGAAGTGAATGTGCTCTCACAAAAAGAAAACACGCCCTATCAGTGCGAATATGAACTTTTAGGCTCAACTCAAAACCAAGGAATTATTGTTAGGGAGGTTGAACTTCTAGGGAATCAAAAACCTGTAGTTAATGCTCGCTCACTGATTCCACTAACCGAGGATACAACTGATATTTTAAAAATAGGGTCTAGACCTCTTGGAGAAATTTTATTTGATGACCCTGAAATAAAGCGTGGCCATCTAGAGGTAGGAAGCTTCCAGAATTCGTGGGCAAGACGCTCTACGTTTACTATAGGTAAGACTAATCTTCTCGTTACTGAGATATTTTTGGAGTCACTATATGCGTGACAACTTATTTAATAAACAAAGTGATATCGCTGATTTTCGATTTGATCAAGATGTTGTCAAAGTTTTTGATGACATGGTCAGAAGATCAGTTCCAGGATATGACTCCATGATCCAAATGATTGGCCTAATTGCTAGAATGTATGGCCAAGATAATACTAACTATTATGATCTTGGGTCATCCACTGGTGCCATAACACTTTCAATAGCACTGAACAATAAAAGCAAGAATAATCAGTTTTTTGCCATTGATAACTCTAAGGAAATGGTTGAACAGTGTGAAAAAAATCTTCATAATAAAGTAGATAATTTACAAGCAATATGTGATGACATAAACCAAGTTAAAATTAACAGCGCGTCGATTGTAGTTCTGAATTTGACATTGCAGTTTATTGATGTCAATCTTCGCTCAAATCTCATTAAAAAAATTTATGATGGCCTTGAACCAGGTGGCATTCTCATCATAAGTGAAAAGATTCACTTTGACGATGCAGTAACGCAAAATCAGATTACAAAACTCCATATGGATTTTAAGAAAGAGAACGGATATAGTGAACTTGAAATTGCAAACAAACGCCAAGCAATCGAAAACGTTCTCATTACTGAGACAAAAGAACAACACCTAAACCGTTTACGTGATTGTGGCTTTGTTGAGACCAGCTGCTTCTTTCAGTGCCTCAACTTTGTTTCTTTTTTATCTGTAAAATAAACATAGATTTTTTCGCCTTCAGGCTGGGTTCAATATGTTACTAATGATTGACAACTATGACTCATTTACCTATAACTTAGTTCAATATTTTGGTGAACTAGGTCAAGAGGTTATTGTTCATAGAAATGACCAAATCACGGTTCCAGAGATAGAAAAGCTAAATCCTAAATATATTGTTATTTCTCCAGGTCCATGCACTCCAAATGAAGCTGGAATTTCACTAGAGCTTATAGACAAATTAGCAGGTCAATTTCCTATACTAGGGGTTTGCCTGGGTTTCCAAGCCATTGTACAGTCCTTTGGTGGGAGTATTATCGGTGCTCAAAAAATTATGCATGGAAAAGTTTCTCCCGTCCATCACACCTCTAAAAGCGTTTTCAAAGGCCTCAAAAATCCCCTCAATGCAACCCGTTACCACTCCTTAGTGGCTGAAAAGGAGTCTTTGCCGGAATGCTTTGAAATGACAGCGTGGACTAATACAGAGTCTGGTGAAATAGAAGAAATCATGGGGGTTCGTCACAAGACCCATCCCATTGAAGGGGTTCAATTTCATCAGAGTCAATTTTAACTGAGCATGGGCATCAAATGCTTGATACTTTTTTACAGGACAATAAATAATTATGGAATTCATTCAATTTTTACAAGGCGAGCTATTACTTACTGGAACATTATTTGCTCTAATCATTTTATTAATCGTCAACCTTTATAGTGAAAAGTACAGAAAATATCAAGTGGTTGATACCAATGGTGCGGTTTCTCTAATGGATGATGATGAACTCCTTATCATAGATGTTCGAGAGGAAAAAGAGAGGAAGGCTGGATTTCTTTCTAATGATCTCAACATTCCAATGGGTCAAGTAAAAGCAAAGATGGATACACTGGACAAATCTAAAAATATTCTTGTGTATTGCAAAAGCGGAACAAGGTCTGATCGAATTGCAGACATTCTTTCAAAAAATGATTTTCAAAAAGTATCTAGCTTAAAGGGTGGATTTAATGCCTGGCTGAAGGCTGATCTCCCGATACAAAGATAAGAAAAATGAACAATTCCCTTACTATCATTGGAGCAGGCGCATGGGGAAGCGCACTAGCGATTGCTCTCAGTGATAAGTTTGATACTATTTATGTAGTTACGAAAGATAAAAAGAACACTGAAACTCTTGGTAATCAGCACCCAGCTCTCTCAAAGTCATTCAGCGACAATATAAAGCTTGATTCGAGCTATACAGTCATTCAAAAATCAATGGCTGTTCTCATTGCTACTCCCAGCTCTTGCTTCTCTGATGTGCTCAATATCATTAAAGATGATATAGGTCAAATTCCACTGGCATGGGTTTCAAAAGGCTTTGACCCATTGAGTGGAAACCTCCTTCATGAAACCTTTAGTAAGCAAATGAATAGCCACTATCCTTGCGTTATCTCTGGCCCCACTTTTGCAGCTGAAATTGTGGAACAAAAGCCATCAGCTATTGTTGTGGCATCTGAGGATAAAAAGACGCGAGAATTTTGGTCCAACATCATTCAGACTAAAACGCTTCGTGCTTACACAAATTCGGATATTGTTGGAGTTCAAGTTGGCGGAGCCGTTAAAAATGTTCTTGCTATAGCAGCAGGAATTGCTAGTGGACTTGGTTTTGGTGCAAATACTCAGGCCGCTTTAATTACCAGAGGGCTTGCTGAAATGACCAGACTTGGGGTTGCCTTAGGAGCAGATAAATTAACATTTCAAGGGCTATCTGGAATTGGTGATCTAGTCCTCACCTGCTCTGACGACTTGTCAAGAAACAGGCGCTTTGGAAAGGAGCTTGCTAAAAATGTCGCTTCAGATATGGCATTGAAGAATATTAATGCGACTGTTGAGGGCTATAAAGCACTGGAGTTGGTCCTTAAGTTGGCACAAAAATTCGAGGTAGAAATGCCAATATGTGAACATGTGTTTCAAGTTACTCAAGGTAAGATTTCTCCTAAGGATGCGGTTACTGAACTGCTCTTAAGAAAGCCAAGTGATGAGTAAATAATTTTTAGATACATTTTCACTCATCGATATGAGCTTAAATAATAGACTAGCTAGTGCTTCTGAAAAAAT
>ERZ802821.1068-NODE-1068-length-14780-cov-11.9684_pt1 | contig 14780 bp, 14 predicted proteins | sample MGYA00345648_ERZ802821 | MGnify/ENA primary metagenome ERZ802821 (study PRJEB30503, sample SAMEA104212357) | marine metagenome | biome: Westerlies Biome; feature: [SRF] surface water layer (ENVO:00010504) within the epipelagic zone...; material: water... | reverse complement strand
AATCAAATCAATTTAACCAGTGAAACTGTTATTTATGATATGGCGATGAGCCTTAATCTTCTTTGGGACGATGATAGGATTGATAATCGTAAGATTTATTCTGCTGGGTGGAGCTTAGGTGGAACTGCCTCTCTTTTTAATGCATGGCTGCCACTCCAAGAAGCACTTAATAAACCAGGGGCTTCATTTGCTGGCTATCTAATGTGGTACCCAGGTTGTTTAGCTTTACCAGATTTAAATTTATGGGATGACGATCTTATGCAGATTTACATTGGCGAAGAGGATAACTGGACTCCTCCTCAGCCTTGTAAAGAGCTGGTGACCCAAATAAATGCTGAGGGGGGCAATGCATTTATTGAACTTTATCCAAATTCATTTCACTCTTTTGATGGCCCATTACCATTAAGACTAATACCAGATGCCTATAGTTGGGCAAACTGCAAATTGAAACTTAATGCAGAGACAAAAAAAGTTTATGATCCAGATAATGTTTTTTTAGACTTCTCTGATCCTAAATTAAGGCGACAAGCTTATGAGAGTTGTGCGGTAAAGGGAGAAGTTATGGCTGGTGCAAGCCCTGAATACAAAAATGCTGCATACGAACACCTTGCATCCTTATTACCTAAACTAAATTAATCAGAAAAATTTCTCCAGCCTCTGTATCCTCCTTCAAGGTTATAAACATTTTTAAAGCCAAGATCTTTTAAAGTTTTTCCAGCCAATGAAGCTCTACTACCCCCGCCACAATATACAACTATATAAGTATCTGCATTTAAAGATTTATCCTCATTTGATGGAGAAAGCTTCATTTCAATTAAACCCCTTGGAATATTAATAGCATTTGGAATCGAACCAGTCTCAGCTATCTCAGTTCCTTCTCTCACGTCAATAACTAAATAATTTTCTAGATTATTTGAAAACTTACCACATGAAATCTTAGGAATAATGGAATGAGCTTCTTCAATTAAGTTTTTCAGTGTCATCAGATTATTATCATGAACAGCATATTAAATTGCAATGAATAGTTTTTGGCATCTAAATTGCAAATAAGTATAAAAAGTATGCATATTAGGGTTGCAATGTTTACGTTGTAAACTTATTATAAGGAATGTTTACACTGTCAACATTATAAGTAATATGTATAAAATAAATCTATATTATAAAGGAGAATTATAATGAATAAATTACTCGCACTGCCAATGTTATTATTGCCTGCATTTACTGGCGCCCAACAGATTGCCATTCAGAACGACTATGCCATTAAAGGAAAAATTTTTGCAGTAAAAACTGCTAAAAAGTATTCATCTGTGGAAGGTTGTACGAAAATTGCACTCTCAAAATCTAAAGTTGCAGGTTTTTCATTTGATTCAACATCGGCTAAATGCACTTTGTATAGAAAAGTAAAAGGCGTGAAAGAAAAGAAAGGTACTATCTCAGGCACCAAATAGTCTTACATTTTATTTTTAAAGGGAGTTTAAAGCTCCTTTTTTTGTCTTTATTCCTTATTAATTGTAAGATTTGCATCTTCTAATTAGGTATGAGATGTGAATAATATTAAAAAATCAAATATTCTTGTTTGCATAACAGGCAGCATTGCTGCATATAAATCTGTTGATTTAGTTAGATTATTTAAAAAAAATGGTCATGAGGTTCAAGTTGTGATGACTGAATCTGCAAGAGAATTTATAACGCCGCTGACGCTTCAAGCAATAAGTGGACACAAAGTTCATCAAAGCTTACTTGACATTGATGCAGAACTTGCCATGGGCCACATAGAATTGGCTAAATGGGCAGATGTTATTGTTATTGCTCCTTGCAGCGCTGAGACCATTGCTCGACTATCTCTGGGAAGAGCCAATGATTTGCTTGGAGCGATTATTCTTGCATCCAAAGCTAAAAAATTTATTGCTCCCGCAATGAATACAAATATGTGGTCAAACCCAGTAACTAAAAAAAATATTTTTTATCTTTCATCTAATGACATGAATTTAATTGGACCTGCAAAAGGAGATCAGGCTTGTGGTGATGTTGGGTATGGAAGAATGTCAGAGCCGGAAGAGATATATGAATCTGTTCAGGTCACCTTAAACCAATCATTGAATGGTAAAAAAATTATTGTTACCGCTGGTCCGACTAGAGAGCAAATAGATCCAGTTCGTTTTATTTCAAACAATAGCTCTGGGAAAATGGGTTTTGCTATGGCAGAGGCTGCTGCAAGTTCTGGCGCAGAAGTATTTCTTATTACTGGACCAGTTTCGTTGACCTGCTCTGATTTAATAAAAAGAATTGATGTTAAGACTGCGAATGATATGTATGAAGAATCATTAAAATTAATGCATTCTGCTGATATTTTTATTGGTTGTGCAGCGGTTGCTGATTTTAAATCAGTTGAAATCAGTCATCAAAAAATTAAAAAATCTTTTGAAAATCATTTTGATATTCGCCTTGAAAAAAACATTGATATTATCTCTTCCCTTGCTGAGCAATTTCCAGCAAAAACTTTTATGGGTTTTTGTGCTGAGACTGAAAGAGTGGAAGAGTATGCCAAGGAAAAACTTATTTCAAAAGGCTTAGATCTCATTGTAGCAAATGATGTTTCAAAATCAGATATTGGTTTTGACTCTGATTTTAATGAGGTTAATGTTTATACCAAAGAAGAAAAAAAATATTTTCAAAAATCTACCAAAAGCCTCTTAGCTATTAAATTAATCAATTTGCTGGGTCCAGATTCTCAATCTATTCACTAAGTTATGTCTTCCCAAAATTCAAAGGCCTTAATAACGATTAACTCTTTGCATAAACTAAAATCTAAAGGTGAAAAGTTCGCATGTCTTACAGCATATGAAGCTACTCTTGGAAAGATTATTAGCCAGTCGGGTGTTGAAGTAATTTTGGTTGGAGATAGCTTGGGCATGGTCATTCAGGGCCATGAGAGCACCTTGCCTGTAACGATGCAAGATTTGATCTATCATCTTCAAAATGTTTCACGAGGAAATATTAATTCTCATTTGATGGCTGATATGCCATTTATGAGCTATGCGACAAAGGAGACTGCTTTATCTAATGCAACCTTATTAATGCAAAATGGTGCTCACTCTGTAAAACTGGAAGGAGGACGCTGGATTTGCGACCTCACAAGCACACTGAGTCAAAGAGGAATTCCAGTTTGTGCTCATATGGGGCTTACTCCTCAATCTATTAATCGTATTGGTGGTTATTTTGTTCAGGGCAGGGATACAGACAAGCAAGATGAGATGATTGCTGAGGCAAAAGATTTAGAGTCTGCTGGAGCTTCTATCCTTCTTTTGGAGTGCGTCCCAGACGATTTAGCGCGAAAGATTACCCAGTCTCTATCAATTCCTGTGATTGGAATAGGGGCAGGACCCTCAACGGATGGGCAAGTTATGGTCATTCATGATTTACTTGGAATCTCATGTTTAGAACAGCCACCTAAATTTATAAAAAACTTTCTTGTAGAAAATGATTCAGTACAAAGTGCTATAAGTGCCTATGTTAGGGCCATCAAAGAACAAAAATTTCCTGCAAAGGAACACACCTTTTTTTAAATTTGCAAATTATTAATTCAACAAAGGATTTGGATTATTTTGTTCAAAATAATCACGATATTAATTTTGTCCCAACAATGGGTAACTTGCATGAAGGGCATCTTAGTTTAGTTCATGAAGCCAATGCATTTAGTGGAGTTACTCTGGTTTCAATTTACGTAAATCCACTTCAATTCGGTCCAAATGAGGATTTAGCAATATATCCAAGAACTCTAGATGTTGATCTTGAGAAATTAAAAGCTAACTCATGCGACGCTGTTTTTCATCCTGACACTAATTTCGCCAAGGATACAAAAAAATTACCTGCCAATCCTTTATTAGTAAAAAAGCTATGTGGAATTTCAAGACCTCATTTTTTTGATGGAGTAGTTTCGATATTGAATCACTTTTTTGAATTAATTCATCCAAAAAATACTTTTTTTGGTCTCAAAGATTATCAACAATTCTTAATAGTAAAAGATTTTCTGAATCAGTCTAACCTTGATATCGCCATTCATGGTGTAGACATAGTAAGAGAGCGTGATGGGTTAGCCATGTCGTCGAGAAATAACTTATTGACTCCCAATCAAAGACTAATTGCAAAAAATTTATCACTTATATTAAATGACATTTATGTGAATATAGGAAAGTACTCTTTAAGCAATTTACGAGACCAAAACATCAAAAAGTTAACTAATTTAGGTTTTGATGTAGATTATCTCAGCTTTTGTGATTCTACTTCCCTTGAAGAAATATCAGAAATTAAACCAAATACTCTTGTTGCTATAGCAGCAAAGCTTGAAACTGTAAGGCTTATAGACAATATTCTTATTAAATAAAGTTGGTTTTCTTGGCTTTTTCTTGCATAATTTCGCAACTATGGAAAGAGTGTTATTAAATTCTAAGTTGCATCGTCTGCACGTAACCCAGGTAGAACTGGATTATGAGGGTTCCTGCGCATTAGACACTGACTTTATAAAAGCAGCAAAAATGACTGAATACGAGCGAGTAGAGATTTACAATGTGACAAATGGAGAACGCTTTTCAACCTATTTGATTGCAGCTGAGGCAGGGTCAAAAACTGTTTCTATCAACGGAGCAGCTGCCCATAAAGCTAATCCAAATGATATTATTATTATTTGCTCGTACATATCCATGACAGAAGGTGAAATCTCTGATCATTCTCCCACATTAGTTTATTTCAATGAATCTAATAAAATTGTAGATACAAAATCTTCAATTCCGACGCAAAGACTTAGATCGCTTTAATGTTTACCAGCAATGGTATAACTTCATAATCAATGATGAGAAACTTTATTACAACTCGAGACTGGTCCCGATCAGAGCTGCAAGATATTCTAGACTATGCACTAACCCTGAAAGCACAACCTTTTCAACCACTATTGAAAAATAAATCAATTGCAATGTTATTTTTCAATCCCTCTCTTAGAACAAAAACAAGTTTTGAAATAGGCATTAGTGAACTTTCGGGCACAGCTGTAATCTTGCAACCTGGTAAAGATGCATGGTCAATTGAATTTAAAGATAAGCAAGTTATGGATGGTGAACCAGAAGAGCATGTAAAAGAGGTTGCTGAAGTGCTATCTTCATATTGTGATTGCATTGCAATCAGGGCTTTTCCAAAATTCATAGATTGGGAGCTAGATAGAACCGACCACGTAATTAAAAGCTTTGCTAAGTATTCGTCTGTTCCTGTTGTAAACATGGAAACAATTGAACATCCCTGCCAAGAACTTGCACATCTTTTAACTCTGCAAGAACACTTTGGAACTCTTGAAGGCAAAGAGTATCTTTTAACTTGGACCTATCATCCAAAACCACTGAATACAGCCGTTGCAAATTCCAGTCTTTTAATTGCAAGTAAATTTGGAATGAATGTAACGCTTTTATGTCCATCCGAAAGCTATCACTTGGATAAAAGATATTTAGATGCAGCTAAAGAAAATTGCTCAAATGAGAATGCATCATTTAACATCAGCTATGATATAGCCGAAGCATATGCTGGCAAACAAATTGTTTATGCTAAAAGTTGGGGATCATTAGAAAATTATGGTGATGCTTCAAAGCAAAGTAAGCAGAACAATCAATACAAAAACTTTATTGTGGATGAGCAGAAAATGGGACTAACTAATAGTGCTGTTTTTAGTCACTGTTTGCCATTGAGAAGAAATGTTAAGGCTACAGATGGCGTGATGGACTCAGATTATTGCTTAGCTGTTGCCGAAGCAGCCAATCGTAAGCATGTCCAAAAATCAATTTTAAGTAAAATTTTATAGGCATTGATCATGAATAAGAAAATAGTTTTAGCATTCTCTGGAGGTTTAGATACGAGTTTTTGCATTCCTTATTTGCTGGAACAAGATTACGAAGTACATACTTTATTTGTAAATACAGGCGGCACTCCCAAAAAAGATGAGCAACAAATTACCAAAAGGGCATTGGAGCTTGGAGCAAAAAAACATATTAACGTAAATGTTGAAAAAAGCCTGTGGTCAGAGATTCTTGCGCCCTTAATTCAATCCGGAGCCTTGTATCAAAACAAATATCCTGCATTATGTTCCGATCGATATTTGATTGTTAAAGAATCAATTAAATTATGCAGAAAACTTAAAACAAAATATATCGCCCATGGCTGTACCGGTATGGGCAACGATCAGATAAGATTTGATTTATCGATAAGAGCTCATGGCAACTTTAATATTATTACTCCAATAAGAGAAATCCAAAATATTACAAAGAATGTTAGGGAATATGAAGAGGACTATCTTAAAGCAAAGGGTTATAAGGTATCTTCGCTGCATAAAAAATATAGCATTAATGAAAATCTTATGGGTGCAACAATTTCTGGTTCAGAAATAGATACATGGGACAAACCATCCCCAGAAAGTTTTGTTTTATGCAAACAACCCCATCAATACCCAAAGAAAACTAAATCCTTAAAGATCAAATTTTCTAAAGGAAAAGTTATATCGCTGAATGATAAAAAAATCCTTGGACCTGATTTACTCAGAAATCTAAATTCCATGGGTGGTTCATATGGTATTGGAAGAACTGTATTTGCAAGTGACACCATCATAGGCTTAAAAGGTAGGTTTGTTTTTGAGGCGCCTGGGATCTCGATTCTTATGTGTGCACATAGAGCATTGGAAGAGGCTGTTCTTACCGACAAGCAAAATAATGTGAAAACTAAAATTGGTAAAGAATGGGTAGATTTGGTTTATAAAGGTTTCTATTTTGAACCATTGCGTGAAAATTTGGAGGCATTCCTTTCGGATTCTCAAAAAAATGTTACTGGTGAAGTAATGGTAAATCTTAGTCCTGGTAAAGCTGAGGCAGTTTCTGTGAAGTCAAAAAATATTTTAATAAGCGCTGAGGGAACATATGCTCAATCTGCAACTTGGTCAGAATCTGAATCAAAAGGGTTCATTAAATTAATTGGCCAAAGTACTTCGACTTGGTCGAGTATTCATAATAAACAATGAGCATTGAGCTAGAGTTATGTTTAAAGCATTTAAAGGCTTTGGTAGCATGCGATACCTCGAATCCACCAAAAAATATTCAACAATCCGGGTTGCTCGATTACTTGCATTCTTTGAGTTTCATTGAGCCTCAAGTAACTGATCTTGGTGAAGGCTCATACAATGTACTTCTCACAAAAGGATCTCCAAAATATTTATTCAATGTTCATCTTGATACTGTGCCTGCAGGAGAAGGCTGGAATTTTGATCCACATAATTTAACCATACAAGAAAATAAAGCCTTTGGATTGGGGGCATGCGACATCAAAGGAGCCGCAGCTTGCATGCTGGCTCTTATTGAATGCAATGCTTTAAATGAATATGCGATATTACTTTCTACCGATGAAGAGGCTGGTCAGAGTATTTGCGTTAAAAAATTTATTGAAACCAAACCAAATTTTAAAGCAGTTATTGTTGCAGAACCCACTCAAAACAAAGCAGTTACCTGCCATCGAGGCATCTTCACAGGCACTCAAGAGTTTTTTGGAAAAGCTGGACATAGCTCAGATAAGCGAGCCTTAAATGATAATGCCATTCATAAAATGACTGCTTGGGCTCAACAGGCTTTAAAAGTTGCAGAGTCCTATAATAATGAGTCGATTGGACCCTTGGAAGGAATTGCCTTTAATTTAGGTTTGATTGAAGGTGGCATTAAGCCTAATATCATTGCAGATCATGCTTCGGTTAAGTTTGGTTTTAGGCCTCTGCCTGGACAATCAGTAGAAAATTTATTATCCGAGCTTGGAATAGAGTCCTCTGGCGATTACACTAAATTCACTCAGGGCTTTAGGGCGCCATCACTGCCTGCAAATGGTTCCATGGAAACCCTTGAAAGTTTTGTTAAAGATCTTGAATTAGATATTTCACCTCCTGTTAATTTCTGGACCGAGGCTTCTTTATTTAGTGAAGCTGGTTTCAAGGCAATAGTATATGGACCTGGCGATATTGCTAATGCACATCAATCTGATGAATTTGTAATGATTGATCAATTACAGGCAGCACTTCTGCAGTACAAAAGCTTAGTTCAATGAACGAATCACCAAACCTAGTCATTAAAGAAACAATTTTAAAATTGTTAAGTGCCATTGGATCAGAAAAAGAGATAAATAAATATATAGAAAAATTTTCTTCAACTGAACAAAGGTTTGCTGTAATTAAAGTTGGCGGTTCAGTTATTCAAAATGATATTGAAAATCTAGTTTCTTCGTTAGTTTTTTTAGATCAAGTGGGTTTAAAACCAGTTTTATTGCACGGAGCTGGCCCAATGCTTTCAAAAGCTTTGGAGGATCAAGGCGTAGATTTTTCTTTTATTGATGGACAAAGAGTTACATCAAGAGAAACACGAGATGTTGCTCAGCAGGTTTTCTCTAAAACTAATCAGCAGGTTGTAGATGCACTTGAGTCAAAGGGTGCTAAGGCAGTGGGCTTAACTGCTGATGTTTTTGAGTGTATACAAGATAAGCCTGATTTAGGATTTGTTGGTACTGTCAAGAATGTTAATGAACACTTAGTCAACAAAATTCTTGAGGAGGGTTCCATACCTGTTATTGCTCCTTTAGGTCAAGAGGGCAATGAGGTGTTGAATATAAATGCTGATATTGCAACAGTGGAATTAGTCAAAACAATTAACCCTTACAAAGTTATATTTTTGTCTGATATAGGTGGGATTTTTAATAAATCTGATCAGTTAATTGAAAATATTAATCTAGTACTAGAGTATGAAGATTTAATGGTTCAGGAATGGCTTCATTCAGGCATGAAGCTCAAATTAGAGCAAATTAAAGAATTGTTAAGCTATCTACCTAAAACATCATCTGTTTCCATCACGAAACCCATCAATCTTCCTAAAGAATTATTTACTGATTCAGGGTCAGGGACTCTTATAAAGCATGGTTACAAAGTAAATAAACATGTATTACCAGATACTGAAATTGAAAATCAATTTAAGCAAATTATTGAAGAATCTTTTAATGGTTCTTTGGTAAGCAATTTTTTTGAAAATAAATCTAATATGGATATTTTTATGACTTCATGTAAGAGGGCAACAATTGCTATTTCTAATGATTTTTCAGTCCCATATATGGATAAGTTTGGTGTCATACCTGAAGCAAAGGGCGAGGGTTTAGGAGCTGGCATATGGCATGAGATGCGAAAAGCATACCCACAAGTTTTTTGGCGCTCTCGCGCAAATAATCCAATTAATAAATTTTATACATCAATTTGTGAGGGTTGCCAAAAACAAGATGACTGGCATATTTTCTGGATTGGTATTTCTAATTATGAAATGTTGAAAGATTGCATAGAATACGCAGTCAACAAACCAAAAAGCGTACTCTAGATGGAATTAAAAAAAATAGGTTTATTGGGAGGCAGGGGTTATGTGGGCCAAGAAATTTTTAAGGTTCTTTCCCAGCATGACTTTTTAAAAATCACCTCAGTATTCTCCACATCAAAGTCTGGGCATCAGGTAGATCAAGCTATGGATCAGAGTCTTATCTATCAAGATCTAGCCACAGATAAGATTAAACTTAGTGATGAGAATGCTTTTATTTTGGCTTTGCCAAATAATCAGTCTCAGCCATACATTGATTTAATTCATCGTCATAATTCAAAAGCTATTATTGTTGATCTCAGTGCAGATAATCGTTTTGATGATGATTGGGAATATAGAGTCCCAGAACTCTCAAAACCGAAACAATCTTCAAGAATAAGCAATCCTGGCTGTTATGCGTCTGCCATGCAGTTCATGCTTGCCCCATTAGAAAATATTTTAGATGGGCCTGCACATTTTTTTGGTATTTCTGGCTATAGTGGCGCAGGGGCAACTCCAAACAACAGAAATAACTTAGAATCACTAAAAGATAATATTCTCCCGTATTCTCTTGTATCTCATCTTCATGAAAAAGAAGTTAAGGCAAACTGTTATCCAAATGTACTATTTACACCTCATGTTGGTAATTTCTTCAGAGGCATTTTGATGACTGGAAATTTTACTCTTACAAGCGCCATCTCATTAGAAGATATAACCAAGATATTTAATAAATACTATGAAAATAAAGCATTAATTTTGATTCAAGACAATATTCCCAACATGCAAACAGTTCAAAATACATCTAAAGTAATCATTGGAGGATTTGAGTTTGATGAAAAGATTAACAGGCTGACTTTTTGTTGTACTCTTGATAATCTTTTGAAAGGCGCTGCAACTCAGGCAGTTCAAAATCTTAATAGTGCATTTGGTTGGGAAGATAATTTTGGGATAATTTAAATATGAAAATTTGGAATCAAAATTCAAAAAATAAGAATTCAGCAATTGACCATTTTCTTTCAAGCGAAGACATAGCTCTAGATCAAGAGTTATTTTTGTATGATATTGAGGCGTCTATTGCTCATGCTCATGAACTACAGAGCATAAATATTTTAAATGGAACTGAGACTAAAAAAATTATTTCCTGTCTTAAGAAACTTGCAAGATTATTTCAAGCCAAGAAGTTTAAGTTAACCTCAAAATACGAGGATTGTCATTCAGCAATTGAAGACTATCTTACTAAGGAGCTTGGTTCATTAGGTCAGAAAATCCATACGGGGAGGAGCAGAAATGATCAGGTGATGGTAGCAATGCGCCTATATGCTCGCGCTCAACTTGACGAAATTCAATCAATTAATCTTAAGGTCGCTCAATCTTTTTTGAGTAAAGCAGATAAACATGCCTCAGATCCTATGCCTGGATATACTCATTTGCAAAGAGCCATGCCATCTACCTGGGGTTTGTGGTTTGGAGCTTTTGCTGAATCCTTTCTTGATAACGCTGACCTTCTTCTCAATGTTCAATCGTGGATGAATATTAATCCCTTAGGTAGCGCTGCTGGGTATGGAGTCAATCTACCCTTAACCCGAGATATTTCTACAAGAGAGTTAAATTTTAAAAGAAAGCAGTTAAACAGTTTGTATGTGCAAAATAGCAGAGGCAAATTTGAGCTAGAGTTAATAGGCTCATTGAAGCAACCCATGTTAGATGTCCGAAAATTTTCTTGGGATATGAGTATATTTTTATCACAGGAATTTAACCTTTTGAGTATTCATGAAAAATACCAAACGGGATCATCTATCATGCCTAATAAATCTAACCCAGATGTAATTGAGATCTTGCGTGCGAATTATTCATTATTGGCTGGATATTATGCTGAATTAGAAAACTTAATTTCTTTGCCAAGCGGATATCATCGAGATTTACAGCTTACCAAAAGATCATTAATTCATTCAGTTCATTGTGTTTTAAAAACAATGGGCATGCTACCTGATCTAATTAAATCAATAAATATTAATTTAACTAGATCTATTGATTTTATTGATGAGGGAATGTTAATGACAGACAGAACTTATGAATTAGTTCAGTCCGGAATGCCATTTAGAGAAGCCTATAAAAAAGTTAAATTGCATCAAGATAAACAAGTAATTACAAAAAGCTTATCCAGAAAGAATTCTTCAACTGGCTCAGCTTTTAATCTAAATTTAAAAGTTCTCAAATCAAGATTGAAGAAGCTAACTAGTAAATAATGGCTTTTATTTTGCATTTATTTTTTCTTTATGACAGTATTAAAGAGGAATGGATAAAGCTATCAGAATTCAAAAATCTGAAGCAGCTAGAAATAGAAGACATAAAAGTCGTGACTTAGCAGCGCAAAAGCTACAAAACGAATACACTCGTCTTCGAAAGCTACGAAAAAAAAAGTAGATTTTTAGCAGCTTTTTAATTTTAACAATTCAGTTGCAGAGAATTCCTTTATCTCAAAATCACTGCTTGCATCTTTTCAGCCCAGAGTTTTAAATACATAAATGAATCAGACACGCTCATATTTAGATAAGTGGCATCAAGGCTTGCAATCCCAAGATCAAGAATTTTTAGATGAAATTCTTGATGACTCTTGTGTATTTACATCTCCGATCGTCTTTAAACCAATTGAAGGTAAGGAGATGTCAAAACTTTACCTAATGGGAGCTGGTAAGACTTTTGATATGAACAGGTTTGAGTATGTTAGGGAGCTCGTGGATGGCCTAGATACTGTCCTGGAATTTGAAACTTACATTGACGATATATCAGTTAATGGCGTTGATATAATTCGATGGACCGACGAGGGCAAAATTATTGACTTCAAAGTCATGATCAGGCCCTTGCAAGCAATCGGTGCTTTGCAAAAAAAGATGTCTGAAGCTTTAGAGAGTTTTAAATAAAAAAAGGAGCCTTTAGGCTCCTTTAATTTTCAAATATAACTCTAGGTTAAAATGAGTAGTTAACTGTTAATCCATATGTTGCATAATCATTTGGGTAACCAAAAAATGTTGAATTTGTAAGATCGACAACAGCTGGAAAGACAGATGTTATGTATTCATCATTATTAATATTTTTGCCCCAGAGAGAAATAGAAAGATTGTCTTTTTCTATTCCAACTGAGAAGTTCAAGGTATCTTGCTCTCTAAAGCCATTTCCTTTTGATTCTAGAAGGGCCTGAGCAGCTGGATTTTCAGTTAACACAGCTTCGCTTGAATATAAATGTGAAAGTCTGAGATATCCATCCCAACCATTTCTATCCCAATTCCAAGTTACGCTGGTTGAGATAGTGTCATCAGGAGTATTTGATGGAACTGTGCCTGAAAGATTTCCAAATGCAGAGTTAGCAAAAGAATCATAAATAGGATCAATGAATGTGCCACCCAAGGCAATATCAATATTCTCTGTTGGCGAGAACAATAAATCAAATTCATAACCATCAACTGATTGAGTTCCTGCATTTGCTAGAACAAAACCAGTTCCAACAAAGGTATTAGATTGAAACCCTTTAATTTCTTGATCGAATACTGCAATATTTAAATAACCCGATGGAAGATAGATTTTTGCTCCAATCTCCATTACTTCTGCTTCCTCTGGTCCGGCATATCTTCTGCAGGATAGTTGTCTTGATGGGTTGAGACAATCACGGGCAACATTTGGATGAATGGGTGAACCGGCAGCTGCTAATGCATTTATTTCGTTTATATCAGGTCTAGAGTCTCTTGAGATAATCCAAGCAGAAGATTTATAACCAGTAGAGATGCCTCCGTAGATAGATGCATAATCATTAATTCCAAATGTTAACTTAAATGTATAGTCAACATTGTCGTCTTGAGTTTTACCGTCTTGCGCTGCATTGGGGAAATTAGCAAATGTTGGCAATACTTGTAAAGCTCCGAAACCAAGCAGAGGATTAAAAGTCGGATTTAAGGCAAGAACCGCTGCTTGTGAAGCAGGAATACCCTGAGCAATTAGGCCACCTGTGCCAATAGCTACAAAGTCTAACGCTGAGAGAACAGCAGTATTAACTTGATTATAGGAAACTGTTTTCTTATCTTCAATGTAACTTACACCAAATAAAGCATTCAGACGATCGGTAAAATTGTAATCAAATTGCATAAAAAGAGAAGTTGTTTCATTGTCTTGCGATGCAGTTTCGGTATTTCCTTGTCCTGCTCCATAAATGGAGCCAGTTGGAAGTCCTAGTAAAAATTCTAAACCTGCAAATGTTCCTGGAGCTAAGAAAGCTTCAATATAATTTCTCCACAAAGGTCCAAGATAGATAGATTCGTTAAATGCCATATCTTCTTGAAAATAATATCCACCAATTAGCCAATTAAATTTTTTGTTATTATTTGAATAGAGTCTAAATTCTTGTGAAACCGCATCTCTGTCATTAGAAATAGGACTTGGATTTACAAGAGCGCCCCCGTCAAAATCAACATCTTGAATATTTATATTAAAAGTATTTCTCAAAGCTGAAATACTCTCTAAAGTCATTCCACCAAAATCTTTTTTAATATGCATAGATATGCCTGAGTTATCTCCTTCAGTTGTTGGATCAAAATCAAAGAAAACTTTCTGAGTAAAAACATTGTTTGGGATAATTCTGCCTCCCATAGCAGCTTGAATTAAATTTCCTTGCCCATATGCAGTGCTTCCAATTGCACAGCATATTTCATCATACTCATCATAATCAGCAGTTATTCTTACCGATAGATCCTCAGAGGGTTGAAATAAAAGTTCCCCTCTTAATCCAAATCTATCTCTATTGTTGATATCGCTTCCAGTCGTTAGGTTATCAGTGTGACCATCTGATTGATGAACATTTGCACTTAAGCTAAACGCAGTGGTTTCATTTAAAGGGCCAGTTAAATAACTTTTAACTTTCTTAGTATTAAAATTACCAATAGTGGAGGAAATATATCCTGATTTCTCAAATGATGGTTTTTTAGTAACAATATTGATAACTCCAGCAGATGCATTTTTTCCAAATAAGGTACTTTGAGGTCCTCGTAAAACTTCAATTCTCTCTATTACAGGTAAATCAGAAATTTGTGATTGCATGCTTGATCGGTAAACACCATCAATAAAAAGAGCAACTGACGGCTCAACTCCAGGATTATTTGAACCATTTCCAAATCCTCTGATGAAGAAAGTTGCTTGAGTGGCTGAATTATATTGTCTTGTATCTAAAGAGGGCACGAGAGCCTTTAGATCAAACATATCAGTAATGTTTGCTTTCTCAATAGTATCTGCAGTTACAACAGAAACTGCGACGGGCACTTCCTGTAATGTTTTTTCAGTCTTGGTTGCAGTAACTATTATTTCCTCAACGCTTTGAGCATTGATATGTGAAACTTGCAA
>ERZ802821.1067-NODE-1067-length-14788-cov-9.48422_pt1 | contig 14788 bp, 14 predicted proteins | sample MGYA00345648_ERZ802821 | MGnify/ENA primary metagenome ERZ802821 (study PRJEB30503, sample SAMEA104212357) | marine metagenome | biome: Westerlies Biome; feature: [SRF] surface water layer (ENVO:00010504) within the epipelagic zone...; material: water... | reverse complement strand
TGTTTTTTAAATTTAAATGAATATTTAGATTTCTTTCTATTTTCATTTCTCGAAGAGTGATATTTTCTAGCTATTTTTATAGCAGCTTCATTAGCCTCTGATCCCGAATTACTGAAAAAAACATTTTCTGCAAAAGTTAACTCAGTTAGCTTATTTGCTAATTTTATAGCCGGCTCATTTGTTAAGTAATTACTGAGATGCCATATTTTCTTCGACTGATCCGTTAGTGCTTTGATAAGAGATGGGTGGGAATGGCCCAAGGAATTGACGGCTATTCCTCCTCCAAAATCTATATATTCTTTATCATCTTGGTCCCATACCAAAGAACCCTCTGCCTTTTTCGGCACGAAATTTGCGGGGGAATAATTTGGTAACATGACTTTGTCATATTCCCCTCTTAATTCAATATTTTTACTATTTTGTTTCATTCACTGAAGTTTATTAGGCGAGACAGTAGTATTATAGATACCCTTTTTATATGGTCAAAATTGAAAATAACTTAGAAGATAATATATATCGGATATTGCTTCGTCCAAATCAATCTTCTGATTGGAAATCTAGTTTGATTTTTATCCTAATAATAGCATTCACATGTTTATCTATTGGCATCGGTTTTGCCTTAGCCGGCGCTACCATGATTCTGCCATTTGCAGGCTTAGAAATACTTTTTGTTGGTATATGCGTATATCTAGTAATGAAAAATACTTACAAACAAGAAGTGATAACTCTAACAAAAGAAACATTAAAAATTGAAAAAGGAGAGGGAAAACGAGACCAAGTTTGGGAATATTTTAGGATGTGGTCTTTTGTTTCAGTAGAACGACCTGAGCATCCTTGGTATCCAGCCCATATAGTAGTTTCATCAAAGGGAGAGCGTGTTCCTATAGGCGACTTTCTTACTGAAGACGAAAAAGAAGAGTTAGTAGAAAACCTTGAAAGAATAATTCTAGAATTAAAGTAACTATTTTCTTTGGTTAAATCTTTTTCCTACCATCGCTGAAGCGATATTTATTTTTTGAATATCTATAGTTCCGCCGGCTATTCCCCAGCCCCACACATCTCTATATTTTCTTTCCATGGAATATTCTTTGTTAAATCCATAACCACCCATTAGCTGCATAGCTGATGCAACTACTTCTCTAGCAGTTTCATTTGAAAAGCATTTTCCAACACTCGACTCGAAGATACTTGGAAAACCTTCTTGGGCATTATGAGCTGCTCGGTGAATAAGAAGTCTTGATGCTTCAACTTTCATTGCCATTTCAGCTAATTTCATTTGTACGGCTTGAAATTCGACAATGGGTTTACCAAACTGTTCTCTTTCTTGAACATATTTTATTGAACTCTCTAGTGCTCCTGAAGCCTGTCCTAAACACATTATCGCATTGCCACATCTCTCAAGATCAAAGGCTTCCATGAGCTTTTTAAAACCACCATTAGCTTCAACGATTATATTTTCAACAGGCACTTCAACGTTATCAAAATAAATGTCTGCAGAGGGTATACCATTCCAGCCCATAAGTTTTTCTTGCTGACCAAAACTTACTCCAGGAGTGTCTTTCTCGATATAAACTGCTCCAATACCATTTGCACCTGGATCGTCTGACATTCTGCAATAAACAACATAACCTTCAGAATGTCCTCCACCAGAACACCATCTTTTAGTTCCATTTAGAATGAATTTATTGTCTTTAATTTCAGCTTTTGTAGTTAGATCAGTCAAGGCCGAACCTGCATTTGGTTCTGACATTGAAACAGCAACTACTATATTTCCGGCACAAACTTCAGGAATGACCTTCTGTTTTAATTCTTCAGAAGCAAAATGCTCTATTGCTTTAACAGGACCAACACAACTTTCAAATATTGGAAACGCAACTGCAGAGGAAACTTTAGCGAATTCTTCCATTACAAGTAGAGCATCTAAATTAGATAAACCCAATCCACCATAATCTTCAGATACATTGATACCTAAGAAACCCATTTCTGAGTATTTTTTTAGCCATTCTTTAGAAAGTGGCTCGCTGGTTTGTTCCATAGAATTCGCGACTTCAACCATTTCATTTTGAGCAAATGATCGTGCCGTATTTTGAAGCTCTTTTTGCTGGTCGGATAGTTTAAAGTCCATATTGATCTCCTAGATAATTCTATCTATTTTAAATTGCTCTATGTCTTCTTGAGTGTAGCCAAGGCCAGAGAGAATTTCTATATTATGTTCACCTAATTCAGGCGATCTGGTTTTTATCTGTCCTGGATTTTCTGATAATTCTATAGCAGGACCGACTACTGAATATTCTTTATCCATTGTAGGATATTTCATCTTAATAAAAGAACCTTTTTTGAGAATATGTTCTTCATTTAGTGTCTCTTTTGCTTTAAGTACTTCTCCAACTGGAATTCTTGAACTTTCCAAGGCTTGTATAGCTTCTTGAGATGTCCTCTCTGCGCACCAATCTGACATTCTTGCGCTAATAAGTTCTCCGTTCTCGCCCCTACTTAGGTCATCATTGAATCTCTCATCATTTAACCAATTTTCTTCTCCCATTAGCTTGACCCATCTTTCGAAAAGTGGGCCTCCTACGGTCTGAACAAGGATCCATCCATCTTTTGTTTTGAATGTATCTGATGGACCTGATGTCTGGGCTCTATTCATAGATGCAACTCTATTAACATTTAGTATTTCTTGTTCGATTAAAAGACTATTGGTTGTTGTAAGTGCAGTTTGTAATAAAGATGTTTGAACTCTCTGACCTTTGCCAGTTTTTTGTTTTTCCAAATAAGCTAATAGAGTTCCAAAGGCTGCAAGCGAGGCACTACAAAAATCTACATAAGGTGCATATGCTTTGGTTGGTTGATCCGGATGCCCGGTCATATCCATAGCTCCTGACATAGCTTGAGCGACGCCGTCAAATCCAACTCTTTCTGCGTAAGGACCGGTTGTTCCAAAAGCTGTATTTGAAGTCAGTATTATTCCTGGATTTATTAATTTAAGATCATCATAATCAAGACCCATTGATTTGAGTGTCTGTTCTGGTAAGTTTGCGATGACAATATCAGAATTTTCTACAAGTCTTCTTACTATTTCCCTGCCTTTATCTTTAGTTGGATTTAATGTTAAGCCCAATTTATTCCGATTAAGCTGAAGGAACATTGCACCTTGTCCGTCTTCTGTCACAGGTGTTACGTATCTATCTTCACTTCCACTGACTCTTTCTATTCTGATAACTTCTGCACCATAGTCTGCAAGCAGGGCACCACAAAAGGGTCCTGCAATATATCTTCCAAAATCTAAAACTTTTACGCCTTCTAAAATTCCACTCATAAAACCTCTTTCCTTTAATTTAAACTTCCCCATTTATTTCATGCATACTAGGATTATAATCAAGCTATGACAGATCAAGAAATACCAGATGGTTTCAAGGAGTTAAAAATTCCCCAACCTCATATAGAAAATTTAGGTCCGGGGTTTTATAAAAAAGATGACGAGCAATTATTTATGATCTTCTTTGCTAAAGAGGAGCATAGTAATTTTTACAACTCAGCACATGGCGGAGCGCTCATGGCATTAGCTGATTTTTGTCTGACATCTTCTATGATGAAAGATAGAAATAGTTTAGTGACTACGGTTAGCTTTCATTCAGAGTTTTTAGCCCCTGCACCTATCGGCAGTATGCTGTTAATCCGCTGTAAACCAAAAAAAATTGGTAAATCATTGGGCTTTTCTGAAGGTGACATAACTGTAGATGGAGAGACTATAATTACTTTTGGAGGAGTTGGAAGGATAATTAAAAATAATGGATAAAAAATACGAAATAATTCTTTACGGGGCTACTGGTTTTACAGGTCAGATTTGTTGTAAATATATTCGAGATAATTATCCTGATTTGCTTTGGGCAATTGGAGGGAGAAATAAAGAGAAACTTCAACAAATTAAATCGGATTTTAATCTCAATTGTGACGTAATTGAAGCTGATGGAGCAGACATGGAGGCTTTAAAGTTGATGACCAGTCAAACTAAAGTTGTTTTATCTACTGCTGGGCCATTTGCAAGATATGGTTCTTTGTTGGTTCAAGCATGTGTTGAAGAAGGCTCTCACTATACTGATATAACTGGAGAGAATCATTGGGTAAAAGGTTTAATTGATAAGCATCATGAAGAAGCTGCTTCTAAAGGAATAAGAATTATTCCATCATGCGGTTATGATTCTATACCTTCTGATATCGGAGCTTTTTTTACTATTTCTCAATTTGATAAACCTGTATCAAGAGTAGACGTCTATCATGAAGCTCAAGGCGGCGCCTCAGGCGGAACAACCGAGACAATATTTACTATGGATGGCGTTGGAAAAGAAATGAGAGATCCTTTTGTTTTGAATCCTAAAGACACAATATCAGATGAGCAGAGGGAAAATTCTAAAGATGGATTTAAGGTAGAGAAAGTTGATGGCCTGGAAGGATGGGCTGGAGTAGGTGTAATGGCTGTGGCCAATACAAGAGTTGTAAGACGATCTGCAGCTCTAATGGAACAGAATCAAAAACCCTATGGAAACAACTTTACTTTTGGAGAACATGGTTTATTTTCTTCAAAAAGAAATGCAAGATTAGCCTCGATAGGACTCGTAATCGGTTTTATAGTTTTAAGTACTCCAATAAAACGTCTAGTAAGACCTTTTCTTCCCAAACCAGGAGAAGGACCTAGTCAAGATACACAAGATAATGGTTGGTTTAGGGCTACTTTTGTGGCTCGTTCTGAAGATAATGAAAAGAAGATTTGTTCAATGTACGGGTCTGGAGATCCGGGTTATAAATCTACGGCTAAATTAGTTTGTGAATCCGCAATGGCTCTTGCACGTTCTGATAACCTGCCTGGCGGTCCAGAGTATGGAGGGGTTCTAACCTCTGCTGTTGGATTAGGAGAGGTATTAGTCGATAGATTAAAAAATGCAGAAATTGAATTTAAAGTTTTAACTTAAAATTTAAAATTTCTTAGCTTTTTCTTGATAAGTTTATTTTTCAAAGAAGCAGTTTGTATTACACCGTCTTCAAATGGTGCCCAAGCCTCACCTTGAATTAACGGGCTTAGATAATTTTTACAAGATTGAGTAATACCAAAACCATCTTTTGAAATGAAATTTCTAGGCATCTTCTTCTCTATATTCGCCACTTTGCTCAATGCAACTTTTCCAACCTCCCAGGAATAAGGTTTAGTTTTTTTTCTAACTATTATTGGCATAATCGCGTTTTCTCCCGAGGCAGCGTATTCAACAGCTGCTTTACCTACTGCATATGCATGATCTAAATCTACCTGGGATGAAATATGCCTAGCAGAGCGTTGTAAGTAGTCAGAGACTGCCCAATGATATTTAAAACCTAATTTGCTGCTTATCATGTCAGCAATACGAGGCGCAACCCCACCAAGTTGTTTATGACCAAATGAGTCCACTGTTCCTGCATCCGCAAGAAATTTTCCATTCTTATATTTAGCTCCTTCAGAAACCACAATGACGCAATAATCCTCTTTTTTTACCACTTCTTTTACTTTTTTAAGAAATAATTTTTCATTAAAGGTTACCTCTGGGAGCAAGATGATATGAGGAGCAGAGTTATTTTTTGATTTAGCAAGGCCTGCAGAAGCAGCTAACCATCCTGCATGCCTGCCCATAACCTCAAAGATAAAAACTTTAGTTGAGCTCTTAGACATACTTTTTACATCTAAAGCTGCTTCTTTAGTTGATGTGGCAATATACTTTGCAACAGATCCAAAGCCAGGACAGTTATCTGTGTAGGGCAAATCATTATCTATTGTTTTTGGTATGCCAATACAGGTGACGGGAAATCCTGCATCTTTTGTGTATTGGGCAATCTTGTTTGAGGTGTCTTGAGAATCACCTCCACCATTGTAAAAAAAGTAACCAATATTATGAGCCTTAAAAACATCAATGAGTCTTTCATATTCTCTTTTGCTTTGATTGACGTCTTTAAGTTTATGTCTACAGGAACCAAAAGCACCTCCCGGAGTGTGCATTAATTTTTTGATATCGGAAGAATTTTCCAGACTGGTATCAATTAGTTCTTCATTGAGTATTCCAATGATTCCATCCTTGCCAGCATAAAGTTTATTAATTTTCTTTGATTTTCTAGAAGTCTCTATTACCGCAGAGGCAGTAGCATTAATAACAGAAGTTACCCCTCCTGATTGGGCATAGATTGCATTCTGAGATTTCATCGTAAGAATAATACTTTAAAACAAATCTATCTTGTAATCATTCTTGATAGTTATAATGAAGTCATGTCTAAAGAAAGAGTTCACATACTTGGTATTTGTGGAACTTTTATGGGCGGTCTTGCCTTGATGGGGAAAGAGAAAGGTATAGAGATTTCTGGATGTGACGAAAATATATATCCTCCTATGTCAGATCATCTGAAGGACATGGGCATAGAAATAATCGAAGGCTATGACTCCTCTGAACTACCTGTTGCTGATTACTATGTAATTGGGAATTCAATCTCCAGGGGCAATCCAGCACTGGAATATTTACTCTCTAAAAAGTCTAATCTTATTTCGGGTCCAGAATGGCTTTATGATTCGGTTATGAAAGATAAGAAAGTTATCGCAGTATCGGGAACTCATGGAAAAACTACCACTACAGCAATGATCGCTTGGATATTTGAAGATAATAATATTGATGTTGGCTACTTGATAGCAGGAAAACCGAAAGACTTTGAAAAGTCTGCAAGACTTGGAAGTGAAGATATATTCGTCATTGAGGCGGATGAATATGACACAGCATTCTTCGATAAAAGATCAAAATTCATTCACTACAAACCAGATACTTTGGTCTTAAATAATCTAGAATTTGATCATGCAGATATATTTCCTGATATAACTTATATCTTTCGAGAATTTCATCACTTACTAAGGACTTTAAAGAAGGAAGCTCAGATTATTTTTCCAAATGATGATTCAAATATCTCAAAAGTTCTCGAGATGGGTACCTGGAGTAAATTAATAAGTTATGACGTTAATGGTAATCATACAAATTCAGTAATGTTTAATGATGATTCTAAGCAAACTACCTATAAGATTGATCAAGAAGAAGGTCGAATAGATTGGGAAATGTTTGGTGAGCACAATGCAAGAAATGCTATGGCAGCAGCTTTAGCTGTAAAACAATACGGGATTTCGTTGAAAGATTCACTGTCTTCACTAGAAAAGTTTCAAGGTGTTTCAAAGAGACAAGATATTCTTTTGGATACAGAAGACCTTGTGATTATAGAGGACTTTGCTCACCACCCAACAGCTATAAAAACAACCCTAGATGGTCTAAGGAAGAAATTTCCCAAAAAACGCTTACTAGCAGCAATTGAATTGAGATCAAATACAATGAAATCAGGTTTTCATGATGAGCAATTACTGCATTCAGTTTCCGAAGCCGACCATATATTTTGGAAAGGAGACGATTCTGAACAAGTCAAAGGACTTATTGATAAGAATCCATCTAAATTTTCTGACATTTGTAATGTAGATAATTTTGTAGATGGTATCGATTCGTTATTTATTGCAGGTGATGTTTTACTTATTATGTCTAATGGAAATTTTGATAACCTCTCCAAAAAACTTTTGAAAAAATATATTTAATGGAAAAAGAAACCTCTTCAGCATTGTTTCCTTTATCTGTGAATGTTTTACCGGGTGCTTATCTACCCTTGCAGATATTTGAGCCTAGATATATTGATATGGTTAGTGAATGTTTAGCTAATTCTGAAGGTTTTTGTATTGTCCTTTTTAAAGACGACGAGAACGAAGAAAATAAAGATTATCTTCCTCATCATAATATTGCTACTTATGTTGAGATTGTTGATTTCAATAAACTAGATAATGGTTTATTAGGCATAACGGTTCAGGGTAAATACAAGATCAGGATTGAAGATGTATGGAAACAGGAAGATGAATTACTGCTTGGAAAAATAGAAAAAATCAATGAAGAGGATGATAATCTGTCGAATGAACCGGAATACCTAGATTTATGGAATATGGTCAAAGAAATTACAAATCATCCTGAAATTAAAAAACTTAACTTGGACCTAGATCTCAATAGCTCTATAAGTGTTTGTTATATCTTAGCGAGTGTTCTTCCTCTGAGGCCTCAAGAGAAACAAACAATTCTAGAATTCGAAAACAACCGAGATAAGCTAGATTATTTAAAGGCTTTGATTAAAAGATTAGGCGGTTAACCTTGCCTCCAGTTTCCATGGAAACCATAAGGAATTCTATGGGGTAGCATGGCCTTTGCAAGTGGCCCACTGGAAACATTTTCTGCATCAAAGATCATTAAATCTGAACGATTCTCCATACCTAGGTAAGAAAGTGCAATTAGATAACCTTCTCCTTCTCTAGAATCTAGATTTTTTGGAACAAATATAGGTTCACCTACGGCATCAAGCTCAGATAGAGTAAAACTATCTTTATGGCCTGTATCATAGTCATAACTAGTTATTGTATTGAAGCTTACCCCTTTAGGAGAATCTCCATTATTTGAAGCATAATATCCATATCTATACTTAGACATTGTTCTTCTTTCATCTAGCCTAGGAAACTCGCCAATACTTTCATCGAGATACTGCTTTTTTATTGAACCCGAGTTTGAACTTAGATCAATTTCCCATCTATTCAGTCTGGCTTCGCCTTTTTTAAGATCAGGTCTTGATCCATCTAAATGAGGAAACATAGGAGCTTCCTCAAATTGCATCATATCAGCAATTATTTTATCTCCATCTTCGTAGGCATTCATTGGGTGGAAGACAAAACATGGATCACTCTCTATCCACTTTATATCTTCAGTTGAACCATCTCTAGGCATTATGCCTATTTGACTCGGGCGGTTAACATCCCAAGCAATAGGTGATTTACCTGCTGCTGCTAGATTAAAATCAATAATTAAAGGAAATATCGGGAAAATAATATGTTTGGTGGTAACAACAAAGTCATGCACCATGCTTGAGTAAGGCGTTTTAAACTCTTTGTATGTAGTCATTATCCCTTCGGAGTTCACTACAAAGTAACTCATTTTATTTACCCCAAAACCATAGCTAAAACCAATCATCTCTCCAGTTTTTGGGTCGATCTTTGGATGTGCAGTCATAGCTGAGTCTAGTTTTCCTTTATAGTTCCAGGCACCTTTTGATTCTAAGGTTAAAGGGTCAAGTTCAAAGGGTTTATGGCCTTCTTCAAGGGCTAAAAGTTTTCCTGAGTGGAAAACTATATTGGTATTTGCAGTTCCATCTTCACCTTCAAAATTAAATTCTGGATCAGGATCCATGGGATTAAGTGCATTGATGAGTGATCTACCAGCTTTCCTCTCCTGTTTCCATTTAGAGGTTTGGGCCCATCGGTTTAAATAAGAAATCCTACCATTTTCAAAATGGAAGGCATGGATCATCCCATCGCCTGCAAACCAGTGGTAGTCTCCTCCCATGGGTGGAAATTGCGGATCTGGACCATTCCTGTAATAACTACCAAATAAATCTCTAGGAACCTCTCCCTCAATGATGAGATCTTGAATGTTGCACTCCATTCTTAAAGGAGCGTAATTACCCCTTAAATTTGGATGATCTGGATATAAATTTGTCATAGTTATGTATATTTTTTACTAAAGTATCTTATTAATATGAATAAAACAACAACGCCAATCAAAATCCAAAGGGAATCAAATAGGTCGATTTTGTCTGAGACTAGGGCTTGTGCAGCATAGTAACCGGGTACTGTGTAAACTAATGCCCATAAAAAACACGAAATAATCTCAATTAAGACGAATTTATTTATATTCATGTTTAATGATCCTGCTGTAATGGGAAGAAGGGGTCTAATTGGACCTATAAACTTCCCTACAAAAAGACCAACCATCCCATACTTTCTAAAGAATGCCTGACCATTTTCAAGAAAATGCGGATATTTTGTAAACGGCCAGATTTTTCTTAGAGAATTTCTAAGGCTATAGCCCAAGAAGAAACTAGCAATATCAGAAAGAAAGCTAGACACATATGCTAATAAAACTACTTCATAAATACTTATAGAAGAAGAAGCTAGTCCAGATATCAAAGCAAGTAAAACAACACCAGGAATAATAATTCCTATTAAAGCAAATGATTCTATAAATGAAGCTCCTATAATTCCTAGGCCAATCCATTGAGGATTGTCTTCGAGCCAAATTATTATTTCGTTAAATTCGAACATCTTAAGTCTTTGAAAGCATAGATACTTAGGTAGAATATTCAACAATGACTCAGAGTAAAGAAATAAATACCTATATGAATAGGTTAGGATCTGAAGCAAAAGAAGCTTCTTTGATCTTAGCCCAAGCTTCCCTAGAGCAGAAAAATGAGGCACTGAGCTGCATTTCAGAACAAATAGAATCTGATAGAGATGAAATATTAAGCATAAATAAAAAAGATTTAGATTTAGCTAAACAAAAATCAATAGGATCAGCTCTCATTGATAGATTAGAACTAAATGACAGCAGAATTAATTCTATGATTTCTGGATTACAGGTTGTTTCTGAGTTACCTGATCCTGTAGGAGAAATTACAGATTTAGATCCTACGCCTTCGGGAATTGAGGTTAGTAAAATGAGAGTGCCCTTAGGAGTTGTTGGAATAATATATGAATCCAGACCAAATGTTACTGCAGACGCTGCTGCACTCTGTCTTAAATCTGGAAATGCCTGCCTATTAAGAGGAGGCTCTGAAGCCATTCTATCCAATAAGATCATCTGGAACTGCATGCAAGAAGGTCTTAAAAAGGCCAGTTTACCTAAGGAGTGTATTCAGCTCGTAGAGACTACTGATAGAGAGGCGGTAAAGACTCTATTGCATTTAGATAATTATTTGGATGTGGTTATTCCCAGAGGAGGCAAAGGTTTGGTTCAGCTCATTTCTGATGAATCAAGGGTACCTGTAATAAAACACTTAGATGGAATTTGTCACGTGTACATAGATGAGGCAGCAGACATAAAGATGGCTGAAAATATTGCTTTTAATGCAAAGACTTACAGATATGGAATATGCGGTGCTATGGAAACGCTCTTAGTACATTCGTCGGTAGCATCTTCACTTTTACCTAGCTTAAATGATAGATTTTCTTCGGAAGGAGTAGAAGTTAGAGGCTGTCAAAAAACACTTCAAGTCATAAATGCAATTGAAGCTAAAGAAGATGATTGGTTAACTGAATATCTTGCTCCCATACTCTCCATAAAAGTTGTTGAAGATATGATCGAAGCCATAGATCATATTCAAAAGTACGGATCACAACATACAGATTCAATAGTCACTGAAGATAAAAATAAAGCTGAATACTTTTTTAAAAACGTGGACTCGAGTTCAGTCATGCATAACTTACCGACATGCTGGGCTGATGGGTTTGAGTATGGACTAGGAGCTGAAGTTGGAATTTCCACTGATAAGATTCATGCAAGAGGTCCCGTGGGCTTAGAGGGATTAACTTCACAAAAGTTTATTGTGAAAGGTAATTCAAACTTACGAGGAGTTTAAAATAGCCAACAAAAGACTTATCGGTATATTTGGTGGCACTTTTGATCCTATTCATAAAGGACACGTCCAAGTAATAGAGAACTTTCTTAATTTAATCGATATAGATGAACTCATTGTTTTACCAAATGGTACTCCACCTCACAAAGAGAAAAGAATTAATGAACTCAATAAAATTAAGCTTGTTAAGCTTGCTCTAAGTCATATAAATAATTTAATAATTGATGAAAGAGAGATCTTAAAAAGCAGTCCCTCATATGCCTACTTAACTTTAAGAGAGATTCAAAAAGAGAATCCAAATGACACTTTAGTATGGATAATGGGGATGGACTCTTTTTTGGAGATAGAAACTTGGTATGAGTACGAGAATTTTTTAGAAGAAGTTAATTTATTAATATTGGAAAGACCAGGATATGAGGTAGATGAAACTTCATTCGTACAAAATTTATTAAAAGCTAAAAGAATTTTAAATTTTCAGGAGTTTAAGGACTCGAAAGGCAAAATTTTCATTTTGCCAATAGATCCTATTGAAGTTACTTCTACTAAGATTCGAGAGTTGATATCAAATAACGAAGATGTATCTGCTTTGTTAGACGTCGATGTTTATCAATTCATAAAAGATCAAAATTTATATAAAGAGCAATGACTCAAAAACTCAAAAATAAAATTATCAATTCTTTGGAAGATATCAAAGCAGTAAATCCTATCGCAATAGATGTAACAAGGATTAGTTCTATAACAGATTTTATGGTCATTGCATCAGGAACATCAAATAGACATATAGCGGCTATGAGTGAGCATGTTTTGGAGGACCTAAAAGAAACAAATATTTCAGGAATCAAGATTGAAGGACAAGGAGGAGATGATTGGGTCCTCGTTGATGCTGGAGATGTAGTCATTCACCTTATGTCAGCAGATGCTAGAGAGTTTTATGATCTAGAGAGTTTATGGGATCCTGAACTTTAATGAAAATTAGGTTCATCTCAATAGAATCGAGCCGCCCTGACTGGGCAAAAAAAGCTTTTAGCACTTATGAATCTAAATTTAATAAATCAATAAACATTGATTGGCTTGGATTAAAACCAGTCAGCCGTATTGGGAACTATAATGCTCTAGATGTTGTCGAAAAAGAGAGCAACTTATTACAATCAAAGGTTAAGAAGAATGAATTTGTGATTGCCCTAGACAAAGAAGGAGTGAGCTTGAGTACTGAGAAATTAAGATTTCAGTTCGATAATTGGATCTCTAGCTCAAAAGACATATCTATTATCATTGGAGGCCCTGACGGATTAAGTCAAAAGCTCATTAAGCAATGCGACTTTTGTTGGTCCTTATCCCAATTAACTTTCCCCCATTCTATTGTTCCGGTTATAGTCTTGGAACAAATTTATAGAGTTTGGTCGATGACCCAAAATCATCCTTATCATAAGTAAAAGTAATGAGAACCATACAGGATTTAAGAAGAGATGAAAAAGATACTCAATCATTGAGAAGCAGATCAGGTGTAATATTTTTTTTTCTACTGATTCTGATTATCTCAGGAGTATTTAAAATACTTCAATTAACTGTATTAGATAGAGTTAATTACGAGGCCGAATCAGATAAAAATAGAATAATCAACATACCTATATATCCAGCTAGAGGCCTTATAACATTGGAAGATGGAACTCTTATTGCTGAAAATATAGTTACGAAAGATCTCTATATTAAAACTAAGTTATATGAGGCCTCAATTGACCAAGTTGAACATTTACATGACAAAGTTTTGAATGAAAATAGAAAATTAGATCAGTTGCAGGTTCCAATTCAAGATGAAGAAAAGATTTGGCTTGCACGAAATTTAAGTGAACAAGAATTAGCCAAGTATGAAGTACAAAAAAATTCAATGCCTAATATTCAACTTGAAGCCAAATTAAGAAGATATCTTCCGCATAAAAATCTCTTTTCTCACGTTATCGGTCACTTAGGTCTCATAAATATGGATGAAAGACTCTCTCTATCAAGAGCAGAATATCCAGATGATTCTTTCATCGGGAAAGTAGGATTAGAGAAGTCGTACGAAAACACACTAAGAGGTAAGGCTGGAATTAGCCTGATGGAGGTAGATGTATACGGAAATAAGATTAGAGAAATAAATAGAGTTTCCCCCGATAAGCCTTTCAACCTAACACTAACTCTTGACCTCAGATTACAGAAAATTGCTCAGGAAGAACTTGCTAATAGAAGAGGAGCTGTAGTGGCTTTGGACCCAAAGACTGGATTTATTAAAGCTCTTGTAAGTTCACCAGACTATAACCCCAATATTTTAAATGGTTCAGAAAGTGGTTATCCTGTTTCGGAATCTTCTATGGAAGACTCACCTTTCTTTAATCGAGCAATATCTGGTCTATACCCGCCAGCTTCAACTATAAAACCTTTTATTGGTTTGCTTGGTCTTGAAGAAAAGCTAATTACTGAGTCAACTATAGTAGAAGATAAAGGCTTTTTTCAGCTAAGAGAAGAAGGAAGAAAGTATCGTGGATGGAAAGAGGATGGGCATGGAAGGGTTGATCTTAAGAAGGCAATCGTTGAGTCATCAGATGTTTATTTTTATGAACTTGCTTCAAAACTTACCATCGATAGGATTTCATCATTCTTGTTGAGATTTGGTTTTGGAGAAATCAGCGGTATAGATTTGATCAATGAATCTAAAAGTATTTTACCAACTAGAAATTGGAAGTTAGGTAATATTGGTGAAGCCTGGTTCGTAGGAGACACGATAAATATCGGAATAGGGCAGGGATACATAAGCTCTACCCCACTCCAATTAGCAGTTTCACTCTCTGCAATAGCAAATAAAGGAAAGATTTTTCAGCCTAAACTTATAAAGAATAATCAGCTTGATGATTATGAGCCTGACCTTTTGATGGAAGTACAAATTGAAAACCCAAGACATTGGAATATTATTGAAAAATCAATGATCTCTGTCATCAATTCTTGGAACGGAACAGCTCATAATTTATACGAAGAAGGAGGAATAACTATAGCTGGTAAAACTGGAACCGCTCAAATCAAAAGTCTTACTGATCAAGATCTTACTGTAAGAGAAGAATACGAGGGAATAAGAAAAGATATAAAAAATAGAGATCACGCTCTTTTTGCAAGTTATGGCCCTGTTCCTGATCCTAATTTAGTTGTTGTTGTTATAGTAGAAAATGGTGAATCTGGAAGTGCCGTAGCTGCACCCATTGCAAAGCGTCTTATTGAA
>ERZ802821.1065-NODE-1065-length-14819-cov-12.3307_pt1 | contig 14819 bp, 17 predicted proteins | sample MGYA00345648_ERZ802821 | MGnify/ENA primary metagenome ERZ802821 (study PRJEB30503, sample SAMEA104212357) | marine metagenome | biome: Westerlies Biome; feature: [SRF] surface water layer (ENVO:00010504) within the epipelagic zone...; material: water... | reverse complement strand
GGAGGATATTCATCATTTTTTAAGAATTTGTTTGGCAAGATTAACTATTTCGTCTCCTGAAAGATCATCAATTCGTTTCTCTATTGTACTTTGTTTATTGAATTGTTTTAGAATATTTTTTACAGTTTTCCGCCTGTAAGAAAATAAATCGTTAATTAAAGAAATTAATTTTTTATCCATAGTAGTTTTTTTCGATATTTTTAAGATCACAGAATCAACCTTAGGTGGTGGAGAAAAATTATTCTTTCCTACTACAGAAATTTTTTCGATGTCTAGTGTGTATGTTGCAATAATACTAACAGCCCTACGATTTTTTGATGTTGCAAGTAATTTTTCTGCAAATTCTTTTTGAACCATAATTACACCATGTGAAAAAGAATTTTGTGCTAACCACTCAATTGCGTCTTTACTTTTTGAATAGGGTAAATTAGAAACAAAGATTGAAAAAACATCTTTTTGATTAAAGCCATCACCAGATTTGAGTACAAGATTATCAAATTTAGAGAAGTTTAATCTTGCTTTTTTAATTAATTTCTCATCAGCGTCAACAGATATGACTTTTTGAGCATTCTCACACAATAGAGGAATTAAAATTCCAGGACCTGTTCCAATTTCAAAAACTACATCATTTTTGGAAATTTCAGCTTCTTTTACAATGAATTCTGCAATAGATTTTGAGTTAAGAAAGTGTTGTCCCAATAATTTACGTTTTATCATCTCTTAACAAAGAGATTCATTCTACTTTCACCAGTAATTTCATCCAATATTCGTTCAGAGATATGTTTTACCGGATCCTTAAATCCAACTCTATCCTGTAAATCCAAATAACTTTCAAATTTTTGTTTTTCTCTTTCTTCTAACATTGTTTTCATGTATGTTTTTCCAATTCCTGGAATTAATTCTAGTGCATGAATTCTAGGAGTTAGTGGTTGCGCATTGTTAAGATATTTTACAAATTTTACTTCATTTTCAGTTACAATTTTTTCTATTACGTTAGATAATTCACTTTGAGCAGAACTTGAAATTTTTTCATAATCCATTTTACCTAATACAGATGAAATTTTTGTTCTACCATCCTTACCGATGTAAATTTTTTCTCCAACTTCAAAAGTAGAATTTTGAATACCTAATACTTCTAAAAGGGTTAAACGGTCTTCGCCAATGGCAGTGATAATTATCCCCTCTCTTCCGCGAACAGTTGTCGATTTACCTCTAGGATTAAAATCTAAAACATATGCATGTTCTTCATACTTTCTAGAAGTGGGTTGTGCCCGATACAAAATTTATTGCTCCGGAAAAATTAAGAATGCTCCTGGATTATTTTGAGCATTTTTTCCAGGGTTTCGGCAAGGATTAATTTTTTCCAACCGAAAGTAAATGAACGTAATTCGGCCATACTTGTTGGTCGGATATTTACAATTTCAACTGCTTCATCTTCTGTCAATTCACAATCTTTGATAAGTTTCTTTTTCATGTCTTTGGCATCTTTTGAATCAATTGTTACAAACTTTGAAACATAATCATATGTCCAACGTTGTATTTGATCCATTTCTTCAACATCAACCTTACCCAAAATTTCTTTTACTTCAGAAAGTGAAATTGCTTGTTTTTTTTGTACTTCTTCCATAATTATACACCGAATGGTTTTATGTGATCTAACCTAGTGATTAAGGTTTTTGGTTTATCTCCCAATTTTACACTTAATGTTATAGCACGTCTGCCTACATTGGTAATAACACCTACTTTTCCGTGATATCTTCTATGTGGCAATCCTTTATGCTGTCTAGGATCAATAATGACAAGTGCTTGTTGGCCTTCTTGGTATTCACGTAACAAAAATGATACTCCTCTAGGGGATTTTTTTGTCATTACAGATCTAGATTTATGTTTAAATCCATGTGAACGACCATGAGACTTCTTAGTTGCCATGAGTCTAAAACCTTGGAAAGCCCTATTTTAACACTTAGGACAATTTTTTAGAAAATTACCCAATCATATCAGTTCTAAGTTGTCCACATGCAGCTGAGATCTCAGTACCTTTCTCAATTCTAATTGTGCAGTTAATTCCTGCTTTGGATAAAATTCGTTCAAAATCATGAACACGATTGTTTGATGGGCGTTTAAAATCACCAGCAGTAGGATTAATTGGAATTAAATTCACATGAGAACCATTTCCTTGTAATAATTTAGCTAAATTATTAGCAATGTCTGGAGAATCATTAATTCCATCCATTAATGCATATTCAAAAGTAACGCGTCTACCTGTTCTTTTAAAATAATTATGACCAGACTCAATAATTTCTTCAACAGAATTAGGAGCAGCAGTAGGAACTAATTTTTTTCTTAAATCATTTGTAGGAGCATGTAAGGATATTGCCAAACCAATTTGTAAATTTTCATCAGCTAATCTTTCAATTCCAGACTTAATTCCAATTGTTGAAATAGTTATGTGACGTTGACCTAGACCAAATCCTCTAGGATGTGTTAAAATTTTTACAGCTCTAATCATTTCATCATAATTTGCCATAGGTTCACCCATTCCCATAAAAACTAAATTTGTAACATGTTCGCCTCTTTGTCGTAAAATTTCTTCAAAATGAATTACTTGTGAAACAATTTGTTCTGCCTTTAGATTTGTTTCAAAACCCATTTGTCCTGTTGCACAAAATACGCAACCCATAGCACATCCAATTTGAGTTGAAACACAAATAGTTGATCTTGGATGACCTCCAATTTTGGTTGGTTCATATTGCATTAAAACAGTTTCAACAGACTTTTCATTGGTTAAATTGAGTAATAATTTTGTAGTATCACCATCTTCACTTACAACTCTATGAGTTTCTTTTGCAGAGCCTATTGTATAATCAGCATCATTTAATTCTTCAATCAATTTTTTTGGTAATTGTTTGATATCTGAAATTTTTTTTGGAAATTTATAATACAAAGGAAGTAAAATCTGATCTGCCCTATAACGTGGATAACCCATATCAATAACTAATTTTTCCATTTCTTCAGGAAGAAATCGATAAAGGTCTACCATGATACAATATCAAATTGTCAGATAATATTAGAATTTAATGAATAATTAAAAAATAAAATAAGAAAAAGAGAAGAAAAAATCTTCTAGTGACTAGAAATCATCAGATGTGATATCTGCACCGTGATCTTCAACTACATCTACTTCAGGTTCTACAGTAGCCTCTACTTCAGGTTCTACAGTAGCCTCTACTTCAGGTTCTACAGTAGCCTCTACTTCAGGTTCTACAGTAGCCTCTACTTCAGGTTCTACAGTAGCCTCTACTTCAGGTTCTACAGTAGCTTTTGTTTTAGGTTCTTTAGCTTTTTTTGTAGTTGCTTTCTTGGCAGTCTTTTTTGTTTTTTTCTCTGCTTCTTCAGGATCAATAACTCCTGCTTGTCCCAAAGCAAAGATTACTTCTTCTTCAGGATGATGAGGACTATCCACCATTCTAGCAATTCGTTTTTTACCAGATTTCTTAAAGTAGATTCTGTAGGTACTTGTATGTGCAACTACATTTCCACCAATAGGTCTAGTTGGGTCTCCAAAGAAAACATCAGGGGATGCCATAACTTGATTTGTGGCAATTGCAGCACAATCATATGTTTCAGCAATTCTAACCAACAAATGAACAAAATGATTTAATTTTTGTTGTCTAACAGACAATGTTCCTCTTCCAAGATATTCAGAACGGAACAATCCAACTGCAGAATCTGCAACGATTAACTTTACATTGTTTTCTTCAATTATACTACCAGCTTCTTCGAGGATTAATGTTTGATGAGCACTGTTGTATGCACGTGCGACAATAATATTATCCAAAACTTTTTCAGGATCCATTTCATGTGCTTGAGCAATTTGAACAATTCTTTCAGGTCTGAAAGTATTTTCTGTATCAATATACAAAACACCACCTTCAAGTCCACCTTCTTCTTTACTTTTTTGAACCATTACAGACATGGTATGAGCAAATTGTGTTTTACCACAACCAAATTCTCCATAAACTTCTGTTAGAGCTCTAGTTTCAATACCACCATCAAATAGTGTATCAAGACAATTAGTACCAGTACTAATCTTACCAATACTTTGTCGAGTTTTATACAGTTCACTTGCACTAATGAAATCTTTAGCAAGTAGACCACCTTCAACTAAATGTTTTCTTGCTTTATTGACAATTTTTTCAGCTGTATCCTTTTCCATTCCAGTGATTTCTGAAATATCAACAGGACCTCTAACGATGAGGTCCATGACGTTGTGGACACCTGCATCGGATAATTTTCTTGTAGTTACAGGACCTACGCCCTCTAAACTATCTAATCTTAAATCTTCAACCATACCGTATAGTACGGTACCTGTACTTTATAAGGGTATTGTTTAAAAATTTGATCTATAAATTATAAAAATAAAGACGAAAAAGACTATCGTTTTTTTCTTCTTTGGCCAGGTTTATTCTGTCCTGGAAATCTACCCAAAGCAAATCGTTTTTTGAAATTACCTTTGTTGGCAACACTAGAACTATCGCCTACAATTTTTCTACCCTCTACTTTAGGAGTTTGTCCTCTTACTTTACCTGCTTTGGTAAGTGATCCGTGAGTTGCCATGATATAATCTAAGAATTAGTGAATTTATGTATTTGGATAATAACTACCAGTACTTTGCTTTGATAGTTTCAATGACTTTTTCATGTTCAGGACTCTTTCTACGTGCATATTTTTCCATAGCTCCTAGTGGAACTCCACCAAGAGATCGGGCAATTGCATTGAAGAAATATCTTTGTGGTCCTTTTGCACCAGTTTTAGTCATGAATTTTTGAATGGCATATTTGAAATTATGTTGCCATGTTTTGTATAACACGCCCAATTGTGCAGGAGTCATTTCATTTCCAATGTTAAAGAAATTAGAAGTTTCAAGTAACCCAATTGGAACAAAGGTTAGAGCAGTTGCAGTAAACATAGAATCAGGTTGTTCATGCTCTAATTCACTAAGAAGTCTAATAGTTTCCCAAGAATCTTCAGGGGTTTCATCATTATCTAGTCCCATAATTAATGTAAAAGCAGGAATCCAATAATTTTCATTCATAGATTTGACACCCTCTTTAACAACCCAGTGCCATTCTGATGGGTCATAAGGAGCAAGTTTTCTATCAGCATATTTTCCAATTAATCTAAGACTACCAGTTTCAAATCCAGCTTGAACACCAATCATGTTATCAGGACCGGCTTTCATAATTCTGGATAAGTTTGGAAGAAGTTTTTCATCAGCGATTGCTCCAGCTAAAGTTCCATGTGTTGGATTGGTGTGTTCAACACCAGTAGACATGATTGCGGTAAACAATTCTTCTAATGCTTCTCGATTTGGTTCCATTCCTTTTGCAGTTCGTGGATCCATTCCATAAACAAAAATATCATCACTGTGAATCCATGCAGATTTAGAACCACCTTTTTTTATGTTAACTTCGATTTCTTTTTTGACTTTTTCAGGAGAATAATATCTTAATGATCTTAATGTAACATCACAGAATTTACAACCTCTTCCACAACCTCTCATAACTTCAACCATTCCATGCATACTAGGTTCTACAATATCTGGAATTTCTTCTAAATCAGGTCTATCCCAAAAATTTACAAATCTTCCATGAATTTTTTTACCTTCCCTTTCAAATTCTTTAATGTTAACTTTAAAGTCACTTCTTTTTCTGAAAGGATCCATATTTTCGAAATCGCCATTAATTAAATAATTAAAGAATCTACCAGCATGTCCATCAATTTCAGGTGCAATTCCACCAAGTTCTCCTTCTAATATTGCATAAATTCCAAACTCCTCAATTTTTGCAGGATCGTAATTATATTGCCAAGTACCTGAAGCACCAGAAATAACTTTAGCTTTACTTCCAGTTCGTGCTTTAGCAGCTTTAATTCTATGATGTAATTCAGTATTGTAAAATTCATCATAGGAAGTTTGTTTTCTTCCATAAGTAAATGTCATAGTTACTGGACCCATTCCCAATGGATCCATTTCATAAGTTCCAATAACTTCAGTTTCAGGACCAATAAATTTTTCAATATGATTTGGATGAGCAACAACTACATCACTTCGTGCGAAACCATCACGTAACAAACCGGCTTCTAATTTTCTCAATCCATATGGAGCATATTTTGCTGCACCATTGATATCTGGAGACCAGTTACAAATGAAATCAAATAGAACTTTAGGAGTTACCTGTTTTCCAAGTATTTTGTACCAAAAGCTCTTAGGATCTCTGTTAGGATCTAATGCAGGAGCACATCCGAAAAATGTTGCCAAAGATAATCCCCTGTAAGGAGACATCAGAGTTCTATCTGCTGTTAAAACGATTTTTGGAGTTCCCATTCCCTTCACGCAAAATATTTGATGATTGATTTTAAACCTTACTCGAAAAACTCAATAATCTTCAAGAATTCCAGCCTTATTTCTATGCGTATGCCCAAATTCTTTGTTTTGAGACAGATGATTTCCATCAAATATAGTCCCATCTTTACATGCAAGATCTTCTCCCACACAACAACTTCCACAAATTCCAACCCCACATTTCATCATACGCTCAAGACTGGCCTGAACAAAAATGCCTTTGGTGTGAGCAGATTGAACAGTTTTGTACATCATTTTTTCAGGACCGCAAGTATACACACCATCAAAATGGGATTCATTTACTAATTTTTCTACCACGTCAGTTACAAATCCTTTTTCACCATAACTTCCATCATCAGTACAAACAATCACTTTGTGAGAATTATTTTTTAAAAGTTCATTTGCTAAAGTTTCAAAGAAAACCTCGTCTTTAGATTTTGCACCAATTAATACAGTTACATCATCTGTTGGTTTTACATGAGTTAATAATCGCATCATTGGAACAAGTCCAGTTCCTCCTCCAACTAGCAAAAGTTTTCCTGGTTTAATGTCAAAAGCATTTCCATAAGGTCCGCGAACTCCAATTTTTTCACCAGTTTTAATATTGAATAATCCAGTTGATGCTAAACCATGTTTTCTTACAGTAAATGCTGCCTTTCCAGATTCATTAGAAATCATTACACTCATAGGTAATTCATTAATTCCAGGAATCCAAACCATTGCAAATTGTCCAGGTAAAACATTAGACATTACATCATCTGAAAAATATAAAGTTCTAACAGTAGGAGTTTCATCAACTACTTTTTCAATTGTGACAATAGTAGTATGATTAGAAGTTCTTTGCAAGTCCCACCATCTCCTCTATTGTAGAATAATTTTTCTGTTTCATGTATTGTAATACACCTTTGTTGATATCATCAAAAACATTTATCCAATTATCACCTATTGCACTACCAAGTTGAATAGCAGAAGCACCAGCTAAGAAAAACTCAATTGCATCTTCCCAAGTAGAAATTCCACCACATCCAATAATTGGAATGTCATATTTAGAAGAAATTTCATAAACACATCTTAATGCAATTGGTTTGATTGGTGTACCAGACAAGCCACCATATTTGTTACTAAGAATTGGTCTTTGAGTTTCAACATCAATTGCCATTGCTCTAACAGTATTAATTGCAGTAATAGCATCAATTCCTGAATCAATTGCAGTCTTTACAGTATTAAGATAATTAGTAGTACCCAAACCAACTTTTGCAATTACAGGAGCAGTAGTAGAATTTTTTACAGTAGTAACTATTTTCTTCACTAATTCAGGGTCATCTCCAACTTCTAAACCAACTTTTGCAACATGTGGACAAGATAAATTCAATTCAAATGCAGTTACATTACAATTTTTAAATTCGTTGATCATCATTTCAAAATCTTTAGGAATAGAACCAACTAAACTCACTATAATGGGAACATCCACATTAGGTTCAATCATCTTAGCAAAATTTGAAGCACCTGGATTTGAAAGACCGACGGCATTCATCCAACCACCGCCATTTACACTAAAAATAGTTGGATTTGGATAACCTTCCCATGGCTCACTACTAAGAGACTTAGTGACAACTGCTCCAGCACCTGAACGATATAATCGATTAAATACGTCTAAAGAAATTCCTAGAATTCCAGATGCAAGCATAGCAGGTTTATCTAATTTCATTTTACCTACAGAAGTTGCAAGACTGGGTTCCATCAGGATAGATAAATCTAGTTTCGAATATAATAGTTGATTTAATGATCTAGTACATTTTTTAAAGGTGATCTAGGTTCAACTATTCATGTATTCAGTGATTTTAACCGAATTGGGAATATCAGTTTTTAATGATGGACAAGTAGAAGAATCATTTCCATTTTCAAATCCAGTAAAAGAATATCTTGCAATAAAAAATAAAGAAGCAAAATTAAATGAATTAATTAATTATTTAGCTAAAATTCAAAGAGGAGTTTCAGTAAGTGACGAGTCATTACTTGCAATTTTGAAAAAATTTTCAATTGATTGTCATATAATGGATTTGGAAGAATTAGAAAAAGTACAATCAACAAAACCACAAATTATTGTAGATTCAGGATTTGCATCAAATCTTCAAGATACATTAGGCAAATTAAGAGAATTTGCTTTAGGATTTTCATCTTCAAAAGTTACAGAGGTATCACAAAGTCCAGATCTTCATATTATTCAAGCAATTAATTCATTAGATGAAATTGATAAAATTGCAAATGGGTTAAGTTCAAGACTTAGAGAATGGTATGGATTACATTTTCCTGAATTAGATAATATGATAGATAGTATCAATGGATATGCACAAATTGTAATGGCAGGTAAACGAGAATCATTATCAAAACAAGTTTTTGAAGAAGCTGGTTTTCCAGAATCAAAAGTAGAGATGTTATCATTAATCTTATCAAAAAGTAGAGGAGGAGATATTTCAGATATCAATTTATCAATTGTTCAATCAATTGCAAAACAAATTTTAGATTTCTATGAATTACGTAAAAAACTTGAAGAACATGTAGAATCAGAAATGCAAGAAATTGCACCTAACCTTTCTGCTATTCTAGGTACTGCAGTTGGTGCAAGAATTTTAGGAAGAGCTGGAAGTTTGAAAAGAATGGCATCACTTCCTGCAAGTACAATACAAGTATTAGGTGCTGAAAAAGCACTGTTTAGATCATTAAAGACCGGTTCTCAACCACCAAAGCACGGATTATTATTCCAGCATGCAATGGTTCATGCAGCTCCACGGTGGCAAAGAGGTAAGATTGCTAGAGCAGTTGCTGCAAAAGCAGTAATTGCTGCAAGAGTGGATGTTTATGGCGAAGGGTTGAATCAAACTTTACTAGAAAAACTCAATATCAGAGTGGATGAAATAGGTAAAAAATATGAAAATCCAACTGAAAAAGACATCAGAACACCTCAACAATTTAGTCGTGGAGATGGAAACTTTGGTGGCCGAAGAGAAGGTGGCCGAAGAGAAGGTGGCCGAAGAGAAGGTGGCCGAAGAGAAGGTGGCCGAAGAGAAGGTGGCCGAAGAGAAGGTGGCCGATTTGATGATAGAAGAAGAGAAGGTGGAGATAGAAACGAAAGATCCAGTTATGGTAATAGAAGAGAAGGTGGAGATAGAAACGAAAGATCCAGTTATGGTAATAGAAGAGAAGGTGGAGATAGAAACGAAAGATCCAGTTATGGTAATAGAAGAGAAGGTGGAGATAGAAACGAAAGATCCAGTTATGGTAATAGAAGAGAAGGTGGAGATAGAAACGAAAGATCCAGTTATGGTAATAGAAGAGAAGGTGGAGATAGAAACGAAAGATCCAGTTATGGTAATAGAAGAGAAGGTGGAGATAGAAACGAAAGATCCAGTTATGGTAATAGAAGAGAAGGTGGAGATAGAAACGAAAGATCCAGTTATGGTAATAGAAGAGAAGGTTCAGACTCAAATAGAAAGAGAAAGAAGTTTGGAAGAAGATAATCAATCATATTTTTGGATAAAATCAGAAGGACAACAAAAAATTTCTACTGAAAATCTAGTTCCGGGAAATCAAGTTTACAAGGAAAAATTAATTATTAAAAAAGGAATTGAATATAGATTATGGGATCCTTTTAGAAGTAAATTAGCAGCATCAATAATGAATGGATTAGAAAATTTTCCGTTTAAAAATAATACAAAAGTATTGTACTTAGGTGCATCAACAGGGACGACAGTAAGCCATATTTCAGATATTGTAGGTCCAAGTGGATTGGTTTTTGCAGTAGAACATGCAAGTAGAGTTGCAAGAGATTTCTTAGACAGAGTAGCCACACATAGATCTAACATCATGCCAATTCTTCAAGATGCAAGAAAACCTAAAGAATATTTTTCAGTATTTGGAAAAGTTGACGTTGTATATGTGGACATAGCACAACCAGATCAAACGAAAATTGCCATAGAAAATTGCGATATATTCCTAAAAAAAGAAGGATTATTCTTTCTAGTAATTAAAACAAGAAGTATAGATGTTACAAAGGCACCAAAAAAAATTGTCGAAGAAGAAATAGAAAAATTGAGAGAGAGATTTGAAATTTTAGAATCAATAGATCTGCATCCATTTGATAAAGATCATGCAATGGTAATTGCAAAATACAAAAATTAATTTTTGTTCATAATTCTTTGAACAGGTTTCCAGCTTTTACGCACAAAAATAGGCATAATATGATTTTTCTTATAATATTTGGTTACAAATTTAACAGTAGTAGAATCAGAAGGATATCCACTACCTAGATTATGAATTTTATTTAATTTTTCAATAGCTTTGTCTCTAGTTACTTTAGCTAGAATTGATGCAGCAGATACTACAACAAACCTACTATCAGCATGATGATATGATTTAATTTTGTGACCATCAGATAGCATAGAAATTTCTTTACCAAATCTTAGGGGTTTTACATCACAAGAATCAACATATGATGTATCAGCATCTAATTTTGAAACTACTTTTGCCATATACTTTGCTTCTAAATTATTCAAAAGATGTTTCTTAACACTAGCATCAATAGAACGTGGAGGAATTTTTGTAATATAATAATCGTCAACAATTTCAATTATTTTTTTATAAAGAATTTTTCGAGATTTAGAAGATAGTTTTTTTGAATCTTTTACACCGAGTGCAGTTAATTTTCTTAGATTTTTTTTTTCTAAAGAAACTCCAGCAATCACTAAAGGTCCCAACATAGAACCACGTCCAGCATCGTCAATACCACATATTTGCACAAATTCTGTCTTAAAATACAAGTATTAAACCGTTATACGTAATTAAAAACTAGAAAAAGAAATGAAGGATGCAAATGAATTATTCCAAGAAATTATTGAAGGAGATACAAAATTATTAGTTCCAAAAAAATCATTAACAGAAAAAGTACCTCCAATTAAACCAGCATTTTTCAATCCAAAAGCAAAAACAAACAGAGATTTTTCAATAATTGCATATGCAGCATTTTTAAAAAAATTTGAAGGTCCAAAAATTTTCTTGGAATCATTGTCAGGAGTAGGTGCAAGAGGATTACGTGTTGCAAACGAATTAAAAATTGAAAAAATGAAAATAAATGATCTCAATCCAACAGCATTAGAGCTAGCAAAAGATTCATCCAAACTTAATAATTTGAATAATATTGAATTTTCTGAAAAAGAAGCATGTGTTTTCCTAAATGAGCATTCCAGAAAGGGGAATAGAGGTTCAGTAGTAGATATTGACCCATTTGGCTCACCTGCAGCATATTTTGATTGTGGGATTAGGGCAACTATGCATGGAGGAATATTATCAACTGCTGCAACAGATCTTCAAGTACTAAATGGTCTTTTTCAAGGAGCATGTAAGAGAAAATATGGCGGAGTTCCAATTAGAGTAGAATACGGAAATGAAATGGCCATCAGATTAATTTTAGGAAGCCTTAGGTCTGTAGCTGCTAGATTAGGAGTTACAATGATTCCTATGTTTGTTGAAACTGAAATGCATTATTATCGAACATATACTAAAATTTTGAATCGAATAGATCAGGAAGAAAATCTTGGATATATTTTACATTGTAAAAATTGTGGACATAGAAAAACAGCTATTGAACAACAACAAAAATGTGATTTATGTGAATCAAAAAATAGTATTGCAGGTCCATTATGGATAGGAAAAATATTTGATAAAGAATTTGTTAAGAGTATGATTGAAGAAAGTTCAAATTTAAAAATCCAAAAATCATGTGAAAAAACTATTCATAAATGCTTAGAGGAAACAGAGATGCCAGGATTTTATTTTACACTAGATGAAATTGCCAAAAAAATAAAAACATCTCCACCAAAGTTGGAAAAAGTAATATTAAATTTAAAAGAAAATGGATTTACATCAAGTGTGACAGCGTTTAATCCTACAGGGTTTAGAACAAATGCAAACATAAATGAAATAATTAGAATTTTTAACTTATCCAGTGAAACCCATACAAACACAGTATAACTCACTACTTTGTTTTCTGCTTGCATCAGGTTTTGTTAGATTGATTCTTGCAAATTTTTTCTTCACATAATCTCTAAATTCTAAAGAATATTCACCATCAAAAACTTTGAAAACAGCATTTCCTTTATGAGCCAAAACTTTATCCATCAGTTTAGTACAATCATAGTTTAAAGAAATCTGTCTTGCATGGTCAACAGACCAATTTCCAGTTACCTGAGGGGAAAGATCACATACTACTGCACCTACTTTACGCCCAAAATATGATAAAACATCATCAGCTAGAGATTCATTTTCAATATTATCCCTAACAATATGTGCACCAGGAATTTCTTCAACATAAGACAAATCAACTCCCATAACTTTTCCTTGATTTCCAACTAACTTGACAGCAACTTGAGTCCATCCACCAGGAGCACATCCAAGGTCCAATACATAAAATCCAGGGCCTATTATTCGATAAGATTTGTTTAATTCTTTTAATTTGAATGCAGATCTTGCTCTAAATCCTTGTTCATGAGCTAATCTTCGATAATGATCTTTACGTGCATCAGCTAATTTCATTTTTTAGCCTTCGATGGTTTTTTGTATTCAGCGATTACCCAATCTTCAATTAATTGACATGTTTTTGGACTAATTTCACCATCTAGAGAACATTTTTGTTCAACAGTACAAACCAAACAAGGAGAATTTTCAATTGATTGAGTACTGATTGGAGTTTTCTTCAAAATTAATTTGTATGTCCAACGATCGTTTTCAAGAAGTTTTTCTCTATTGATAGTACCCATCCTTTCAAGTTTCAAAGACAATCTAGAACCATCACGACTTGAAAGTTTCAATTTTTTCCATAATTCACTTTGTAACATTCCATCAGATTCCTTTTCAGCTAAAATATCACAAATTTTATTTGTCAATCTTTCCATGTCAACTTTTTCAATTTGGAAATTTTCAATTTCTTCTTCAGTTAATTGTTCTTCTAATTCATCTTCTACAGTTCTTTCTGCAATTCTTTTTTCCTCTTCTAATTCTTTTTTAGTTAATTTCTTTGGTTTTACAGGTTTTACTTCTTCTTTCTTTGTTACTTTTTTAGCTGGTTTTGCTGCGGCTTTCTTTGTTACTTTTTTAGCTGGTTTTGCTTCAAGAATTTTTGTTTTCTTTTTTAATTCTTCAATTTCTGCTTTAATTTTTTTTGCTTCATCAAGTTTTGTCATATAATCACCATTTGTAAATTCAATTTGTTACTATTTTCTAAATAATTCATTCCTATTTAACAGTAAATGTTCCAGAAGTAGAAATATTTGTTAAATCAGTTGAAACAATATCTGCAACAATCTTGTAAGATCCAGGAGTATCAATTATTTTTGAAAAAGTGTCATTGTTTGGAAATAACTTACCATCTTTTACACATTGGTTGAAATAACCACCTTGTGTTACCACGTCAGCGCTTCCAGATGCATAAATTGTGATATACAAATCACCACAACTTAATGATGAATCATTAATTTTTACTTGAATTTGTACAGGTTCAGAAATAGTGTATTGGTTTGATAATCCAATTATTTCAAGATCTGAGCCATGAGAAGACTTTCCATGAGAAGATTCTCCAGAGAAAGTCATAGGCCACATATTCAATTCTCTATCAGGTTTTTGAAGAGTATCAGCCATAACTGCAGATCCAAATACAATTGAGAAAATTACAGGTAAAACAAATACAATCATTTGCTTTGATGAGACCATTTTGTACTAAACTTGGTAATTCCCTTATATCTATTTAGCAAAAATTGAGGCTAATACTACATTGTGACGAATAAGTTAAATCGTATCCGTACAGATATTGCATGTGCGACTTAGAAAATTTAGAGTTCGAGCATACAGATGTATTCATGATTCTGGCGAAATTACGGTTGGTGATTTGGCTGCATTTGTAGGACGAAACGAAAGTGGAAAAACAACGATTCTACAAGCATTGACATTGTTAAACAGAGATGAAAAAATTTCAGAATTAGATCTTTGTGATGAGATGACTGAAGAGCTTAAAGAAGAAGTCAAACTAGCTGAAGGAGAATTTGAATTAAATGAATATGAAATGGAAATATTAAAAGAAAAATTCCCAGGATTACCAGATATTAAAAAAATCAAATTATTTAGAACAAACAGAACCCCCAAAGTACAATATGAATTTGAAGGAACTGAAATCAGTGATGCTGATGACGAGGGATTAAATTCATGGGAAAATTTTACAAAAGAAATTCTTGAATTTTTAGATACATTACCAAACCACATAAGAATTCAAATTAATACAAAATTATTTGAAGGAGAAGTTCCAAAAAACCAAGAATCGTTTGATAGTGGAATGGCAGAATTTAGTAATGAATTACACGTAATAGCAATT
>ERZ802821.1049-NODE-1049-length-14956-cov-70.8179_pt1 | contig 14956 bp, 10 predicted proteins | sample MGYA00345648_ERZ802821 | MGnify/ENA primary metagenome ERZ802821 (study PRJEB30503, sample SAMEA104212357) | marine metagenome | biome: Westerlies Biome; feature: [SRF] surface water layer (ENVO:00010504) within the epipelagic zone...; material: water... | reverse complement strand
AGCAGGGCAACCGCGTGGGTGGGGCTGAGCACCAGCGTTAAAAGCCCCATCGCAGCAGCCGGCAAACCGATGCCCAAAAACCCTTTGACGATGCCCGCAATGAACAATGTTGCAGATATTAAAATCAGAATGCTGGGTGTCTGATTGGCAAATAAAGTGTCAAATAGGTGCTCTTGCATAAGCGGCTCCAAGAAATGTGTCAGCGCTCTCTTACGAACGCAAAAACAGCGCTGGCTGCCTGCATTATTCGGCGGGGTAAACCAATCCGAACAGCTTTAACCGCTGAACCTTGCCCGAGGGCCCTTTGGGTAAATCCTCCAGGATATGGATTGTATCTGGTGATTTGAATTTTCCAAGACGGGTTTGACAATGCGCCAGCAAGTCGGATGCGCTTGCTTGCATCTGTTCCTTCAGACGAATGCAGGCTTCGACCCGTTCGCCATAATTCTCGCAAGGAACCGCAAAGGCCGCAGCTTCTAAAACTGCCTCATGTTCGAGCAGCGCCTCATCAATTTCGCGTGGCGCAATATTCTCACCGCCTTTGATGATTAATTCTTTGATGCGGCCCGATACAAACACATATCCATCTTGATCCAGATATCCCAGATCGCCGGTTCTGAGCCAGCCATCGGATGAAATGGTTTTCGCGGTCTCCTCAGGTTGGTTCAAATAGCCTTGCATCACATTGGCGCCGCGCACCAAAATTTCACCCACCGTTCCAGCCGGTACGGCGGCAAGGGTGTCATCCCCAATCATAATTTCATTGCCAAACGCCGTGCCGGGAGAACCGATTTTACGGATTGCGGGGGGCAGGGGATTTGTGGTGATTTGCGATCCGGTTTCGGTCAGCCCCATCGTTTCGATTATGGGAATATTGAAACGCTCTTCAAAGCGGCGATGAATTTCGGGGGAGAGCGGCGCAGAGGCTGAGCGCGCAAAGCGCAGATATGACAGATCTTTGGCGCTTTCGGGATGGTTCAAAATATAGGCAAATTGCGTAGGAACAGCGGAAAACCAGCTGCATTTATACGCAGCGATATGAGACCAAAAGGACGAGACCGAAAATTTATGCGGAAGTACCAACATGCTGGCAGAGACGGTTGTGCCCATCACCGTCACGCATAGGCCGTTAATGTGATAAATCGGCAGCACACATAAGGCCCTATCTTGTTTTGTGATGCCATGGCCGGTCGAAATAAAATGCCCTGCAGCCAGCAAATTATGATGGCTGAGCATCACCCCTTTGGGGTTTCCTGTGGTACCCGACGTATACATCAGAACACCGATACTGTCTGCGTTGGGGCTTTCGATCGGCGCGTTTGGCTTAGATGTGGCAGGGCTATTTTCAAGCCATTGTGGCCCGTCATTTAGATCCAACGGGCAGGTATTTGCGGTGCTCTTGGCCTCTTGCATCGCCTCTTGGATCATATCCTGGCAGTCGCTTTGCACGAAGATCAGCGCAGCCTTTGAATGGGCCAATGTATATCCCAATACCTTCGCACCCGCGACCAAGTTTAAAGGCAGCGCCACATATCCGCCGTAGACGATTCCCATAAATGTGAGGCAGGCACTGATACTATTGGGCGAAGCAATTGCAATACTGCTGCCCTTTGGAAGCCCCATATTGGCGATATGCTGCGCGATATCGCGGATTTGTGCAGCGCCGTCTGCAAAGCTGACCTGGCGCCCGGTTTCTGGTGAGGCCAGCCAGATTCTATCGCCATGCTCGGCTGCGTTCGCGTCAATTTGCTGTTTCAGCGTTTTACTTTTCGGCAAGGGGCTCATTTAGTGCTGGCGCTCCAAAACTCGGATAAAACATCTTCCAACGCGGGTTTGTTTTCTTCGATCACGCGCACAATTCGCACTCGGTTGACAAAATGTTCCCAGTTGAGATTGCCATCGATCGAATTGCCCCCCCAAGAGCCGCAACCCATCGATAAAGAGAAAGGCAATCCGTTGTTGAAAAAGCCACCTGTTGCAAAACAATGTGCCTGATTCACGATCACCCGGCAGGTGCGGGCTGCCATCGCCAATTCATGCGCGCGGGCATCTTTCGTGGAATGTAGCCCCAAAGAATGCCCGGCGCCCTGATAATCTTGAATGGTCAGGGCAAGCTTCACCGCCTCTTGAAAATCTTTGGCTTTATACAAAGCAAAAAACTGCGCCATTTTTTCGCCGCTTATAGGGGCATCAGCACCTACTTTTGTGCTGGGAACCACCAAGAAACGCGTGTTTTCAGGGGCCCGATGCGTCAGCTCTAAACGCTTTAAAACCACATCAATATCTTTGGCCAGCAAAGCGCCTGTTAAGTTGCCATTATGCCAATGCGTTGTCATCAAACGTTGCGTTTCTTCTTCGCTCAGTACCAGCCCACCCTCCGCCTCGAGCGCGGCAACGGCCTCATCATACACCTCTTCTAGGGCAATGACGGTGTTTTCCGAAGAACAGGATGTGGCGTTGTCAAAAGTTTTTGAAGCAGCAATTTTTTCCGCCGCATCAGCAATATTGGCGCTTTCGTCAATGATTGTGACCACGTTGCCCTGCCCAACCCCCAAGGCCGGTGTGCCCGAAGAATATCCGGCGCGCACGTTATTTTGTGAACCCGTAACGACCAAAAGATCGGCCAGCTCCATCAAGCGTTGGGTTTTGGCTTTTGAGGGGGGCATCGGCACCATTTGTACCAGATCTGGATTAAGGCCGATGCTGCGTAGGTTTTGATGAATAATGGTTAGCAGCGTTGCAAAAGGCTCTGCGCCTTTTGGCGAAGGAGCGATAATAATTGCATTGCCGCTTTTTAATGCGTTGATGATATTATTCACCGGCGTTGCCAAAGGGTTCGTTGAGGGAACAATGGCGGCAATCACGCCTTTTGGGCGCAAATAGGTTGAGAGGCCGGTTTCAGCATTATCCTCAACATGGCCAAAGGCGGTAACCGCTTTTAAATCGCGCAATAAGCCAAGCGTTTTATTATGGTTCTTTCTCGTTTTATCCGCTGCATTGCCCAAACCGGTTTTTTGAACCGCCAGCTTTGATAGGCTGCTATTATGCTCTGGTTTCATCAGCGCCCATGCCACCGCCTGACAGGCCAGATCAAAGGTTTTTTGGGAGCCTTGGGCTTCATAAACCGCCTGCGCCTGCTTGGCTTTTTCGACCAGCGCGTCGATTTCTAAGATATCGGCCTCAATATCCATCAGGATGCCTTTCAAACATTTGCCTTTTCCTCATGTGAGGAGAAGGCTGAGTGAAGGCTTTTCAATAAAGTTAAAGCCCCCGCTATGATAAGGATCGTGCAAATCGGGCGCGAAAAATACGTGGCCAAATCATAATGAACCATTTGCATGCCCTGCGCAAAGTTTTGCTCACCAATTTTACCCAGGATCAGGCCCAGCACGATGCCCGGAATAGAATATCCCGACCGGCGTAGCAAAAAGCCGATAATCCCCGCGCCAAACATCACCATCACATCCAGCACCAGCCCACGCCCGATATAAGCGCCGATACTGGCCAGCATTAAAATCATTGGAGCTAAAAACTGAAACGGAATTTTCAACAAATAAAGGATGGTTTTGGTTTCGAGCAATCCGATGAAAAGGATCGATAGGTTAGCATAGAACATCGCGGCAAAAACGATCCAGATCAAGTCTGGTGAGTTGTAAAACACCAATGGCCCTGGCTCGAGATCGTGCATTTGGAATACGGCGACCATCATCGCGGTTAACGCGCCGCCCGGAAGACCCAGCGCCAAAAGAGGGATCATTGCGGCGCCAGTGGCCGCGTTATTGGCGGTTTCGGATGAAATCACGCCTTCCAATTTGCCTTTGCCAAATTCTTTTTTATCTTTTGACCAGCGCACCGCCTCGCCATAGCCCATAAAAGCGGCCAACGTAGCGCCGATGCCCGGTAAAATACCGCAAAAGAAGCCGACAAAGATTGAGCGCACTACCGCAATTTTATGCGCCCAAAGCTCAGCAATGCTAGGAAAATCAACGCTGAATTTCGGCGCCACGTATTTTCCGCTGATGTTGCGCTCGGCTTGTACAAATACTTCGGATACCGCGAAAAAACCCAGAATGGCCGGCACAAAAGCGATGCCGGCGGCCAAATCTGTAAAGCCGAAATTGAAGCGGTTGATGCCGCCCACGGGGTCTTGCCCGATCGTTGCCACCAAAAGCCCCAAAAGCACCGATAGCCAGCCTTTCCAGATCGTGCGCCCGCCAACCGAGGAGGCAACGGCAAGGCCAAAAAATACCAGCGCAAAAATTTCCGGCGGTCCAATATTCATAATTGCCCATTTGGCAAGTGGCTCTGTTGCGCTCATCATCACCAAGGCGGATGCGATGCCACCGATTGCGGAACATAAAACGGCCGCGCCAACGGCTTTTCCGGCCATGCCTTTTTGGGTCATCGGATAGCCGTCAAAGGCCGTTGGGGCGTTTTCAGGCGCGCCTGGAATGTTGAACAAGATTGCCGTGATCGCCCCGCCATAGGTGCCGGTGCAATAAATCACCGCGAATAGCATCACCCCCTGTGCCGGGTTGAGATCGGCGGTAAAGGGCAGTAAAATCGCTGCCAATGTCAGCATGCTAACACCCGGGATGGCCCCGAATAGCATACCGCCAACAACGCCGAAGATGAAAATGCCAATCGTGACGGGATCGCCAAATAGCGTAGCCGTTCCGGCTAGAAAATTCTCAAGCATGGGCCACCCTTAAAACAGTTGATCGAGTTGGGTTTTGGTTTTCAGCATAAACGCGCTGATATCGTAAAACGGGGAAACGTTGCCTTGCGGCAGGGGTGCGTTTAACACCACCATGAACAGCAGGATCAATAAGGTATAGATCACCACTGTGCTGCCCAGAATAAAGCCCAGTCTGCGTTCGCCCCAGGCCAGCATAATCAGCGCAATGAAAACCGGTGTTCCGGCATAAAACCCCACGGGCTTTAGCGAGATCGCATAGGCAAAAGGCAGCAATAGGATAAAGCCAGTTTTCAAATAATCGCGCAATCCGCGATATTCGATCTGATCTGGCTCTTCGCTGGCTCCAACGCGGCTTTTCAGGGCTTTTCCACCATGGCGCAGGGTATAAAACACATTGCCCAAAGCCACCAAAACCATCAATAAAAGGATGGTGCGCGGCCAGCCCGTCGCCCCGAATTTGTAAATTTCAATTGGTTGATTGAAGTCATAGGTGACGGCGAAAAAAATGCCCGCAAGCGCCAGCCAAAAAACGGCTTCTATCAAATCTGATTTTTTAAGATTGCCCATATTTTTTGTCTTTTTTAGGCCAGAACCTGCTTGGAGCGGTGGCTCCAAGCAGGCGCCTAGCTTACGTTTTTAGTTTATTTTACGTCTAAGCCCATGGATTTATAGACGTCACGATATTGCCCGATCGCTGCATTGATCATGTCAATCGCTCCATCTGTATCGCGATAGCTGTCAATCACATTCATGAATTTGCTATCGTTATAGGCTTGATAGCTGTCTTCGCAATAGGCGCGCTGAAAGGCCCATTTCAACCAGTCAACGCGGTCGGCAGGCGCGTCTTTATGTACATAAAAGCCGCGAAAGCGCAAAAGCGGTTCAAAATCCATTCCCATTTCGACATGCGTTGGCACATCAGCAAATGCGGCGGGGCGCTCGTTGAATACGGTTAGGATTGGCTTGAAATTGCCCGCATCCAGAAAGTTGCGCACATCGCCTGGTTGTTCGAACAAAGCATCCACTTGGCCACCCAAAAGCGCGCCATAGCGCGGGGCTCCTTTGTCAAATGAGATCTGCTGGATCTGCATGTCTGAGGCATCGGTGATAAATTTCATGATCACCCGTTCCATCGAGCCTTCTTTTGACACGTTGGCGATGGTTGCTTTGCCATCCTGAGCCTGAACCCATGCCACAAAGCTGGGCCAATCGGTGAAGCGTGTTTCATTGCTTCGAATATACACTTGCGAGAAGGTAACTTGTGAAATCACCAACGGAATCAGATCAACTGCCGGATTGGGTTTGCTCGAGTCCAACGCATGGGCTGAGGATGCATCATCAATATGTTCAAGAACTGTATAGCCGTCAGCAGGTGCTGACATATAGGCTGTCATTCCAACCGTACCGGATCCGCCTGGTTTGTGATCGCGGTTGATATTGACTGATGTCAAACCGGTGACGGCTTCGGCCATTGCAGCTGCAACTTGGCCCGATCCACCACCAGGACCATAGGGAACCACCATGGTTAAAGCCCGCTCAGGAAAGCCACCGGGCTTGGCCATGCTGGCCTCGCTGACCCGGCATTCACCGGCAAAGCCCAAACTTGCCATACCGGTTAAGGCAGACGCGGTGAGGGCAATAGACAGCGTTCTTTTGAGTGTTATCTTCATTATTTCCTCCTCCTATTGATCTGATCGTATTTTTTTATTGTCGATCATAGAAACTATGGTGCCTCTGGGGCCCTATATGTCAACAAAAAAGCCTCTTTATACGTTATGAAAAATGAGAGAAGTTTTTTAAATAAATGCATTTTTATACTGTTGTGATACTTTATCGTCATATCATTTTATAGTTTAAATTGGTAAGGGCGGTTATCTGCGCAGCTGTTTTTGGGCCTTTTCAAGCTTGCGTACTGTCCGTGCAGGGCCGCCATTTTGCCAAGATAGACTGACGCATATTCATGTTTTGAGGCTTTTTTCATTCAACCTTAGATATGTTTGCGCTTCTAGCAAATGCTTTGAAACCGATTTCGGGCGCGTCAAATGATCATACAGAAATGAATATTTTTGAGCCATGCTTGCGTAATGGTCGCGCTTAAAAAATACTGCTTGCAGCGCAGGATCGATTTGGCGTTAAAATAGCGGGTTTGGTAAAATCTCAAGCCGCGTCACAGGAGGGGCCGTATGCGCGCAGAATTCAGCCTTGATAATGACCAATATTTTCTTGGACTAAGCCGGTTAAAGCGCCGGCTGCAGATGAAAACTATCGGCGATGATCTCCGCCCACTGAGACGGGGTTATTTATAATGGGTAAAAATTGCAAATTCTTTTTGCCGCGCTGCTCTTCACATAAAGGTGGACCCGATGCCCCGAAATTTTAATGGTGCTTTTCTGCGCTGGTTGGACCTTCCTCAAGCATGTGTATCGGCTAAGGATAGCCCGTTTAACGCGCCGGCTGCGCCAGCCTGATGGCCCGCCGGTCTCGCAAATCAGCGGCGTCTAATCAGGCAGCTGCTGCACCGATTACGGTTGCACAGGGGGGAACTTGGGCGCCTTTGTCAGATCAGAGCCTTTGCAAAATTCAACAAACTGCCTTTACAATTTTAACCGATATAGGCGTGTCTGAAGCGCCCGATACGCTCTGCGATATTATCATCGATGCGGGGGGGCGGTGTGAAAACGACCGGCTATTTTATCCACGCGATTTGTTAGAGGCTGTCGTGCAAGAGGGTCCGAAACAGGTGTTGCTGGCCGGGCAAAACGCCTTGCATGATCTTAAGCTGGGCGGAAGCGCGTCTTATACTGGAACCGGGGGCGCAGCCCCGACGGTTTTGGATGATGAGACCAAGACCTACCACCCGTCGACATTGGCAGATTTATTTTCTGCCGCTCGATTGGCGGATACGCTAGATCATATCCATTTTTTTTCACGCTCGGTGGTGGCGCGCGATATCGAAGATCCGCTGGAATTTGATCTTGGAACCGCGGTTGCTTCGGTTTTTGGTACCTCGAAACATGTGGTGGTTTCAGCCAGTGAGGCCGCGCATGTGCCCAAAATTGCCGAGCTGTGTTATGAGATTGCCGGAGGGGAAGCCGCCTTCCGGGAGAGGCCGTTTCTGTCCTTGAACATAAATCATGCCGTACCCCCATTGCGCATGCATGCGCAAAGCATCGCGGTTATGCACGCGGCGGTGAAGGCGGGCATTCCGGTGCATTGTAATGTTTTTGGTCAATTGGGCGCGTCTAGCGCGGTTACATTGGCGGGATCGGTTGCGCAGACCTTGGCAGAAGTGTTGGCAGGTTTGGCCTTTGTGCATGCGTTGGATCCTCAAGCACCCAGAATCGCGGGGCCGCGCCCGATGATTATCGATTTGCGCAGCGGCGGCATGGCTGGCGGGGCGGGGGAACAATCAATGGCAACCGCGATGGCCGCGCAAGCCTTGCGTGCGTGGCAGATCCCCTGCTCGGTGATTGCGGGGGCAACCGATAGCAAGCTGGTTGATTTTCAATCCGGATATGAAAAAGCAACGACGATTCAATCTGCGATGCAAAGCGGGGCCAATTTGATCACGCAGGCAGCGGGGGCGCAAGCCGCCTTGATGGGCGTGAGCTTTGCCGCCATGGTTGCGGATAATGATATGCTTGGCGCTATTTTGCGCGCCAATATTCTGCCCGAAATTTCAGAGGAGACCCTTGCCATAGCCGCGATCGCGGATGTTGTCGCCGGCGAAGGGCATTTCTTGGGCCGGCCTGAAACCTATGCGCGCATGCGCAGCGATTTTTTATATCCTGACGTGGCGGATCGTGGATTGATTGAAGAGTGGCAAGCCAGTGATAAGCTGGATATGGGCGGCCGCGCCGCGCAGCAGGCGCGCATGGTGCTGCAAAACCATTGGCCAAAACACACCTCGCAGGCTTTGCGAGATCGCTATCTTAAGCGATTTGGCTTGCCGCTGGGCCCAGCTTAAGACGGCCGTTTGAAAAGGAAAAAAGACCTTTAACCGGCCATTGCCGCAACCGTTTTGCTGCGTGGCCAAAAGCGTATTGCTCTGCCCTTCTGGGTCTGCTGACGATTGAGAAATAGCGTAATTTCATAAGGGCAACGATTTTGGCTTACGCGTTCCAAAAGGGCCCTGCCCGCCAGTTTCGTAATTCAGGGTCTCACCGAGTGATGCGTGGGTTCGCGCCTACTCTGGCTCGTCTAAAACTTCGGAAAACGTGGTGAAAAATTTACCCGCCAGCTTTTTCGCGGTGCTTTGCACCAACCGGTTGCCCAGTTGCGCCAGCTTACCGCCGATATCGGCTTTGGCCGCGTAAGCAAGGATGGTTTTATCCCCTTCGGCGCGCAAAGTCACATCGGCGCTGCCTTTGGCATGACCGGCTGCACCGCCATTGCCTTTGCCGCTTAACGAAAACTTTTCCGGTGCTCCGGTTTGGTCAAGCACAACCTCACCGCTGAAGCGGGCCTTTACTGGGCCAACTTTCAAAACCACCTTGGCCTCTAAATTTGTGTCGGAATGTTTGATCAGCTCTTCGCAGCCCGGAATACATTGCTGCAAAATTTCAGGATCATTCAGCGCCGCATAAACAGTGCTTATTGGGGCGTTGATTTCGATTTCGTCATTCAGTTCCATAGGGGTTCCTTCGTTAGCAGCAGGGGAATTTGAGGCGCGCCAATGCATCCGCTTGCTGCGGTGTCAGCGATAGGCGCTGTATGCGCCGCCGCATAAACTTTAAAATGATTTTCATATGAACTGCACTTTCCAGATATGATGCGCAGATGTCTGACAGAGATCTTGCGCATAAACAAGACATCTCAAACGCAGCGTTTTGGCACTAGGCATTTTGGGCCTCTCCTCGGAACGCTTTGCGTCGCAATTGCGTCAATCCGGCCAAGATGGACAACGCAATTTCTTCGGGGGTAACCGCGCCAATATCCAAGCCCGCCGGTGCTTGCACGGCGCGCACCCGCTCTTCTGGCAATCCGCTTTCGATCAGTTCTATCGCGAGCGTCTGGTATTTTTTGCGGCTGCCAACAAAGGCTACGAACCCTTTGCTTGCGCCTAATGAGGCGCGCAGCGCTTGCAAATCGCCTTGACCTTGCGTGGCGATCACAATCGCATAGCGTTTTGTTGATGGTGGTATGGCGAACCCATCAGATCGCGCGTTGCCTGATACAGACCAATCAAATTGAGGGGCTAGCGCGGCGAGGGCCATCGCCACCGGCGAAGCGCCAAAAACAATAAGCTCTGGGCGCGGCAAGCAGGGCTCGATAAAAATATCAATTGTGCCCTTTGAAGGGCAGCCATTGCGCGCAAAGTGCATGCCTTCGCTTTCGTCTCCATTGCTCAATCCCTTTTCTGACAGCAGGTCTTCGGGGGTGATCGAAACCAGCTGCGGAGTGTCTTCGTGAATGGCGCGCAAGACGCCTTGTTTGACGGCGCTGCGGGCGCAGCCCCCCCCGATCCAACCAAAAACAATCTGACCCTGCGCATCCAGTACAGCTTTGGCACCCGGCTTGGCCGCTGTGGCTCCGGCGGTGCGGATAATCGTGGCCAGCGCAAAGGCTTCTTGACGCGTACGCAGCCCGTCAATCGCCTCGGACATATCATCATCGAGCAATTCTTTGGGCATCATAAGCGGGCGAGCTCCGTTTCTAAAGTGGCAAGCTCGGCCAGTGATCCGGCAGATTTGAATCCATCAAGATAAGGCATTGCGGCGGCCATGCCCTTGGCAATTGGCTGATAGTCTTGCCAGCTTTTAAGCGGGTTTAACCAAATGATTTTACAGCCACGCTTTTTCAGCTGCGCCAGCGCACCCGCCAGTTGATGCGCCGGTCCGGTATCGTACCCATCGGATAAAATAAGCACCACGGTGCGCCCGTTGACGAATTTTTTTGCATAATTACGGGCATAATAATCCAAACTTTCGCCAATTTTTGAGCCGCCTCCAAACCCGTCTGCCATCAGCGACATCCGCGTTAAGGCGCGAAACGCATCTTTATCGCGCATGGCTTCGCTGATCCGGATCAAACGGGTGTGAAACAAATAGGCATCGGTAGTGGGGTCGTTGCGCATCAGACCCAGTAAAAACGCAAGAAACACTTTTGCATATACCGTCATCGAGCCAGAGACATCGCAGAGTGCAGATATTTTTAAGCTGCGTTCGGGGCGGTTTTTTCGGGCAAGCCGGATTGGCTCGCCGCCTGTTGCAAGGCTTTGCCGGATAATTTTGCGAAAATGCAATTGAGTCCCTTTTTGCGCCGCCCGGCGGCGGCGCGAGCGGCGGTCTTTCAAGGCGGCGCCCAGTTTCTCGGCCAGTTCTTGGGCCTTTGCAAGATCGCTTGGTTGGATCAAAGCGCGTAAATCGGCGCGTTTTAAATTATTGGTTTTGCTGGCGATCAAACGCCCCAATCCATCGCTTTCTGCTTCGTTCTCGTCCGTCTCTGGGGTTTCGGGGGCGCCAGATGCCCCTTGATCGGTGCCCGCGGCGCGGCGCGAAGATGACATTTGATCTGCGTGCGAAGGTTTCTGAGCGGAGATGACTTTTGGTTTAACCCGCCCAGTATTCAACCAATAGGCGGCGAAAAGATCGTCAAACCGCACGGCATCTTCTTTGCAGCCGGTGCAGATCGCCTTTAGGGCAGCGCGGGTTTCTTGGATATGCGCCGCCGAGACATGGCTGAGACCGGCCAGTGCCAAATCGGTTTCCGCCACGCCAAGGCGCAGGCCATTTTCCCGCAGATGGGCCAAAAACCCGCTCATTCTAGCGGCAGGGCCGGGATCGCGCCCAGCAAATCGGGTTACGCGGCTCATGCCGCGCGCCCGGCAAGCCGCTGTGCCACTTCACGGGTGATATGGGCTTGATCGCTTTGGGTTTTTAAAAGCGTGGTCAAGCTGGCCTGCAAAGCCGCGGGGTTCGCGGTGAGATCGGCGATACCCAACCCCATCAGCGCTGCAGCAAAATCCAGCGTTTCGGCAATGCCGGGGTTTTTTTCTAAATCTTCTGCCCGCAGTTTTTGCACAAATCCGATGATTTGCTCTGCGAGCTTGGCCTCTATATTGGGGCATCGGCTGTTTAAGATGGCCAATTCGGTTTCGCGATCTGGATAGTCAACATAGGTGTAAAGGCAACGCCTGCGCAGCGCATCTGATAAATCGCGCGTGCCATTTGCAGTCAGAACCACAATGGGTTTACTCACCGCTTTTAATGTGCCCAGCTCTGGCACGGTGATTTGAAAATCTGCCAAAATTTCCAATAGATAGGCTTCAAACTCTTCATCTGCGCGGTCGATCTCATCGATCAGCAACACCGGCGCTTGGGGTTGGCGAATGGCGGCCAAAAGCGGGCGTTCGAGTAAGAACTCCTCTGAAAAAATGCGCTTTTCAACCTTGGATCCCGTTTCCCCTGCCTCGGCGCTGCTGCGGATCGCCAAAAGTTGGCGCTGATAATTCCATTCGTAAATAGCCTGTGCGGCATCCAGACCTTCATAGCATTGCAAGCGGATGAGCTTGGTTTTTTGCACCGTTGCCAACACTCGCGCCACTTCGGTTTTGCCAACGCCGGCGGCCCCTTCCAACAGGATCGGCCGCTGCAGCGAGATCGCCAGATACAAGGCAACAGCCAAATCATCCGATGCCATATAGCCTGCTTCGGCCATCGCGGTTTGCACTACGCTAAAGCTCATGTCTGCTATCCTCAAAAGCGGGCGGAAAAGATCCGCCCGTGCTTTGTTTAGCCATGCAAGCCTAAATCATTTGCGATCTTCCAAACCCGCCAATGATCGTGGGGCATGTGCGCCTGACGCAATCCAAAGGCGCGGAAGGCATCATGCACGGCGTTTGAAAAGGCCGGAACGCCCCCCACATTCGGGCTTTCACCGACACCTTTGGCTCCGATGGGATGATGCGGCGAGGGCGTGGTCGTATGATCGGTGGTATAATGGGGTGTTTCCCAAGCCGTTGGCAGGAAGAAATCCATTAAGGTTCCGGTTTTTACATTGCCCATCTCATCATAGGCGATTTCTTGGCCCATCGCGATCGCCAGCGCTTCGGTTAAACCGCCATGCACTTGGCCTTCAATAATCATCGGGTTGATCCGCGTGCCGCAATCATCCAGCGCATAAAATTGCCGGATTTCATGCTCGCCTGTATCCACATCTAATTCCATCACGCAGATATAGGCGCCGAACGGGTAGGTCATATTGGGCGGATCATAGTAGCTGACCGCTTCGAGGCCCGGTTCAAGCCCCGGTATCGCCTGATTATAGCTGGCAAAGGCGATGTCTTTCATGGTTTTGAATCGCTCTGGCGCGCCCTTAACCACAAAGCGATCCACGTCAAATTCAACATCGTCATCATGCACTTCCAGCAGATAGGCTGCAATCATCTGCGCTTTGGCGCGAATCTTACGCCCCGCCATTGCTGTGGCGGCGCCGGCCACCGGCGTTGAGCGCGAGCCATAGGTGCCAAGCCCGTAGGGGGCCGTATCGGTATCGCCTTCCTCGATGGTGATCGAATCTGCTGGTAGGCCAATTTCTGTGGCCAGAATTTGGGCAAATGTTGTGGCATGGCCTTGCCCCTGACTGATCGTGCCAAGCCGTGCGATGGCAGATCCCGTCGGATGAATGCGAATTTCGCAGCTGTCAAACATGCCCAGCCCCAAAATATCGCAGTTTTTGACCGGTCCGGCCCCAACGATTTCGGTGAAATGGGTCAAGCCAATTCCCAATAATTTGCGCGTCTCGCCGCGCTGAAACGCAGCCACGCGCGCGCTTTGCTCTTTGCGCAGATCGTCGTAGTTCACAGCTTCTAACGCTTTGTCCCAAGCCGTGTGATAATCGCCGGAATCATATTCCCAGCCTAACGCTGAATTATACGGAAATTGATCCTTTTTGATAAAGTTGATCCGGCGCAATTCGGCTGCGTCCATGTTCAGCTCAATGGCCAAAACCTCGACCATCCGTTCGATGAAATAAGCCGCTTCGGTGACGCGGAAGGAACAGCGATAGGCCACGCCGCCAGGGGCTTTGTTGGTGTAGACACCATCGACTGCCAGATAGGCGGTGGGGATATCGTAAGATCCTGTGCAAATATTCATGAAGCCGGCTGGAAATTTGGTGGGATCTGCGCAGGCGTCAAACCCGCCGTGATCGGCTGTTGTATGACACCAGAGCCCAGTGATCTTGCCGTCTTTGGTGGCCGAGATCTTCCCTTGCATCCAATAATCGCGGGCAAAAGCCGTGGTCATCAGATTATCCATCCGATCTTCGATCCATTTCACCGGCTGGCCAGTGACGATTGAGGCCACAACCGAGCAGACATAGCCCGCATAAGCACCAACTTTATTGCCAAACCCGCCTCCGATATCGGGCGAGATCACGCGAATGTTATGCTCTTCAATGCCCGAAATCAGCGAGACCACGGTGCGGATCGCATGCGGCGCTTGAAACGTGCCCCAAAGCGTCAGCTTGCCATTGACCTTGTCCATTGAGGCCACGCAGCCGCAGGTTTCCAAGGGGCAAGGATGGGTACGATGATAATAGATCATTTCTTCAGCCACCACATCGGCTTCGGCCAGCACCTGTTCGGTTGCGTCTTTTTCACCAGCTTCCCATGTGAAGATGTGGTTGTGATGCTTGCGCGGCCCATGGGCGCCATCGGCTGTTGGATCAAGATCTTCGCGCAAAACCACGTCTGATTTCAGCGCTTCAAACGGATCTGTCAGAACCGGCAGTTCTTCATATTCAACCTCAACAGCCTCGATTCCATCCGCGGCTGCAAAACGGTCTTTGGCGATGACAAACGCCACTTCCTGGCCTTGAAACAAAACTTTACCATCGGCCAAGACCATTTGCTTATCGCCGGCCAAAGTGGGCATCCAATGCAGGCCCAAAGGTTCAAGATCTTTGGCTGTCAGCACCGCCAACACGCCGGGCACTTTCAAAGCGGCTTCGGTGTTTATATCCACCACGCGGGCATGCGCATAAGGTGAGCGTACAAAATCTCCCGACAGCATCCCGTCAAGTTTGATGTCATCGACATAATTGCCTTTGCCCTGGGTAAAGCGCGCATCTTCAACGCGTTTACGCGAGGATCCCATGCCTTTGAGGCTTGATTTGCGCTCTTCGCGGTCTGGAGTCATATCATTCATTCTGCAGCCTCCTTCGCGGCGTTCATCTCAGCCGCAGCGGCGAGAATGGATTTGACAATATTTTGATAACCGGTGCAGCGGCAGAGGTTTCCCGACATTCCAAAGC
>ERZ802821.1044-NODE-1044-length-14989-cov-8.46645_pt1 | contig 14989 bp, 19 predicted proteins | sample MGYA00345648_ERZ802821 | MGnify/ENA primary metagenome ERZ802821 (study PRJEB30503, sample SAMEA104212357) | marine metagenome | biome: Westerlies Biome; feature: [SRF] surface water layer (ENVO:00010504) within the epipelagic zone...; material: water... | reverse complement strand
GCGGCTGGCCGCGCGGGCGGACGCCTTACCGACCCGTTCGCGCTGATCAGCGCTGATGGTTGTACTGTCAGACATTGCTTCCTCCTTGTCGTATGACAATGAACCGTGCCTCCAGGGGTGCACGGCGGCCCGAGATATAGGCTTATTGCGGGGAAAAGACAAGTGCTTTCGGCCCCACGCCCATGGCACTGAGGAGGGCATTCCAGAGGGCACTGTAGAGGGCATTATAGCAGAGGGAAAAGGCGGTCACACCTCAGCCTGACAGTTTTGCCAACAGATCGACAATAGCGCCCCGTCAACAGCCCTGTTGATCGTCCCTAGAACAGGGTCGAGACAGAGCGTTCCTCGTTGATTCGCTTGATCGCCCCACCAAGCACTGGTGCCACCGAAATATGCCGGATGTTGCGTGCCACACGCACCGCTTCTGTAGCCGGAATGGAATCGGTCGTCACCAGCGAATTCAGCGGCGATGACGCCACCCGGCTCACCGCCCCACCTGACAGCACGCCATGCGTGACATAGGCATCAACGCTCAGCGCGCCATCCTCGATCAGTGCCGCCGCCGCATTGCACAGCGTTCCGCCAGAATCAACAATGTCATCGACCATGATGCAATGCCGGTCCTTGACGTCACCGATGATGTTCATCACTTCCGAGACGCCGGCTTTCGGGCGGCGCTTGTCGATGATCGCCAGATCGGCATCAAGCCGACTGGCCAGTGACCGCGCCCGGACCACGCCGCCGACATCGGGCGAAACGATCATCAATTGTGACCCATCATAGCGTGCCTTGATATCGTCAATGAACACCGGCGCGGCAAACAGATTGTCAGTAGGAATATCGAAAAAGCCCTGTATCTGGCCAGCATGCAGATCAATCGTCAGCACCCTGTCAGCACCGGCGGACGTGATCAGATTGGCCAGCAGCTTTGCCGAGATTGGTGTGCGTGGGCCGGATTTTCGATCCTGGCGGGCATAGCCATAATAGGGCAGGACAGCCGTGATGCGGCGGGCTGACCCCCGGCGCAGCGCATCCAGCGCAACAAGCAGTTCCATGACATTGTCATTCGCTGGGAAACAGGTCGATTGCACAACAAAGACATCCTCGCCGCGCACATTCTCGCCAATTTCAACGAACACTTCCATGTCGGCAAATCGCCGGACATCTGCTTTTGTGAGGGGGACATCAAGATAGGTTGCAATAGCCTCTGCTAAAGGCCGGTTACTATTGCAGGAGAGAATTTTCATTCGAAAAAAATCCGTTGCCAGCCGGTATAGCGGCGCAGTTGACTACCAAGGCTGTCATAGCAATCCCCCCTTCACCGGGCAAGCGGTTATCCGGTATTTGTTACAATTTTGTTATCTTTTGATGACGGGCATCCCGTCACATGAAACAGGTGGACAGCATGCCGATAATCAATAATCCGAGGAAAATGTAGAGATGTGGCATTTTCAGAGAATCCTCAAAGGCGGTGGTTGTCCAGCTCTCATCCGGGCGTTGCGGCGAGGCTGATGATCGAGATCTGCCGGCCAGAATCGGGCGCCGCTTCATGTGTGGCCCGCCGGTGCGAAAAAAACCGTGGCGATTCGGTCCCGTTGGGCGAATAGGTGTCCTCGCCGCAATCGGCAATCTGCGCCACACCGGCCGCGTCAAGCTGCGCCCTTACAAAGCCCGGCAGATCAAAAAGATATCTGTCATCCCGTTCGGGATCGACCATGAAACAGCCGGCAATATTGTCTGCTCTCACGCGGCTGTCCTGCTGGCTCTCCATGATCTCGGCACGCATCTCGCTGCCAACCTGATAGCTGGCCTGCCGGATTGTCGGGCCAATCAGCGCGGTAATCTGCTGTGCACCGGCGGCCAGCATTTCCGTCAGCGTCGCCTGAATGATTCCTGTTGCCGCGCCGCGCCATCCCGCATGGCACGCGCCGATCACCCCGGCATCGGCATCACCCAACAGCAATGGCAGACAATCGGCGGTCAGAATTGCCAACCCCAGTTCGGGCACTGTGGTGGCCATTCCATCGGCGCGGTTCATCGTCTCACGATTTGCCGACGTGCCGGCTGTCACCGTAACGGCATCGGCGCTGTGCGTCTGGAACACGGCCGCCAGCCGGTCTGTCGCCAGCCCCATGGCCGCGGCGCAGACCTCACGGTTGCGGGTAACGCACTCTGGTTTGTCATCCGAGCCAAAGCCGCAGTTCAGACTATCATAAATGCCATGGCTCACGCCGCCCTCGGCTGAAAAGAACCCATATCTGATTCGCCCGGCAAAAGCGTCGCCGCCGACAAAGACCGCGCCATTGTCGGCCTGTCTGCGTTCAAAAATGGGTCTGCCCCCACTCATCATGCGCCTCCATTCCCTCTGTTCCCTCGGGGGCCTTCATTCGAACCAATACCCAACTCTGGCCCCGACTCCTTCATCGCGGGTGACGCTGCCTCGCTCTCAAAGCCGGGCGGCTTGCCGGTGCCCTGCGGCACCAGAAGCGCCACCTTGAACACCTCGCCCATCTGCGCCGGGCTGGTCAGCCTGTCAACCGCCGCCAAAAGGCTGCGGCGTTCCTCTGCCTCGCCATGCGATCCGGCCTGTTCGGCGCGCTGGGCAAGGCCGATGCGCATCAGAAACCGGCCCTGCGGCACCGGCCCGATCAACCGGCACCCATGGGCGACGGCGCTTCGGGACAGCGCGGCAAAATCCACCCAATGCGACAGATCGGCCGTTCCCGGTTGGTGAAACACATCCACGGGCCTGTGGTCGGCAACGGCCTGCAAACTGTCGCCGGCGTTGCCATTGCGGCCATAATCAACAATCAGCATGGCCCCACCATGCCGGCTGATCCGTCGCGCCAGCGTGTCAATCACCTGATCACCTGCCGCGCATATTTCGGCGATATCGCCATCGGCCGGTTCCGGGAGCAGGGCGGCGGCGTAATCTGCCAGTTCGGCCGTGCTTAGTGCCGGGCCATCGACAAAGCTGAAATCATCACCGCGCAACCCGACAAGCCGGTGATGCCAGCCACCTTCTGCCGCACTGCCACGCCAGACGCATTGCGCCACCGCCAGCGCGTCAAAAAATTCGTTGGCGATGCCAAAAAGCGGCACCTCCGGCAGACTCGCGACATCGTCATGCCATTTGATCTCTGGCGCGCCCGGTGCATTAGGCGCTGTGCCATCTGCCGCAATCACTGCCGCCTGCGCCCGGCGCAGCGCGGGGCTGGTCTCGACCAGATGGACCGGTCTGCTGGCCAGCACCGGCATCAGCGTTTGCCAGACGCTGCGCATATCCCGCATCAAGGTTCCGCGCCCTGGGCCAAGCTCGACAATAACAGCGTCCCCGGGCTGTCCTGCCAGCTCGAACATATGCGCCAGATACAGTCCGCACATCTCGCCAAACAGGCCGGAAATCTCTGGCGCAGTGATGAAATCGCCGGCAACGCCAAAGGGGTCGTTATGCTGATAATAGCCATCGCTGGCATCACCCAGACAGGCGGCCATGAAGCTGTCCACGCCCATCGGGCCGGCGGTCCGAATCTGGGTGGCAAGCCGCTCACCAAGCGCTGTATCCTGTGTCGTTTCTGACATGGTCTCAGGGGCGTTCGGCATGGTCTCAGGGGGGTTCGGCATATTCACACCTGCCGCTGGTTACGGCCATATTGCAGCAGATACAGCCCTGCCGCAATCATCGGCAGACATAACAGCTGTCCCATCGTCAAGCCACCAACCAGCAAGCCCAGATGCGTGTCCGGCTCGCGGACAAATTCAACCAGATAGCGGGCCAAGCCATATCCGGTCAGCATCAGGCCGGTGATCCGCCCGGGCCGGTCAAGCCATCCCCGCCGCACCACAATCAGCATGGCCAGCCCAAGACACAGCCCCTCAAGCCCGGCCTCATAGAGCTGGCTCGGGTGGCGCGGTGCACCATCACTTTTCGGAAACACCATCGCCCAAGGCACCTCGCTCACCCGGCCAATCAGCTCGCCATTGATGAAATTTGACAGGCGGCCCAGAAACAGACCGATTGGCAGCACCATAGACACCCTGTCCGAGACCTTGAGAACCGGGATGGCGTGGCGGCGGGCAAACAGGATCATCGCCAGCGTCACGCCCAAAAGCCCACCGTGAAAGGCCATGCCACCTTGCCAGATCTTGAAAATTTCAAGCGGATTGCTGATGAAAAATGCCGGGTTGTAGAACATCACATAGCCAAGCCGCCCGCCCAGAATGATGCCAAGCAAAACATGATTGAGCAGCGAGTCGAGCTGACCGACGCTCATCGGCGCACCGGGTCGTCCCGCTTCGCGCCGCAACAGATAATAGCCAAGCAGCAATCCGGCGATATAGGCAAGGGCGTACCAACGGACTCCAAAGCCGCCAAACTCGATCGCAAAGGGATTGAATTCAGGAAGGATGATACCGGTTGGCGTGTCTGTCATGATGCCTGATGTCCGTTGTTTCGTGCCAAAAGTGGTGGCAAGGGGGCTGGCAACAGGGCTGCCCCCAACGTGAAAATATGCACAACTTTATCGCAAATGCGCCTCATGTGGTATTGGAATAACCGCCGAGACCACATAAGTAAACGTATGCAAGAGTATAAATAGTTACAAAAGGCGATGTCGGTTAGCGGGCTCAACGCCTGCAATCACCCAGAAGCGGGCGGCAGCGCAGAAAGACGGGAACAGCAAGATGCGGCGGTCGAATTTCATCAGTGATATTGCCAAAATGGCGAACGGGGCCGCGACTGCCCTTGGTGGTGCGCGCGAGGAGATCGATAATATGATCCGTCAGCGCATGGAACGCGCTCTCAATGCGCGTGGCCTTGTGACGCGTGAGGAGTTTGACGCGCTGCGCACCCGGCATGAGGCACTGGCGGCTCGGGTGGCCGTTCTGGAGGCTGGCCCCGCCGTTGGCGAATCACCCCGCGCAAAAACGAAAGAATCGCCAGCCCGCAAAGCGGCCAAAAAGACTGCCGCGGCGAAAAAGACGCGGCCCGCCAGAAAAAAATCAGCCTCCTGATTCTCTCTTTCCTCCACCAAAGCTGCACCCGGCCATCGTCAAACTGGTGTCAAACTAGTGTCAAACTGGTGGTTTTGTGCGGATTCGACCTTTTGGAAACCATAAAACCACAACACCATGTGGTATGTGGATAAGTCACCCACAAAATATTGTGTTGAATGAAGTTCCTGCCTGCGGCATCTTAGGGATCCAGACACCGCATTCGGGACGCTCATCTCATGACATCACATTCATCAGGCCAGAACCGCACAAATGAAGCCGGCCTCGCCCATCCGATCGATCTGGTGACAAAATTTGTCGCCCGGCAGGACTGGCAGGTGCGCGAGCGCAATCACGACGCCGTGCTGGCTGAGGTGCCGGGGCGCTGGTCTGATTATCAGCTTGCCGTCACCTGGCGGCGTTTCGATGAGACCATGCAGGTGACCTGCCGGATTGATGTCCATGCCGAAGAGGAACAGCTCGGCGAGTTGGCGCTGCTTGCGGCCCTGCTCAATCAGGATGTTCATATCGGCCATCTGGCGCTTGATCTCAATGCGTGCGAGCTGGAACTGCGGCACACACTGGCGCTGCGGGGGGCTGGGGGTGCCACGCCCGAACAGATCGAGGATGTCGTCGATTTCATGCTTGGCGAGTGCGAGCAGGCCTATCCGGCAATTTATCAGGTGGCGCATGGCAAGATGGCTGCCGCCGAGGCGGCGATGGCCGTTCTGATGCGCACTGATGGGGAGGCATGAGGCAATGCTGATCACGCTCATAGGCTGTGGCAAGATGGGCAGTGCGATGCTGCAGGGCTGGCTCAATGATGCCACGCTTGATGCTGATTTTGCCATTGTTGAGCCGCATCACGATGCGCTTGCTTGGACCAGCTCATACACCAATGTCAGGCTGTTTGACGATTGTGCCGCGGCCGCTGCGGCCGCTGATCGTCCAAGCCAGATGGTTGTTCTTGCCGTCAAGCCACAGATAATGGACGATGCGATTGCCACACTTGGCGGCATTGCTGGTTCTGACACGGCCTTTCTGTCGATTGCCGCCGGCATCCCAACCGACTGGTTGACCGCGCGCCTGCCAAAAAATGCCGATGGCTCCGATGCGCTGGTTCTGCGTTCGATGCCAAACACGCCAGCGGCGATTGGCAAGGGTGTCACCGTCCTCTATACCGCCGATGCCCCAGCGGCGATTGCTGCACTTGCGGCGCAACTGCTCACTGCCGTTGGCGCGGTTGTCACCATCGATGATGAGGGGCTGATGGATGCGGTTACCGCCGTTTCCGGTTCTGGGCCAGCCTATGTGTTCCTGCTGGCCGAGACGATGACCGCGGCAGGCATTGCTGCCGGGCTGCCGGCCGCGTTGTCGCAACAGCTTGCTGAGGCGACTGTCGCTGGCGCTGGCGAGTTGATCGCTGCGTCCGATGATCCTCCCTCACAGCTGCGTGTCAATGTCACCAGCAAGGGCGGCACCACAGCGGCGGCGCTTGCGGTGCTGATGGATGATGATGGGCTGGCACCGTTGATGAAACGGGCAATCATTGCGGCGCGTGACCGTTCGCTTGAGCTTGGCAGCTGATCTGTCGCTGGCGCTCTCGCCGCACCGCCAGATGTCTCCCCTGTTGGTGGTCAATCCCTGACCACGGCCTGATCACGGCCTGATGAATAAGCAACCACCTTCCGGCCAACGCTTGACCCGCCGGTTGGCTTGCCCCATCTTCACATCAGGTGGATGACCGGAAACCGCAACATCCGGACACTGAAATATCAACGGGAACAGCGCAATGGACAGCACGACGACAAATGCGATCATGGACCGGCTCGCCGATGCCGCCTGGGACCAGCTTGCGACACTGACACCGGCGGCGCTTGACCTTGACGAGATCGCCCGTCAGGCGGAGATCAGCCCGTCTGCAGCGCGCGCCGCTGCGGGCTCTGTTACCGCCTTGATCCTGCATCAGCTCAGAAGGCTTGACCGACAGGCATTGCTTGAGAGTCTTACCGACATTGAGGATGCGGGTGAGGTGACAATCCGCGAGAAAATTCTGGAATCACTGATGCACCGGTTTGAGGTCTATGCTCCCTACAAAGCGCAGATTGCCACGCTTGATGCGGCGGCGCGGCGCGACCCGCAGCTTGGCATCCGGCTCCTTGACTCTCTGGGTCAGGCGATGCGCGCGCTGTTGCGGATGGTCGGTGATGATCTGGCCGGTCTGCGCGGCGAGGCCCGGGTCCGCGGCGTTGTCATTGTGGCCATGCTGGTGGCGCGTGAATGGCAGAAAGATGAAACCGCTGATCTGTCTCATACCATGAAGGCGATTGACACCCGTCTCTCGCAGGCCGAGGAATGGGGACGCACCCTGCGGGTTTTGGGCCATGGCGGTGACGCTGCGGCTAGCGACGGCGCAACGGCGGATGATGGTTTCCCCTTAGGCGGTGATGATGATCTGCCGCAGGACCGCTATCAATAAATTCGGCAACAGGATTTCAAAAGACATCAAAGAGACATCAAAGAGACAAGACAGCGGGACTAATTAGGGACAGACGACAATGGCGGATGACAGCGCACAGGCCGGGCCGGATCCGGTCAGCTTCGATGAGTTTCTGAAACTGGACATTCGGTGCGGCACGATTGTCGAGGCGTTACCCTTTCCCGAGGCACGCAAACCCGCATTCAAGCTGGTGATTGATTTTGGCCCCGAGATTGGCCGGAAAAAATCCTCGGCGCAGATCACCACGCTCTATACGCCGGAAACGCTTGTCGGTCGGCAGGTGATGGCGGTGGTCAATTTCCCGCCGCGCCAGATTGGCCCGTTCATGTCTGAGGTGTTGACCCTTGGTGTCAATGATGCGGCTGGTGCGATTGTGCTCGTGGCCCCTGACCAACCGGCCCTGGATGGCAGCCGCCTGCACTAGCCCACCTAAAATCTTTCGGTGCCGGCTAGACAGGCAGCTTGATCGCCACACGCAAGCCGCCAAGCGGCGAATCACCAAGCGTCAGCTCGCCGCCATGCCCAAGCACGATATCGCTGGTGATCGACAGCCCAAGACCGGTACCGCCGGTTTTCCGGTTGCGCGATTCCTCCAGTCGAATAAAGGGACGCAGGGCATCAGCGCGGCGTTCGGCGGGAATGCCGGCCCCATCATCGTCAAACAAGATGCTCACCTCATCATTCCGGTAACGCAGGCTGATTCGCGTCTTTGTCGAATAGGCGATGGCATTTGAAATGATGTTCTCAAAGGCCCGTTGAATGGATTTGCGCCGCACCGGAAAGGCCGGCATGGGCTCATTCAGCTGGGCCATCTGGATGTCATAGCCATGCGCTTTGGCTGTCTGGCGCACCAAACGGTCGAGCAGTGTCTCAATCTGCGTTTCCTCGGGTTCCTCCTCGCCTTCACCCGCGGCAAAGGACAGATAAGCGTCAATCATATCCTCCATCTCGGCCAGATCGGCGCGGATCGCAGCGGCGTCCTCGCTGTCCTTCATCAGTGCCAGCTGCAGCCTGATCCGGGTCAGCGGCGTTCGCAAATCATGGCTCACCCCGGCCAGCATTTCGGTACGTTCATTCAGCTGCCGCATGATCCGGTGGCGCATCGCCTGAAAGGCGCGTCCGGCAAGCCGCACTTCGCGCGCCCCCTCAAGCTGATAGTCGGGTGCCGCTCGTCCCAGCCCAAGTTGGCGTGCGGCATTGGCAAGCCGCAGGATTGGCCGCACCTGGCCGCGCATGAACAACAGCGCGATAGAGAACATCAGGATCGATGATCCCACTGTCCAGCCGATGAAGGTCCAGCTTGTCGATGAGAAAATCCGCTTGCGGCTGGCATAGATGCGCAGCGTGCCATTGTCGAATTTCACATCGACATAGATCAGATGCGGGTCGGAATCGACATTCGTGCGCCACGGGCGCGCCAGACGGGCTCCAAGTGCCCGCCACAGCATTTCTTCGGCATAGCTTTGTGGGTTGTCGCTATTGCTACCGGCAAAGGGGGTCTCGGCGTCGAACTGGATCGGGAAATTGAAATACTCCCAGCCGGTTTTCTTAATTGTATCGATCAATTCTTCGTCGGGTGCATTGCCCAGTTGGTCAACGAGAATGCTGATCTCGGCGCTCAGATTATTCGCCATATGCCGGGTAACGGTGTCCCAGTGCCGGTCATAGAAAATGAAAACGGTAATGACCTGCACAAAGATCATCGGCACCAGAATGATCGAGAGCATCCGCCCGAACAGCGTCTTTGGCAGGACGTTACGAAGCTGCATCGTCACTCCCACTCATTGCTGCCGGACTGTCTGTTCGCAGCAGCCAGCCACGGTTGCGCACTGTCTGCAAATAGACCGGATAGCGTGGGTCGGGCTCCAGCTTGCTCCGCAGTCTGGCAACGGCAACATCGATCGAGCGCCCCTGCATGCTGCCATCCATCGCCAGTGCCAGATCGTCACGGGACAGCACCTCATCCGGGCGCGCGGCAAAACTGCCAAGCAGTTTTTGCTCTGCCGTGGTGATATGCAGACGCTCACCATTGCGCGTCAGCATGCCGGCATCAATATCGAACAGATAGGGGCCAAAACCGATGCGTGTTTCATCTTCTGCCTGCGCCACACTCGTTGACCGGCCAAGAATCGATTTAATCCGCAACACAAGCTCACGCGGCTCAAACGGTTTTGACATATAGTCATCAGCGCCGAATTCCAGCCCCGTGATCCGGTGTTCGGTTTCGGACAAGGCCGTCAGGAACAGCGCTGGCACCGGGTTTGATTTGCGCAGATCCTGCAGGAACTCAAGCCCGGTCTCGCCCGGCATCATGATGTCAATGATCAGCATGTCAAAGGCAAGGCCGGCCAGGATGCTCCGCGCCTCGGCAGTGCTGCCGACATCGGTGACGCGAAAACCGCTTTCCTCGAGAAACCTGCGCAACAAAAGCCGCAGTCTCTCGTCATCATCTATGACCAAAATGTGATGATCGCTCACCGCACATCTCCCGTCAGTGCCAGACCACCCGGACCGCCCAGACCACCCAGACCGCCATATACATTCAGACCCCACGCCATAGGCCTCCCCCAGCCGATGGATGACCGGGGCACGTCATTCATTCTGGTCCTGCCTGTCAATCTGGCTGCGGGTTTCGGCGTCAAGCAATCCCTGCAACACATGCTGAAACCCCTCAACAGCCTTTGCCCCGGCATTGCGATAGGCAGCGGCAAACCGTCGACCCTGCACTTCGGTCAGGCGCGCCTCGAGCGCGATGCCTTTTTCCGTAAGATAGAGCAATCTCTGCCGCCTGTCGCCAGCGCCGGTTTTCTGGATGATATAGCCATCCGTGACCAGCGTTGACAGCACGCGCGACAAGCTCTGTTTGGTGATATTGAGGATTGCCAGCAAATCACTCACCCGCATGCCTGGGTGACGGCCGACAAAATAGATGGCCCGGTGGTGCGCCCGGCCCATATCCTGTTCGGCAAGAATCGAATCAGCCTCTCCGGTGAAGTCCCGATAGGCGAAATACATCAATTCAATACCACGGCGCAATTCTTCCTCACGCAGAAAAAGGGCCTTGCCAAAGGGTTTTATGTCAGCCATGTTGACCAATTATCCACTGTGATGTTAATGTGAAGGCAGTTTACCATAATACGCCCGATTTGGAACTATTCATTTGGGCTTTGGCCGGGAAAATCGCAGATTGAGGCTGTGGCCATCCCGGGCAACCGCAAACGCCGGAGCCGATGACCTCCGGTGTTGGCACGAAGGAGTATAAAAATGGCGCTGATTCCGTTTGATGATCGTGATGGTCTAATCTGGCTCAATGGTGAAATGGTTGAATGGCGCGACGCCAAGACACACACCCTCAGCCACGGCCTGCATTACGCCAGTTTGGTGTTCGAGGGCGAGCGTGCCTATGGCGGCACCATCTTTGCTGGCGCAGATCATACGGACCGCTTGCGTGCGTCCAGCCAGATGCTTGATTTCGACATTCCCTATTCCAACGAGGAGGTTGACGCGGCCAAGATGGCCGTGCTGGCAGCAAACAACATTAGCGATGGCTATCTGCGGGCCTTTTGTTGGCGCGGTTCGGAGATGATGGCAATTTCGGCGCAGCAGACGAAAACGCATGTTGCCATCGCTGCCTGGGAATGGCCCAGCTATTTCGATCCGGAAACAAAGATGCGCGGTATCACGCTGGACATTGCCAAATGGAAACGACCATCGCCCGAATCCGCTCCTGTTCATGCCAAGGCGGCCGGTCTTTATATGATCTGCACCCTGTCAAAGCATGAGGCCGAGAAAAAGGGTTTTCAGGATGCGCTGATGCTTGATTACCGTGGCTACATCGCCGATGCGACGGGTGCCAATGTGTTCTTCATCGACGAGGAAGGCACCCTGCACACCCCGATTCCCGATTGCTTCCTCAATGGCATCACCCGCCAAACCGTGATCCGGCTTGCCGAAACATTGCAGATGAAGGTTGTTGAGCGCCACCTCCAGCCCGAGGATATGGCCAGCATGAAGGAATGTTTCCTCACCGGCACCGCAGCCGAGGTTACGCCTGTTGCCAAGATAGGTGACTACAGCTTCACCCCTTCGGATGCCTGTCGCCAGCTGGTCACGGCCTATGATGATCTTGTCAATGGCCGGATCAGCCTCTGATTAAATTCTGAATGCCAGTGGGGAAACCCTTTGTGAGTGGGGAAACCCTTTGTGAGTAACAATTCACTCTTGCGTCCATTTGGCATGGGCATCGTTATCGGATTGCCGAGCCTCCACCCAGCTGAGCTGATCGCCGCGTTCCTCGGCCTTCCAGAACGGCGCGTCGGTTTTCAGAAAATCCATCATATACTGCGCCGCATCAAAGGCGGCTTGCCGGTGCGCCGATGATACGGCGACAAGCACAATCTGCTCGCCTGCCAGCAGACGCCCGACGCGATGCACCACCGTCACGCCCAGCAACGGCCAGCGCGCCCGTGCCTCATCCTCGATGCGGCTGATTTCGGCCTCGGTCATTCCCGGATAATGTTCAAGCGTCATCGCGGTGACACTGTCATCTTCGCTCAGGCTGCGCACCGTGCCAACAAACAGCGCGATCGCGCCCACCGCTGGCCCCTGCAACGCGCGGCTCTCAGCGCCAACGTCAAAATCATCCTGCTGGACACGCACCGCCATCTCACCCACCTGTCACGGGCGGGAAAAACGCAATCTCATCACCCGCCGCCACGGGTGTTTTCAGACCGCCATGACTGCGGTTGATGGCAACTCGCACCGCCGCCATGTTTTTCAGCGCCAGCGCATGCCCGGCGGACCGCGCCATCAGTGTCGGCATCAGATCGCCAACTGTTTGCGCGCCATCGGGCAGGGCGATCTGCTCGCTTGCGGTGCCCGTATGTTCACGCATCCAAGCGAAATACAGAACATTGATCATTTCATCACTCATAATCCAGCCTCACGAAACGGAATAAACGACAGATAGTCTCCCTCACTCACCCCGGCATTTTCAACAGGAATCTCAATCAGCCCATCGGCGCCGGTAAGTGATGACAATACACCAGCGCCCCGCCGCCCGTGCAGCTGCATGACAATCTGGCCCGCGTCATCGGCCTGTAGCCGGACTCGCAGATATTCGGCGCGGCCCACGCGTTTCCTGTGGGTAAAGCCAGCTCGCACCGGAATCCGCAAAATTGTGCCTGCCTCACCGCCCGCCATCACCGTGAGAGCAGGTGCCGCCAACAGCCGGTAACACACAAAAGCCGCTACCGGGTTGCCCGGCAGACAGAACAGCCGTTTCCAGCCCAGGCTGCCAACCGCCATTGGCCTGCCAGGCTTCATCGCCAGCCTCCAGAACACCAGCTCGGCTCCAAGCGCCTGCAACGCTGTCTGCGTGTGATCTTCATCACCATCCGAGGCACCGCCGGATGAGATCACCACATCACAGCTGCCAAAGGCCTTGCGATAGGTGGCGATCAACGCCTCGGCGTCATCTGGCACGATCGGAAAATCGCGGACCTCATGACCGTCGGCGGCAACCAGTGCCCGCAGCATTGGCCGGTTTGAATCAAAGGACTGGCCAAAGGCCGGTACCGCCCCGGGCTCAACAATCTCATCACCCATCGACACCAGCCCGACAACAAGCCGCCGACAGACCGAAAGCGTGGCATGGCCGGCAGCAGCGGCAATGCCAATATCGGCTGGCCCCAATCTTGTTCCCGCCGCGATGATGGTCTCGCCAACCCGGATATTCTCGCCAGCTGGTCGGCTGTTGCTGCCCGGCGTCAGCGCGGTGTCAATCTGCACGGTTCCGGCTGTCTCATCAGCGCGGCATTGCTCGTGCATGGCCACCGCGTCCGGGCCGTCTGGCATAATCGCGCCGGTGAAAATGCGGATCGCCTCACCTTTGGCAATGCGGCCAGAAAAGGGGTGGCCAGCCGCCGCCCGCCCGACAATCGTGAACGCATGTGTCGGATTCGCCGCCAGAAAATCAGCATGCACCGCATAGCCATCGACTGCGGCGGTGGCTTTCGCTCGCAGAGGGGCGCTCGCCCCCCGCGCCGCATCATGCCGGCGTCCGGCCGCCGCCGTAAGCGCGCAGCTTTCAGTCCTGACTATTTTCCCAACCGTTTGCAAAAGGCGCGCACGCGCCGTTTCCGGTGGCAGCGTGCCTTCATGGCTCATGTCTGTTTGTCCGCACCGGCGAGCCCGCAAATCAAATCGGCGATGGCGGCAGCGTCATTCAGATCCAGTACAATCGCCGGGGCGCCATCTGTCTGCGGTTCCAGCTTCATGTCGGTTGCGGTGGCGATGATCCATTCATCCCCTGGCCAGAGTGGTGGTTTGCCAACAGCCTCGCGGTAAATCTCGATTTTAGGAATGGGCTCGCGCTTGAACCCTTCGACCAACACGATATCCGCTGGTGCCAATGCTGCCAGCAACTCATCAAGCGGCCGGTCGCCGCCGGTGCCATGCTCGGTAAACAGCACTGAACGCAGTGCCGATGATACCAGCACCTGATGTGCACCGGCGGTGCGGTGGCGATGACTGTCCTTACCCGGCACATCGGCATCAAACTGGTGATGCGCGTGTTTGATTGTCGCCACATCGCGGCCCCGCGCTGTCAGTGCGCCAATCAGCTGTTCAGCCAGCGTTGTCTTGCCACTCCCCGACCAGCCAGCAAGGCCGATGACAAAGCCATGGCGGCTGGCGCCGGCAAGGGGCGTCCTAGCTAGGGTGATGCTGGCGGTGTCAGGCGACATGGCGCAACGCTTCTCGGATATAGCCATAGCCGGTCTGCACCGTCAATCCAGCGGCAATCCACAACAGCACCAAGCCGGTTTCGGCGGCAAAGGGCACCACCGGAAAGGCAGGCGCGCCAATCAGGAAACCAACCGCCAGAATCTGCGCCGTTGTTTTCCATTTTGCCAGCGCCGTCACTGGCGCCGAAAAGCTGCGCTTAGCCAGATACTCCCGAAGGCCCGAAATCATAAATTCCCTTAGCAGAATGACCAGTGCCGGCACCAGAAAGACCCAGCCAGCTTTCGTCACATTGGCCAGCGCCAGCAACGCACAGCCGATCAGCATCTTATCGGCGATCGGGTCGAGCATCTCGCCAAGTGGCGAGACGACATTCAGCCGCCGGGCGATCCAGCCATCAAAAAAATCGGTAACACTGGCAAGGGTGAACAGCGCCAGCGCCAGCGCATAGCCGAAATCCGGGCTGTCCATCCAGATCAGCACCGCCACCACCGGTGTCGCCAGAATGCGCCCGATGGTCATCCAGTTCGGTATGGCTTTGACCGCAAAAATCATCTGTCAGTTGGCTCCTATACACGGCACATGGGGATGCGGGGCGGCGTGTGAACCGGCCCCGCCATTCCCTGTGGAGCCAGTATGGCTTATGTGCCTATGATTGCCCACTATAAAACCAATCATAAATTTGTTGCGCAAATCTTTTCGAGATGCCCTCGACAGCTTCCAGATCCTTCAGCCCCGCTGCCGCCACCGCGC
>ERZ802821.1032-NODE-1032-length-15097-cov-14.0209_pt1 | contig 15097 bp, 13 predicted proteins | sample MGYA00345648_ERZ802821 | MGnify/ENA primary metagenome ERZ802821 (study PRJEB30503, sample SAMEA104212357) | marine metagenome | biome: Westerlies Biome; feature: [SRF] surface water layer (ENVO:00010504) within the epipelagic zone...; material: water... | reverse complement strand
AGCTAAGAAATTATTTCGCCTGATATTTTTGTTTTTTTTGCGTTTTATAAGTCTAAATTATGTATTATTTAAGGTATCAATTAGGTTTCATCTTGTGGTTATAGTAAAGTGTAACCTATTTCAAACGTTTATACACTTTTTAATTTACGTTTGAAATAGACATAAGTTTGTATATCTATTTTCTATCATAAATTATAAAAAAATTTTAATCCCTATTTATATTATAAAAATGAAGCGTTCCCAATCCAGGCTGAATCCAGCATGGAAATGGATCAGAAGCAATGTCATGAATATGACATATAGGACAGAAAAGGTTACAGTCCTACGCGACTGGAAATTGGCACTATTGAATTATATGCTACAAATGCTAGTTGTAATATGGGTTATATATTCTCTATTCAATGAAAAAACATATATCGAACGTGAGGTACCAACTGGTGTCGTGAGTTCATGGGGGCTTGGAGGTACTGAATATACTGATAAACAACTCGCTATATACAATAATAACCCATCATTTTGCGATAACCTTGCAAATTATGCTTTTAATTATTCGGCAGATTGGTATTATAAAGTACCAATCTGCGCGTATTATACTGGTGCGGAATTGATATCAAAATTACCTACGGGTAATGTCATGTTTTTCACAACACATATCGCCGAAACACTCCGACAACGATACACTAAACCAGAATCCGGATGTTTGATGGAACCACATGGAATCAAAGAGTGCAAACTTGTCATGGATCAATGTATCCACACAATGGAAGCCAATTTCTTAGCAGTTGGTATAGAAGATAGTATATTCGCATTCAATCACTATTTCGATTCATCTATAGATTCGGGTCCGAAACCAGTAACATATATCAGAAAAGAAGACTCTGAAGAAAATTTATACACATTCGAACAAGGTGAATCGGTCAGACTCAAAATGTCTGAATGGTTAGATATAGCGGGTGTAGAACTCGATAAACGTCTAGATGAACAATCACCTGAATTCACCAATGACATTACCGGCTTCAATGGAGCTGGAAATGACACGGATAAATATCCATATGTAAGAACAAGCGGTGTACGTTTAAACATTAAAGTTAAATATCACAATTACAACTTACACAAAGATAACATAAAAATAGGAAATCAAGATACATATGCTATAATTAACGTTGAACCAAAGATAGGTTGGTTTTCTAAAGGTGACGAAATATACTACAAACAATTACCAAACACAACCATGTTCGACATAAACAACCCAGTTAATTTAACAACCGGTCAACCCAATGGTATATATGTTGACTTTTACAGGTACGGTATTTTAATAGATATCCAACAAAGTGGTATAGTAGGTGAAGTTAACTACGTTTTCGTCCTACTCCAATTAACATCTGGTTTGGTTCTTTTGGGTGTTGCATCATCCGTTGTAGGATTCGTTGCAAAGTTCTTAATGGGTGACATATCTCCAGTTTATAAAAGTATAATACAAGAAGAATTTGACCCCGTTAATGAAGCTGCTCAATATGCCGCACAAGCGTGTGTAGCATCTAAAGTCTTTAAAGAAGCAGACGAAGATGGTAAAGGCGATTTAGACTTCGAAGAACTTAGAAAACTTGTCAAAAACTGTTTCGCGAAAACTTACGGAAGTGATCACGAAGATAACAATAGTATAGATAGTAATGACACTGACTCATTCTCTCACGATGATGTCACTGCGATGACATACTACTTAATGCGCGCAGCAGATCCAAAACTTAACGAACGTATTCTATACAAAACCGAAAAAACATTAGACGAATTAAAAGAATCAGTAATTACATTACACGAATGGCAGGAATTGTGTGTTGCAGGTGTTTTAGAACGTAAGAAAATGCAAAAGATAATAAATCTTAATCCATTTGTTCAAGATATAAAACAAACTATCGATAAACAAAGAAAAGATGAAAAGGTTAAAATACAAGAACGCGTAAAAAGCTTGTTTTATAAAAAACAATAATTTATTAATAAATAAGTACGAATTCACACACTTCGTTTTTATATACAAAGTTCAAATTGTATATAAAAATGTTTATTTAAATTTACTACTCAAGGTTTGCAACATTTGTATTCATACCTAAACTTACCACCATCCCCCTTTGCCAATTTAAATCTCGATAAATACTCATCATCATTACATTTAACATTATGAGAAGCTAAATCGGTAGAACGTCTTGATAGGTTATTCAATTCGGTATGCACATTACGACAAGTATCCGACTTTCTATTCCCACAATTATAAGAATAATTCATACCACGACGCCCACACGCTTTATGACCATATACAATATTTGTAAGAGGCGAACCCTCACAATCGACATCGTGTTCGACTAAATATCTAGCATCTCCACCATTATCGCGTTTACAGTCAGTCTGTTTAGCTACAGAACTTGCAATACCCGTACCTTCGAGACACTTATATTTAAACTCAATTCTACTATTTTTAACAGGTTCGGTCAATTGCCATTGATTGAAAACACCCGTGTTACATTTCATGGGGTGTCGATCCCAATATATAGAGTTACCCCCTCCCCAATCGTTAGCACCCGTACCCTTTTCTTTAAGACTATACGTCTTTACTGATGGAGATTCAGCGATAGCTGGTACCGGTGAATTTGTTGAAGGCGAACCTATAACAAGTTTTTTCTTACCACCATCATCTTTCCAAATTTTATCCAATTGAGCTTCCGGACACGCACGATCAACTTTAGAATACGTAGATTCCCACGTTCCCCAAGCACCAAGATCTTTCTGGCCAACATTTTCAGTATCTGAACATATCCGACCACACCCCGGAACATCTTGATGAACCGCACCTTCATGACCACACCAATCACCTGCTAAATTTATCTGGTGAGGTATAAACTCTGCTGGCGCTGGTTCTGATTCTTCTGGTACTGGTTCTGATTCTTCTGGTGCTGGTGTATCTTCGTCGGAATCAATATCAGGGATATCTACGGGTAGATCTGCAGATACTTTATCGAGTATATCCTCAGATTGTTCCAAAGTACCTGGCGTAGGTTCTTGTTTTTTATCTCCCGAACCCGACATGCTCATAATTGAAGACATACACAAACAACATATACATACACCACCGATCATCATCATCATTTTTTTCTTTTTAGCAGCATTATTAACAGCATTATTAACAGCATTATTAACAGCCTGATTTATCGAGGCATTCATATTTATACTATATAGATATTTTTTATTTATTATCAATTTAAAAAATATGTAGTTTTTTAAATTGATAAGTTATCGACGCCCAATTCGCGTAGCTGACACCCTCCCAAAAGCGGAATAAGGAATCTCATGTGAATCATGCTCCATCGTATTATGAGAATCGGTATTACTTTGTCTATTTGTAGGCTGTAAAGATATTGGATTATTTGTGTCAAAAAGTAAAGATTCAAGCATACCACGTGGTTGAATAAGAGCTGGTCTAGAAACACGTTCAAAACGTGAAACATTTGCACGCAAAAGCTCCCTTTTCTGTTCAACTAATTCGTGGCGTAAAGCCTCATTATCCTCTAATAAAGAATAATACTCGTTTGTTAAGTTAATTAAATATGTATCTCTAGAAGTATCACCCGTTAAATAAAGTTTTTTTAAATTATCACACATCTCTAAATATACACCTTCTGGTAAATTATCTTTATTCTCATCTAAAAGTGACATGGTTTTACGTATAGGATCACTTGTCAAACTCATTACCTTTATATATTAAAACATTCTATTTTTTAATTAGTTTATTAAACGTACCCGTCCCAAGTCTTAAGAATACAATATATTTTGTAAATTTAATAATACTAAGAAAACCTCTTTTAATACGTTGTCTAGAATTAATTTTTCTTATCTCTTTTAAATTGTCACATATTTCAAGATAATCACCTTCACAAATATTTTCTTGATTTTCATCGACTATAGCTAAAACACGTCTTAGATGTTTATCCATATATCAATACTTCACATTATTATCTTCTTCGGCTATATCTGCCCATGATTTTGAATTTGCAGTATCAGAATTAACATTACTGTTTTCTTCTTCTATACACTCAGATCCCGAATCATTTTCTCCCTCCTCTTCTTCTATAGCACGACGTAAGCGTTCCTCTAGTGTAATTCCATCAACAGACACACCACTAAATTCTTCATCAGGCATTTCAGTATCAAAAACGTCACCATGAGAATTACATAACTCACATGGTTCGTCGGGGGTTTCACCTGGTTTATGATTATGTACCGGTGGTGCAACTTTCTGTTTAACTGGAACCTTCCTTTTTCGACCATCGGGTTTATCTGGTGGAGATTTATCAGTATCATTGGGTAATGAACCATTTTTAGTAGTAGATTTCATTTGTATATTTGCATGTTGCTTACACGTATCACACCCCTCTATACAAAACTTTCTACACTGCTCACCCTTTTTAGTAAGACATTTACACCGAACACGTTCAACCAAATCAGGTTTTGGTTTCTTAACCTTTGGTTTCTTAAGGGACTCTATTTCTTCAACCAAAACTTTATTCATTCCCATTAACGAATCAATCTTTTCATGAAGAGATTGATTTTGTTCAATAGATGCATTTATAACCACATTCACTTTACCACGAAGATATGTATTTTCATTAATAATATTATCCATCTTATCCTCCATTATTTTCATCTTCTGAGTAAATGTAGAAATTAAATCTTCCATACACTGGTTTGTTTGTTTAATGACTCGAGTCACCATATTTTCGTTCATTTGTCTGGACATTTTTACTTAGTATTTACTATTTCTTATTTTTTAAATAATACAAAAGAACTTAGGTTAAGAATAATCAACACATTCTACCGTAAGCGTTTTATTAGGTTTAAGAAGTAACTCTTCTGTATGATCAAATCTTTTAGCTTGAAAATGAGTAAAAAATTTTCCCCCATGATAACGTAAATAAACCTTACCCTCAAAATTATCGTAAGTATATACAAAATATTGATCTTTCTTACCAATTTCATTCTCAATAGGATCGTTCGTTTTTTCTATTCTAAATACACTCGCATCAGATTTTGATTGTTTCCATTTTGTCAAATAAGAATTAATGTGCGGAAACAAAGCACTGGGTTTCATCTTGTCTTGTTTAAAAATTTGAAGATACCCGTTAAGGGTTTTTATATAAAAAAATCCATTATTACTTTTACATAATACAGACTCTTTTTTAACATCTGTTGGTGGAGGAGAAGCAGAATGTTCAGGTTTTGGTGTATATTCTTTCGTAATATCACCCAACGTCGCATTACCACACCAGATTTGTTTATCATCAATTTCTGGGTTTCCAGTCGTGTCGGTAATGTCTCGGGTGCTAGTCCATTTCGCTTCTATACTCGGATTCCAAGAAATTGCAGTTTTCTTTGGAATTGGTCTTAATTCGTTACGAGTACCCGAATATCTATAAGTCATCTGACTGTCACGCCGCATTCGGGAACCTTTTAAGACACCATAAGGGTACCTCAATTGTCGTTTATAAAAAAAATCGTCGCTATTACATTTAACTAAGTCACCTTCTTTTCTATTAATAAAATCAAACATCTTCAAATCCATACCCGTTTTAGCATCAATCGCAACTAAAGTTCCATTGTCGGTTAATAACAATATAGCTCCATGCGGAGACGTCTTTTTTGCAACGAATCGTGTTTTTATATTACTACTATCATCCCCTTTATTAATAACCTTATCGGGATCATTATCCCAAGACCTATGAAATCTAAGTTCCGCTTTATTATATTCATTTAAAACAAAGGAATACGTTTTTATACCGGTCGTATCATTAAGACGCATTCTTATATTTTCTTGTTTAGGGCTTCCGTCCTCGTTATAACCTTTACACATTTTTTCGGGTTTTTCTGACTTATATATAACAGTTCCGGTATGATAATCAAAATGAATCCAATACTCACAATTAGGTGAGGTATGCGTGCCACCAAATCTTAGTGTTTGATGTACATGTGTTTTTACATTAGTATTCGCAATTGGACTTCCACCAATTAACTTAAAGGTTGCCATATCATAATCCGATGCGGTTGCAAAATCAGGGTCTATAAAATACGGATCTTCCGACCCCAACAATTTATCTCCGGTACGAGTCAGTTTAGTATCGTTAGAACCATACATACCCGAAATTAATTTACCACTTCTACTATACAAATATATGTCACGCTTAGTTACTTTTTTCGTACCATCGTACGCCCATCTTACATTTTCCTCCAACTTTTCCTTTATGATAAATTCATTCTCGTCTCCTAAACTTAAATATTTAGCACCATCACTCATATCAGTTTTCAAAAAACTATAATTATCCCCCTCCTTTTTCACTAAATGAAACCATTGACCAGGGATAGTATCGAAAGTATAATATACTTTGGGAAAAACAACGCTAGACGTAAATGAACTAATATATTTTTTCTGTACAGGAGTTTTTAGAAAAACAAACAATCCTTTAGCTCCTTTACAACTCCAATGCCAATCATCTTTCTTCGAATCCCAACATACGTCCGATAGTCTCGTTGTTTTATCATCACTTTTTATTATTTTTCCCGTCATGGGCATTTTAAAAATAGCCTCTTCAACCGATATATCCACCTTCCATGGATATTCTTTATACGCCTTCTTTTTTATCTCATAAAATGTCATATCTTTATCTACCTTAAACGATTTATATCTAACAAGGTAAATACTACCATCGGGGTCTTCCCATGTTTGTGTTTTTTGTTTCCACTTTGTTACACCCCCACCACCTTTACCTTGTTCTGCCATTGAATCATCTTGAAACCGAACTTCCATTTCATCAGGTATCTTAGAACTCGGAGGTGGAGGAGGTGGAGGAGGTGGAGGTGGTGGTGGAGGTGGAGGAGGTGGTGGAGGTGGAGGTGGTGGTGCGCCAGGTGGTGGTGGAGGTGGTGGTATTTCCTTAGGATATAAACGTTCTTTCTCAATATACTGTTTCCAATACGTACCAGCGTAACCGAAATTATTATTAAGACTATTCCATTCATTGTCGGATTTAGGTGTTACATCCTTTACGCATGTATCTGTTTTCCAGGGTTCTGCAAAACAATCAGCATTTTTTGATGCATCGTGTGTATGATATATACGGCAATCGAATGTACGATCGAAATTTTCAGATAACTTAAAACCCGAACAGTTATCTTGTTCGATACAAAGTTTATCACATTCCTGTGGATGTTCTAATTTAGTCACCTTTTTAACTTTATAACCACTTTTATCTTCATCTATATCCAAAAGCTTTGGATTAGACATTTCGGTTATATAATTAAAAAAAAATGGCTTTTCTTCTTCCTCTTCCTCCTCTTCCTCTTCTTCATCTACCACTTCTTCATCTACCACTTCTTCATCTACCACTTCTTCATCTACCACTTCTTTCTCTCCATCTTTCTTTTCCCTCTTTAAGGGAGGTGAAGGTGCAGTTGAAGGTGCAAATTCAACTTGTTCATCTCCCCCCTGTTGTTTATCGACAAAAGTTTTTAAATTTTTAAGTTTGCCCTTCTTTTTTAAAATTAATAACACTGCGGTAATTATAATAAATATGAAAAGAACGAGCACTAATGCTACAATCATATTTATTATAAGAATTTATTTTATTTTTAATCCATTATACGTGACGTGGTCTTTCTGTTGAAGCCGAATACACTTGAGGTTCGTTAAATTTCTTAGACTCACTAATTGGATAAGATGATGCAATTATGTTATGACGTCCATCTGATTTTACTTGAGATCCAAAAGCGGCAGATGTTTCAGGAATATAATCCGAAGTACTACCTCTATGTATTATCATATGGTATTTATATGTACCATCACTTTGCCTCTTATACATATACACAAAACCTTCACGGATATCACCTTTAGTTTCTTCATAAGGTACGTGTTCTAACGAAGACCGACCATCTTTAAAAGTCTCTATTATCGCTGTTTTATCACTATCTCCAGATACTACTTTATATGTTACTCTCCCCCCGGGCGCACCTATCAATAAATATTTATTATCATTGTGAGAAGCCATAGAATACCCAAAAAATTCTTGTGAGGGAAGTGATGAACCCGGACTATACTCATAACTCTTATATTTCCCCTGTAATACCTGCTTTTCATCCCATCCATTATCTGATTTTTTATAAATATATACCTTACCTACTGTATATCCAGAACCAGGTGCGCTAACAATCAAGGTCTTATGTTGGTCAATATACACAATGTCCATACCAAAATAATCGTTTTTCCTACCGTCACTTCGAACTATTTTATGTTTATGCTTAAATTTATTATCTACAAAGTCATAAACATGTACAGCACCCTTTCTCTTATCACTTTCCCAACTACCAATCATTAGTGTGTTCCAACCACCGGCAATAGAAGTTCCAAATCCTAATGGTATTTCATATGACAATGCACCGTCCTTCTTAACAGTGTACGGATCTGGGTTTTTTATTTCGGTTTCGTATTTCCAAGCCACCTCCCAACCATCAGCTACTTTTTGTGGAACCTTTTTAAAAATAATAACACGTTCATCTGCAACTCGTAAAGTTAGTCCATCCATCCAAAAAGATGGTCCCTGTCCGACAGCTAGTCTATTATTAGAAATATACTGTATAGAAATACCAAAATTATTTCTATTTATAAGATCTATAAGGTTTTTATCACAGTCCTTATAATACGGAATTTCTTTTCTATTATCACCTAAATCCTTTGTTTTACCCTTAATTACATATTGACAATCATTATCAATAATTGGTTCAAGTGGGTATTTGTATGTAAATGCATCGGCCCTTTTACCTTCGACGGCGGCGGCCAAAACGCTAGTATCTAGCTCGTAAATAAGAACGTAATTTTTATTCTTACTATCCGAACATGTAACAGCAATCTCGTTATTAAAGCTAGCTACACAACTACCAAAATTATGTAACCCGGTTACCTTATTACCACTCACCGTTATCTCTCGTGGTGGATTAAGAGTTTGTACTAACCTCTTATTAGAAGTATATTTTTTACTTTCTTCCAGATTAATAGTCTTATAAACATGGACACAATTTGCTGCACGATCACCCACTACCATACCACCCAAAAAACTGGCTATAGAATCACCGAACCCTGGTGGTATATGTCTAACCTCATTACCCTTGCGATCGCTAACAGTCTCAGATTGCATTTTTGTAGGTGAGTTTGGCATACTTGCATACCCAAACATGGATGCAGTGTTCGGTTTTGTCGATTTAAACACGGGTATTACCTCTGTTAAACGATTCATGCCATCTACGGGTATTATAATATTATCATTACCCTCCTCTACACCCAACGCCTTTAATTTATCTTTTTTCAATTTCTCCGGATCGTGTGTCTTACATGGCTTAATAGCACTTTGATCGTTGTTTTTCTTATAATGCCAAGCTGGATTAATTGAATTTTTATTAAGATATCCCCATTGATAATAATGAAAACCCAATAAATATGATATGGTTGAAAACGTGTACCCCCCGTATTTATTTTTGCCGTCATCTCCTTTATATTCATAGTTATCACATTCAGAACCAGGTTTTAAATTTTTACAGGACTCGTTAATACCATATACAGCATTATTAAAACCTTTTTGCATTGCGGCAGCATTCGTGGGTACATCCGAACCATAATAAATAGGAAGTTTCTGTGGTATAGGTCTTACTTCAGTTTTAGTAGTACTATATTTTTCATGTTCATATGTTCCCGTTGTTTTTTGAACTCCTTCCTCGTATTCTTGTTTTCTATATTTATCAGGAATTTTTCTGAACCATTGTTCTTGAGTGAATTGGGGCTTACAGGACCTAGTATCAACAACCTCTTTTCCTCCCACACTCGAACTCGAGTCTTCCCATACACACATCTCCTTATCCCCTTTATCCTTACTTGGATCAGGGCGTTCTTTAGTCTCACCCGGAAAAATACATTTTACTACCCCCTTTTCCGCCGTATCTTGACGAATAACACTCAAACCGTGTAATTCCTTATAAAGATCGTTATTACGAGGCTGCTTATATGTTACTTGATTAGTATTAGAAGTGTGGGAGGGTGGTTCCTGACCATTTCTCAATACCTTACCATCTGCATACAAATAACCATCTTTAAGTTGGAATATAGATGCATCATTTACCCAACATTTATCCGGCGAATCAATAAGATCAAAATGTACGCGAGTATCTGCATCATATTTCGTAGGACGGGTAACTCTCCCCCACCTTTTAGTATATCTATTCTTCAACCAAAACCGAGGTCCCAAATCTTGATCCTTATCATCACCTTCTGGTTTTACCATTTGAATATAAAAATAACTCGCACAAGCTGGTATAGATTTTGCATTGGTTTTAAAACTATCGTCAAAAAATAACCTATAATCTTGTGTGACTCTAAGTCTATTTTTGTAATTACCAATAATATACCAGTGACCACCTTTTAACATATAATGTGAATCGGGATAAATAGGAGGTGGAGGTGGAGGTGGTGCAGGGGGTGTATAATCATCGAAAGTATCGGCCATTTTAGAGTGATAATCCGGTTCAGTTTCTAACTTTTTAACCGTATTAGGATCGCGTGTAAAAATAGGGAGAATTTTATCAGTTACCCATTTTACAGTAATATTTTTAGAATTATCTATGCGACAATCTTTACCCTCCCCTTTCTTAGCCACTGAATGTTGATATTTCCAATCTTGGTAACTATACCTATCATCCCTCTTCCTATCCCCCGTTTTTTTCCATGCACCTTTACAATCCACAAGCTCCGCTTCTTCCTTTTTAATTTCAGTACTCGGAAACTTGTGACCGTGTCTTATATTAACGTTGTTAATATGTTCTGAAGTAATCCTAAATTTTGTATTATACGTATTATTTACGTATTTAACTTCATCGTAATAAACTTTCACCATAATATCTTTATCAACATATTCAGCAAATTCAGATATATGTGGTACAGTTATAGTTACAATTTTACCCTTTTTTAAATTCTTTGGTTCATTATTTTCTATCTCGTATATTTTTTTATTTTTATCATCCTTAAAAATAATAATCCATTTTTTAATATTTTCAACACCTTCTTCATTCTTCCATCTTATAGTAAAAAGTGGTCTACGATCTTGTCTCCACGTTTTACAATCTTTACATTTTTCTTTAGAACTAACGTGATAAAACCAATTCTTAACCTCCCAATTAACTTCATAAGATTCACTCTGAAAACTACGACGTATCCCAAGTATCAATAATATGATAAATAGAATGATAAGAACAAGTACCATTTTATATATCACGAGATAATATTTTTAAAAATAATCTTATAATATAATATAAAATATGCGGCCTGTTACTACAGTCATTCTCGAAGCACTTTTCATCGGCATTTTATTACACGTTTTAGTGATGGGTATTAAAAAATTTATATACAAAGGTGCGTGGGTACTCATTATATCAGGTGCGTTAATACATTTATTGTTTGAATATTCACCTTTCGGTAATATTAATGAAAAATGGTGTAAAATCATATTTGATTAAAAACTTCTATATTTCAATATTCATTGCAGTAAAAAGATCATCTCTATCTCTTCGGAGTATATCCAATTCATCGTCTAAATCGTTTATTCTACATTCAATCCCATAGTTATAATCCTCGAGGTAGGATCTGTAAAAATTTCTTACATCTCCTACATCGTGTCCCTTATCCAAAAGAGCACCGACAGTATATCTCGATAATCGAAAACCGAGTTCTCCAGCACGACTTCTCACAGCGTCTTTACGAACAACCGCCGTAATTCTTTGACGTGGTTTTAATTTAGCTCTTTCTTTCAGTTTCGTTGTTATTTCTTCATTCAATTTATCCAATTCTTCATGCATATATGCATCGAACGCATCGTGTCTTTCTTGTTCTACTTGTGACAATTCATTAATAAACGGACCACGTTCATCATACATAGTCTCGTTAGGTATCGCAAGACGTGGTAATACTCTTCTAACAACATCGTTCTCGTGTAATCGTATTGAGTTAATATAATTTAATAACTCTTCTCTTTCAGCTGGATCGGTTGTAATAACATTGTCATCATCTGCATCTGCATCTGCATTAGCTAAATCTTCTTCTTCATAATACCTATTCCTGTTATTTCTTCTATCTACAGTTGAAAAGGGTGGTGTAACCGGAGAAATCACAGGTACCATATTAAAATCTTCATCATCAGATGATGAATAATCAGCAATGTTTGCTGGACAATATTTTAAAACCTTATGAACTTCCTTAATTGAATTGCACATTTCAAGATAATCACCTTCGGGGATAATCTTGGAATTGAGGTCAATTTTAGACATTAAACTGGTAAGTGCTTCCATTTTTAGTAACTTATTTTTTTATTAATATAAACTAACTTAGGTTTATTTTATTTACATAAAATCAATCATTAATACCTGCAACACCAACTTGAACTGCATAAAACGCATTCATTAAACTTTGAGTTGCTGTAATAAAATGACAAATATTAGTAACTTCATTTTCAATTTCATCTAATTGTTTTATATATCTCTCTCTTTCACGTCGTCTATGTTCATTAGTTAATTGTAAATACTCTTCAAAGAAATTATCGAGTGGTTCATGTCCCAACGCATATAATTCTTCCAAAGTATTGCACAAAGGTAAATCCATGGCACTACAATATGCATCGAGCGCTTCTTGTTTTACACGTAAAGTAATTCTAATTCGAGGTTTAGTAGAATGCAAATCTTTTTTTAATTCTTTACGTCTTCTAACTAAAACCATACACCTTTGGAAAATCGTATCCATTGGATTAATACGTAAGGTATTAGGAAGCGTACGGGTGCGACGGGGGTGTTGGTCTCTAAAAATATCACGAAGTTTATTACACATGTCTAAATAATCACCCTCTGGTATCTCTTCCGAATGATCATCTATAAGTGCCATTATTTTTTGAAGTGTAGCATCACTATTAGACATTACTAATTATTAAATGTTTTTATTTTTTAACTCCTTTAGAGAGTAAAAGTAAAGCTTCTACAGCTTCACCGATCTCCTTATGTTTTAAACAGAATCCGTTCTTACCAGCTCTGCAATAACAGTTCTCGTAGGGACAGTTTGGACGCATTTTATTTTTTTTATTTTTTTTATTTTTTATTCACTTAGGCCTCTGAATCACTCATTAAAATCTCACCTTCTTCGAGTTCGTCGTCAGTTTCTTCTTCATCAACAAAAGAACCCTCGTCATCACTTAATTCGGTATCGTTGTACATTTCGTCGATGTTTTCTGGTAACATGCGATGAAGTTTATCCCATTTAACTTTATTTTTCAATTCATAATCATCAATTAAATCTTCGAGTGAAATTTTATCACACACTCCCCAATCATCTTCAATAATTGTTCTCCAATATTCACAATTCTTAGAATTTATCTTATACGGAAAAAGTTCAACAGAAAAATGTTTATTTCCTCTATACCCACTTTCAGAAAGTTCGTCGTGTGCATGATCCATGTAAATATCATACATGTATTCCAAAATACCTAACTTGGTTCCATATGTAATAGATTTAGGTTCGTGGTAAAAAGTAATAAAGTGTGCTTGACCATAACTTGTTTCTAATTTATTTTTATGAATACCAATATAAGATATAAAATTTTTATTATCCCTAGACATAAGGTGTGATGGATATCCGAACTCGGTGCGCAATCCATAAACCTCGGACGAAAAACCACAAAGACTCGAACACAATCCATTTAAGTGTTCAAGTTTAACGAGGGAAGTACAGTTTTTTAATAATTCACGTGTAAGGTACGGCATTGTATTTTGTATGTATATAACAACTTATAAATGTATTTGTTTAAGTAAGATTATTCTTCTTCTAATGGTTTAGAAGGAATAATATTAGTCAGTTCTACCCAATTCACAACGTCTGGGATTTTTTTCTTTAAAATGAAATTTTCACCGTCTTGAATATTAGTAAAATATTTACTTAAACATTCCTTCCAAAATTCTTTAGATTTAGGACGAATGACACGCGGAATCAATAACATATCTTTCTTATCTTTAGATAAGTGTTTAGTAAGCCTTTCAAGAAAGGGTTTCATAATACCCCCACATCCTTTATTTTCATGAACAAATTCAACAAAACGAAGATTTTCCTTTCCTTCTGGTTTGCTTAAACCAATAAAACCAAGGTATTCAAAATCCATAGGATTACATTCACTCGGAAAATTACCATCAGGTTTAAGCCCCCATAGGTCCATATCAAGCTGACCATCACTCAAAATAGTGGAAATGAGTTCGTTCATCTCTTCAACTTTTTCAAGGCTTGTACTTTTTTTCAATAATTCGTAAAAAACAGACATTGTTGGATATTTAGTTTTGATTTTTATATTTCATCTAGACGACTTAGGTCTTCGTTATTCATTAAAATTTCCTCAGCTAAAATCTGATAAAAAGCCATTTTATATACTAAAAACCCCAAAAGTGTTGCTCCCATATTAAAATCAAAAGGTAAATCGTGTGAATTCCACATAGACTCAAATAATGCAAGACACGTTGGTACCAATAACCTTTTATTCAAACCAAACGATTTTTCTATATTATCGACATACGATGAAAGTGAATCTACGTAAACATAAGAAGCGATAATACCTAAACTTGCAGATACACCGTCTACGGGTGTATGAAAAATAAAATGATATGTAGAAACTGCAGCACCGTATCGTAAAGTTGATTTTTTTATTTTAGTTTTTATATCTTCATACTCTTTTATACCCTCCTTCCTTTTTGTGGGACACGAAATTCTGAGTGTTTTACTACCAGGGTTTATTATACTTAACATTTATTATATTACATTAAACTCTATTCATTAAGTATCTATTATATTATATCGAGATTGATATTTTCGTCACTGAAATATTTTTTTTTAAATTCTCTTTCTTTTTCAAGAAACTCTTCTCATCTTAAGATCGATGTGTTTATACGCATCTGTTTATCGTTTTTTTTTTTATCGGATAACACCGCTTTGTTTTGT